>Ga0209694_1003275_pt1 | contig 10969 bp, 10 predicted proteins | sample GluameincwithD2O_FD_187499 | JGI IMG/M metagenome (GOLD analysis project Ga0209694, IMG submission 187499) | Mouse cecum microbial communities from Vienna, Austria - Glucosamine amended microcosms incubated with D2O (SPAdes) (version 2) | ecosystem: Host-associated > Mammals > Digestive system >...
AATACCCACTGAAAAAGCGGTCGAGTATGTTGTTGATTGTAGATGTGATCGTAGCGTGCGGGACACCACTTCCGGCGTTCATATCCTTGATCATCTTCACGAACTTCGGGGCGATTGGAACCTGCGGGAACTTCATCGAGGAAGATCGGTACACCATAGGGGAAATATATCCCTCTATGAAATCAGCTTCTGTTGTTTCCAAAACAGTTCCGCGCTTTGACAGCACAAACAGAGCCTCTGCCTCACTTGCCAACTTCGGGCCTTCAGGGGGTGAAAGCAGGCTTAAATTCAGAGTATTCTCCATAGCATATCGAGTTCTCTCAGAGAATCTGCCATCCTTGTCCATCTCTATCTCAATGACCTTTCTTGGATCTTTCTCAAAAGATTTTCTGACTTCTAAAAAATCACCCTTTTCTTCTTCTGTTTCATCCATTGATAAAGCATTTGTTATTTGATTTGAAAATTCATATTTCTGAAAATTATTGTCCCTGAATATTCAGGCGTAAATATTTTCCTTACAAATAACATTCATACTATGGTTATGGTTCTTGAAGAGGACTATGAAACGGACCCGCAAGCCTAACAAATAAAACAATATATATTGTTTTATTTGTTTAATGTTTTATTGTTTTAGTGACTCCTGCACGGCAGAATCCCACCACCGGGTAACAGTTGGTCTTGAGAGTCCTGTCTCCCGGGCACACAAAGATTTGTTCTTGCTGTCCGGATTCTTCTCTCTCCAATCTTTTATAATAGCCGCATGACTACTCTTATCCGCACTTATCTTAATTCCTTTCTTACGTCCATTACCTTCATACCAATTTGTCTTACCTTTTGCCAATGCCTGTACATCCCTACTTGCACGCGCAATCATCAAATGAAGTGATTGCTTACGTCCCTTTCTGATATTTCTCTCTATGCGTATTCCAGTAGTCGTTTCAATAACACGAATAGGCCACTTGTTATATTCCTCGTCATACGCTCTCATGGCATCGTTTACATCGTCCTCCGTAAATGGATTATCCACCGTCTCAGTCTTACGGTCAAAAACCTGAACCAAGGATAGAGCATCAGCAAGGACTTCCTCACGAGGGACACCGCATTTGACAGCATAGACAACCAATGTGAGAATGCACCAGTACCGGTGATGCACTTCCACCTGCTGACCGTCTTTAAGGATATTCAACCACCAATCATACAGACCACGGTTGAGTTGCCATTTCTTGCCCACTCTCCTGCGTCCGATGACTCGGGAGGCATACCATTCCGGCCATCGTTCCTGCGCCTCTTTCAGCGTCACACGGGACGGATTATGCGGAGTCTTGTCCGTCAACTGTCCGAGTTCTTCATCAGACAATCCGAAAGCACGCCCTAAAAAGCTATTCAGTTCCTCCGGCGTGTGCATGGGCGCGGAACGGTTCCAGAATGCCCGGATAGGTTTGCCGAACTTTGTCTTGGTTCCCGGCACACGGAAGCCCTGTACCACACTCTGAACCTGCGCCCTCTCCGCACCAAGTTTTGACACGAGCCACACAATCTTGGTCAAACCTCGTTTCATCTTGTTCAAAGCATCAAGGCGAGTGGCGAACATTTCAATAGGACGCTTCAACAGGTAATACACATGAATCCCATGTCCGGAATTGACTATGATATTGGCAACAGGATAAACCCCCGTTGTCATACCACGCAACAACATCCGGACCTCGTGCATACTCACACCGTCAAGATCTATCGCAAAGGCATAAAGAAACCGAGCGTTCCTATAAGAGTTGGTACGCCCTACATAAGTCACCGGGGACAATATCGCAAAGTCCCGCCCATTGAGAAAACTCAGACTCTCACCATCATCCTTCAACAACAACCTATGTCTGTTCTTCTTTCCATCCTTGTAGAAGACCACAGGATTATATCTCCACATACGATAACCACTATAGTCTATCTTCTCTGACTGTGCATCGTCTGAATTGGAGGACTCTGACCTCAAAGCCTTGTTCCGAATCTTCTGCTTCAACCACAACTGATATTCATAACTCTGTACTTCCTCAAAAGGAATAATCCCCTCACCCTGTTCAAAGGCTTTCCTCTCAAACAACAACTCAACAAACTCACCAGGATAAAGCTCTGACAATTCATAATGCTCCCCACTCTGGAGATAATCGGATTTAAGCTCAAACTCCTGCTCCAACACATCCACAGAAACACGGTTCAGCCGACCATGATAATCCGACCAAGCCTGAAGAAACTCCCGATACTCATCTGCAGGAAGAGTATCGAAATCAAAATTATTCAAGTCAACCTTACTAAAATCTATACTCATAATCTAAAATTTTGAACAGTGGGGCACTCGTTCCTCGTGCCCCATTAGGGGGGCGTATATTATCAATATATTTTTCTTTTACACTTTGCAAAAATAGTCATTCCTTTCGACATACACAAATCGACTCCTATTTCTGACCGAGAAGATACAAGAATTTAATTGGAGCGACCGCATTTGTGGTCGCTCCAATTAACAACAATATAAATTGTTTTATTTATTCAATTATATATTGAAATATTTTTATATTGTCATTTTACCCTTTGAGAAACATACTCCTTCAATGCTGCCGTTATGATCTCCTTTTGAGTTGTGCGCTCAACCACGGCAAGCATCTTTATTTCCTGGGCAAGTGAATCCGGAAGTTTGAATGTCACACATATCTCCGGTTCTCCAGAGTTGGCAGACGGTCTTCCCGGTCTGCGCTTGTCGGATTGTCCCGGTATTTCAGGTACCACTTCTTTTGGCATTTCGACAGGGGCAACAGCCGAATTAGTAGATACTGATTCAGCCTCCTTGCTCAAGCCTGTCACTGTACCAAGCAATCCTGATGTCAATGTCTTTTTTGCCATACTTTTTATATTGTTTAATTTTTATATTGTTATACTTATTAATTTTTATATTGTTTGATTATCTATTTCTTTTGCGAGTGCTCTATAATCCTCCGCAACGGTTGACCCCGGAGCATAGTCCAAAACACTTTGACGATAGGTCGGAGCTTCAGCTGCCGACACACAAGTTCGCACATAGGTCTTGTAAATCTTATCTCCATACTTCTCACGTATAGCCTCGATAACCGCATTGTCAAGTTTGCGCCGATTGTACTTGGCGATTATGATGCCAGAAACGTGAAGGCCCTTGTTGATGCTTTGCGCGATGTCTCCTATCATTTCATCGAGCATCACCAAACCTCGTAGAGGGAGAGTTTCCGCACAGATTGATATGATCACACTGTCAGCGGCAGTGAGAGCATTGATTGTTACCAAACCAAGAGCGGGGGGAGTATCTATAATTATATAGTCATACCCAGCCTTCAGTTCATCAAGGATGTTCTTCAGAATCTGTTCCCTGGCAATCTTATTACTGAACACCATATCTGCTCCGGCAAGATCTATGTGGGATGGTATCAAATCAAGGTTCTCTGATATGTTCATGATTGGAGCCGGAGCACCTTTCATTGCATCATAGATTGAAGCCTCTATCTTGCTTTCATCAGTGAAACTGCTCGTAAGGTTCGCTTGTGGATCTACATCCACCAACAACACCCGACGGTCCATTTTTGCCAAGGCTGCGGCTATATTTACGCAACTCGTTGTTTTAGCCACACCACCCTTGTGGTTGGCTATCGCTATTATTTTCGCCATGTCCAATTTGTTATTCGGTCAAGTTCCTCGATAGCCTCTGCCTGAGCAATCACTTTCCTGAGAACTTCACACACGTTATCTTCCAAGGTTGCCCCAAGACGGTGCAGTTGATTGAGATGGTGCTCCAAAGCCTCATGAGCATTGGCGACACTCACCTCATTCTGCTGCAATATCCTCTTGAGTTCTTCCACTCTATCTTCGGCCATTTATATTGCTATATTTATTTAATGTTTTATTTTTATATTGTTTTATTGTTGCAAAGTTAATATAAAAAATCGGATCCTACAAATTAGACTCAATTATTTTCATTCTTATCTAATACCCTTATAGAAGGGGGGAGTAGTATTAACAATAAATATTTATATGTAAAATAAAGATAGAAATAACGTTTGTAGATTATGATTATGAGATTTCAATCCAATATCTGATAATCGGATCCTACCCACAAGAGTGTAACAATTAAGACAGCGAAAAACCATTACGTTGCAACTATTGCAACGTAATGGTTTTTCGCTGTCTTAATTTGAAGGAGCAAGAGTTAATATCCTCCACTGATTATTTAATCGCGAAATATAATATGGTGTCACCATTCCATTATCTTCCCTTCGAAGACCATATGCTATTCTGCGTTCTGATTTCAATCTATCCGGAAAATCAAAAATTTCCTTTTGACCAGTATCTCTATTTATAATTACGTAATTGTAGTCTTCAAATTCAGGTCTTTCAAATGCATCTGTACAGTTGCGTATAAGGCAGTGTATATTGTTATTATCAATTTTAATATCGACAATTTTTCTATTCAAATACGGAGCTGCTATCGCATTACAGTTATACGAATAGTAATCTGTGGAATCTGGCTTTTGAAAGACGTCTTCATCTATATGAAATGCCTCATAATTATTCTGACAATCTTCACAATCTAACGCGCCTAATGGTGCAATAAAAATATTACCATCATAAGCAGATGCATACACTCCTTCTTTTCTCCACGCATCAAAAACCATATCAGAAAAACAATATCCGGTCTTAGTTTTTTTTGCAAATTTAGGAAGTTTACCAAATCTATTTGAAAGAAGGCCGTTCTGCTTTTTATATGTTGCTAATGTAGGCTGACTATAATTGTCATAGAACTCATCTTGAAATGGATTGCTTTCTGGGTTATTAACATATTCATTTTTATCTGTCACCATAGGCCAAGTAATCCTTTGAACTCCCACAACGACTTCAGAATCTCCTGCACTTTTCATATTGAAATGGGGGTAATAGAAAACATCTTCGAAATCATATTCTAATGGGACTATTGACATATAGTTGCTATCCGAAAAAGATCGTTCTATATAACATGGTTTATTCCTGTAATTTAACCCATTTTCTTCGTCAAGCCATAATTCTGGAAGAGAATATGCAACTCCATATTTATCTTCATCAATAATAAATGGCTGTAACGGTATATTCTTTAATTGGTTAGTTTTTAATAGTTTGTTATAATCTCTTTGTGGAAGCGATACAAATTTACTGTATTCAACAGAATCCGGCTCTACAATCCTTTTAAAAGTTAGTATAGAATCATTTAACTCAAACTCAATAACAGACATAGCCAGCTTATCATTCCATAGCATCCTATTGCGATGAAATACAGGTTGGTATATTATTTCTGATATTTTGTACTGATGTTCTGGCACATCCACAAGATAGGAATTTTTTACGCTTAAGATTTTACTCCAATCCTTACTCCAATCATGATATTTGACCTGGTCACTTGGATAATTATAGGTCTCCTTTCGCACATTGTAGTTATTTAATTCTTTAAAAAATGCTGCACTTACATTATCCGCATTTGAACCAACAATCAGTTCTCCTGTTGATTTATTAATTTTAAGAATATATCCTACATGGAGATAACCAGGACTAAATGAAAGAAATTCCTCGAATGATTCATCAGTATCATAGATATAATGATCCGCCTTTAGCGAGTACTTATCAATATAAGCCTTAGCAGCGACAGAATCAGGATAAACAGCAATTAAGACTGACGGTTTATTCGTTTCATTCTTAATAAAAGAATTTATACGATTCAAAAAACCATCACATCTTGGACAATTCGCAGGGCGAAATATAGTTGCATATATTGTATCTGATTTCTCTGATAAATCAGCAAAAAACTTGATGGCGGCAGATTCTGTATTAGGAATCTGCCGAACCATCAAGCCTGTATCTGCTGACTTATCAACTAATCCTTGTGACAATACACTTTCAATAAAGCATGTCATAAAGACAAGTATAATCATGCAAGATTTCATGGGGCACAGATATATTATTGTCTCACATGCGTCATTTCAGCATTAGCAGGAAGATTTACCATTTCCTCCTGAATAATTGCATCAGCCGTTGCGGCAACCACATTTCGTGTTACTGATTTCACAACACCGTCTCCGTCTCGAACTGTAGTGATAACAGTAGATAATCCGTTACCAATGCTGATAATCTGATTATCTATTTCTGCACACTTTCGAGAAGTAGCACCCTTGCATGGTACTATTTCAATTATTTCATCATCTGTCAAAGTTGATGAAATGGCAACACTGTCACCACACATTAAACTTAAGGCTTCTTCTCCTGAGAGAGAAACCACCATCTTATCTCTGCATCCTTGGTAATCCTGAGGTTCATCAAAGGAATTAGAGCAACTGGATAAAATCATACCCAAAAGGGATGCCAGTACTATCAAAAAACTCTTCATAGAAATATTATTACGATTATGACTTATTACAAATTAGTATTCTAAGGTATTGAGAAAGCCAAGGTTATAGGTGGTTATTTGGTGTAATCCAATGTATCATCCTGATGTTGAAGCAGGATGGTACATTAAAGACATGTAATAGACTATCTTATGTATCATTTTCATGAATAATATATTTAATTTGCAAAGGTAGTAAATATATTTTTAATAATCCATATATATTTTTACGTTTTATAACATATCACCTTATAATGGCTTATTCTCAATGTTTAAAGAAGTCAATAGTTGCATCATGATCTTAACTAAATTAAGAGGACGTGTTCCGCAGCCATCCGCGGATTTTTCAAGCAAAATCTTCTGCATCATCACTGCTTCGCAAAGCCTTTATGAGATAATTTTCGTACTTTTTAGCGGCCCTTCCGGCGCATAGCAAAAAGGTAGCAGGATCCGTGTCTATGCTTGGTTATATATCCATTCCTGAATTCAATGGAGTATGTCTTAATTCAGTGACGACATTAATCATAATATACATACGAGCACAGTTCTTGCGAATGAATTACGGCTATAAATACCCATTGCAACAAACTTATAGCCACAATTCGATATTTTTTTTGTATCTTTGCAAAAAAAAATACCGACCAATGATTATAGGACGTAAGGAAGAAATCTCCAAACTAAAAAGAGCCTACGATTCTGACCACTCAGAGTTTGTGGCTGTATATGGGCGCCGCCGTATCGGTAAAACTTATCTTATTAGGGAAACATTTGAGGATAAGTTCACATTCCATTACAGTGGTGTATTCAAGGCAAGCACTAAGCGACAACTGAAGGTCTTTTATCAAAATCTGCTTGAGCAAGGTTTAGATCCAACAGAAGCTCCACCCAAAGACTGGTTCGATGCTTTTTTTCTGTTGGAACATCTTATAAAGAAATCTGATGATGCCCGAAAAGTCATATTTATTGATGAGCTTCCTTGGATGGATGCTCGCAATTCTCAGTTTATTCCGGCCTTTGAGCACTTTTGGAATGGATGGGCCTCTGCCAGAAAGGACATACTCCTCATAATCTGTGGAAGTGCTACGTCATGGATAATCAACAAAATATTCCGAAACAAGGGAGGGTTATACAACCGTGTGACATTTAAACTCCGGCTCCAACAATTCTCCCTACATGAATGTGAAGAACTGGTACAGTCTATGAAATTACCTTTTAACCGTAACACGATCATCGAGGGATACATGGTCATGGGTGGTGTGCCGTTCTATTGGGCAAAGTTGGAACGTAACATGAGCATGGGTATGAACATCAATAATCTTTTCTTGAAAGAGGAAGGAGAACTGCACAATGAATTCAACTATATATACTCATCCATGTTCAATACGCCTGAAAAGTATATAAAGGTTGTCGAAGCCCTATCTGGCAAAAAAGCCGGATTAACCAGAGATGAGATTATAACAAAAGCACAACTTGATAACAATGGGCATATCAGTCGCATATTAGAGGATCTTATAGAATGTGGATTCGTCCGTAAATATTGCCATCTTGATAAAAGACTCAGAGATGCGATCTATCAGCTTGTCGATTGCTATACCCTGTTCTACTATCAGTTCGTAAAAATTGCACACGGCATTGATGAAGAATATTGGGTTAGAACAATGCAGACACCGACATATCACACATGGTGCGGACTTGCCTTTGAAAGAGTGTGCCTCCTGCATACCAGACAAATAAAATATGCCATTGGCATTTCCGGCATCCTTGCTAATCTTTATTCATGGCATGTCAAGAAGAATGATGAGCATTCCGGCGCACAGATCGACCTTATCATAGACAGAGCCGACAATGTAATCAACATCTGTGAAATTAAATATGCCCCGGCTGGATATAGTCTGACCGACAGTGAACTGAAAAAAATTCACAACAGGCTAAGCATATTCGACCTTTATATTCCACGTAGCAAAGTCGCACAGCCAATCCTCATTACATCAAATGGTGTTCTCCAGAACAGCAATTCTTTTGAGATCCCCATTCAAGTTACCGGAGACCAACTATTCCAATCATGATAATAGGCTACGCAAGAGTATCGACCACCGGGCAGAACCTCGATGGGCAAACAGATCTGCTCACTCAAGCCGGATGTGAGCGGATATACAGTGAAGAGATATCCGGAGTAAAAAAGGAGCGTCCGCAACTTGACAGGATTATGGACTCACTCCGTTCCGGAGACACCGTGATAATAACGGAACTTACCCGGCTGGGGCAGTTCTGTCAAGGAACTGCTCTCAACCATCGAGAGAATACATGAAGCCGGAGCGTCGATAAAATCACTGAGAGAGACATGGCTCGACACCACCACACCACAGGGTAATCTGCTGCTCACAATCTTTGCCGGACTCTCACAGTTTGAAAGAGATCTCACACGGCAGCGCACAAGGCAAGGACTTGAAGCTGCGAGGGCAAGAGGACGTAAGGGAGGCAGACCAAAGTCTGATGAAAGCAAAGTATCTACCGCTCTGAAGATGAACGACTCAAAACTGCACTCGATAGATGAGATAACCAAGGTAACCGGAATCAGCCGTGCAACCCTTTACCGAGCCATTGACAAACGCAAGAAAACAACATGATTCAGTTTGCTGTCCAATACCAAATCCGGCAACGGAAATCGCAATAACCCCGGCGTGGGGGTATTAGGCTTCCACCTTGCCGCCTGATGCGGCAAGACGACTGCCATTGCACATTATCCCTACCTTCTTATTCCCCTGCTTTTCCTCGGTAGTTCCTGAGTCTGTTCGGTGTCCGGCTTTTGTGTCTGCTGCTTCCTTTTCTCTTCCTCCTGACGCTGCTTTACTCCAAGTGCAGCCTTCACTTGTGCCCAAATATCCCGGAAGAAATCGGAGATACGCTTACCGCAGATGGATATAAAGGAATCCTTTCCCTCTCCTTCGACCTTTATCTCTGTAGCCTGACAGTATTCATCCGGAATACGTTTCCTTGTTGCCGGATCTGTGAACGCATACGGCTTCAGACGAAGTACACCTCCATCAAGGACACAATCCTGCCATTTAGGATTGGTTATCTCAATCGACACAAGTTCCCTGATCAGCCGGGCTTCATCGGGATGTCTGCGTTCAAGTGCGGTCTGTGAGCCGGACACTGTCTCCTTCAGCTGTTGCAGTTCCTGTTCCGCCTTCACTCTCCCGGCTTTCTCATGCCGAGTGGCAGCGGCTTCTCTCTCCAGTGCGGTGGCGTTGCCGGACACGAGCAACTTCAGCTCCGCATTCTCCTTTGCAAGCCTCTCCACCTCTTTCTTGGCAAGGAAACTTATCGAGGCGTTGTTTATCCTATCCAATGCCTCCTTCTCAACCTTGGCAACCTCTTTCTCCCTGCTGTCCGCCGCCTGAAGAAGACGGTCAGCGGACTCTATGCGACCCTCGGCATATTCTCCGGCTTCAGTGTAAGTGTCGAGCCTGTCCTGCGCCTTCACTATCAACGGAAGAAGTTTGTCGAGCTGCTGCTGTTGCCGGGCTATCTCATTTTTCTTTTCAGTGAGTTCACTCCTGGTCTCGTTCAGTTCCTTTTCCTGCTCCCGGATCTGACTGTCCTTTTTAAGAATCTCCCTGTTCTTCTCCTTCACCAGATCCTCCTGTCCGGCAAGTTCCTTGAGCAATTCGTCCAGCCGCCCGCGTTGCAGCTCGTATTGCTCCTTATAATACTGAGCAAGATCCTTGTGCTTGGCAGGACTTCCTTCCTCACCTCTCTCCAGTCCGAAAGGAGCCATCGCAACAGCATACTCTGTATGCCGCCTTGTAAGATCCCATTGGGTCATGACATCATCGGCACACAACCGCAAGGTCTCCACTGTCGCCTTTTTCTTGTAGCGGCGTTTCTTCTTCGGGGCTTCCTCCCCGTTCTTCTCCGCATTCTCCTTATCCTTGGCGGCTCTCTTTTTTGTAGTCCTCTGCTTCTTGCTCTCTCCGGACACAACAGGAACAAGCGACACATGAAGGTGAGGTGTCTCCTCGTCCATGTGCAGAACCGCACTCACGATATTTTCCTTACCATGTTCTTTCTGCGCCCACTTGATTGATTCCCGGCACCATTCCATCAGCCTGCCCTGCTCGATGATCTCAGCCATACCCTCGACCGAAGCACTCAAGCGGATCTCGATGCAGCATATCTGACCTTTCCTGATCTTGCGCTCGTATTCATTGCCGTCGGCATCCTTCTGATGACGGACAGCATCAAGCCTTTTCTCGATGGCTGCGCTGCGGCCAATCTCCCGGGCTTCCTTTATAAACTCCTTGTTATGCTTGGTTAGGTCTCCTCGCTTGATGTTGTACGGCACATGTTCCGTTCCGTCCGCCTTCTTCCTCTCGATATGGGTAGAGTAGGACACCGGTGGACCGTAGCATTTCGCGTAATGACAGACTGTATAGTGGCTCATATATTTTCAGTGGAAGGTGGACGGAAACGGCCGGGAAGGGATGCAAGGGGAACGGCGGCCGCAGAGCTGTTCCCTTTGCCGGAGAGTGCAGAGAGAGGGTCACTCTC
>Ga0209694_1003279_pt1 | contig 10961 bp, 9 predicted proteins | sample GluameincwithD2O_FD_187499 | JGI IMG/M metagenome (GOLD analysis project Ga0209694, IMG submission 187499) | Mouse cecum microbial communities from Vienna, Austria - Glucosamine amended microcosms incubated with D2O (SPAdes) (version 2) | ecosystem: Host-associated > Mammals > Digestive system >...
GGCAAAAGAAGGATAAAGGGCAAGGTCGAGATAATCATCGACAAAGGAACTGACAGTAGTGAAGACAGAATCCATCTCAATATGAGGGAAGAGAGAATGGAGCAGTGGCAAACGGCCCTGAATCGAGTTATAGTGTGTTTGGTAATTTTGTTTATTGAGCATGAACATATTTTACCAAAAAAGGCACCTCATCCATTACGGATCAGGTGCCTCTTTTTATTTTTGGACTGTCAGAAATTTAACAGCCCCTTTTAAGCTGAATAAATCGATTTAGCAATTCACTCAGTACTTTATGAAGTGGACGATAGAGTATCAAGACCAGGATGAAATTGCTTGTTCCATGAATCAGATCAAAAAGAACACCGCTTTGCCACCAGGCGATGGCTCCACTAATACCAGAGATAAAAATCATCGGTATAGCGCAAAATGCACCAAAACAGTAACCAAATAGAGCAGCAGTACAGGCATAAACAAAGGCTGAATTGGATTTTCTAAGAAGACAGGAAATCACAAGAAGCAATGGCCAAAGATACAGATAATTAAGTACCCAGATATTAGCCCCCCATGTAAGAACTTCACATAAGATATAAATCAGGATGACCCATATGGATTGAATTCCTAAGGTACTGCCAAGCACGATAACCATTAAGGTGACTGGTTCAATATTTGGAAAGGGAGCCATAACCATTTTTAAAGCGAAGATTAAGGCTCCAAGGCAGGAATACAAAGTGATTAAACGAATTGTTTTCAGAGATTTCATGTAAGTCAGGTTTAAGGTTGTAACTATTTTTCCAGAGTGGGGAGATTACTCTTTTGTATAGGTCCATGTATAAACTGAACCGTCTTCAATCAGAGTCTCATCAACTCCCTGATCTGCAAGCTTTCCATCAGTCAGCAGCTGCCACCAGGAACCATCCTGTTCAAAATTGCTCTTTTCATCATCGACCTCTTTAACAAACAGACCATAAGGGCCTTCTTCTCCAGCGATTAATCCTTCTTCAAGCAGCAGATCTCCCAGGTATGACTGATCAGTAACATATTCATAAGTTGCTTTTGTTCCATCTTTATGGATAACCTCAACAGTCAACGATTTCTGTTTTTCTTTATCAACATCCTTTGAATCTGTTGGTTTGCTTGATAAAGCTGTGATTCCAAGAAATCCAGCAGCTCCAAGTACACATAATCCAAGCAAAATAGATGTGGTTTTCTTCATAGGCAGTCCCTCTCATGTATTTAAAGTTGTGATTTTAAGTTGCTGGTAATAGTTTTCGTTATAATTCAATTTATGTCAAACAGATTTTGCGGCTGTAAATGAAAGAAGGTGAATCAATGAATAAAAAAGTTATGATTCCTGGAGTCGATCTGGATCTAGCTCTGATTTATTCAGGTTGTAAAAAGCCATTTCAGAATGAACTTGTAATGAAGATGGATCAGCTTCATGAGGAACTTCAAAGTTCTGTTATGCCAAAAACCTACTGGCGGCTCTTTGATCTTGAATTTCTTGATAACAAAGTTGCACTAAAAGGCACTTCAATCGTTCTGGAAGGTGAGCTTGCTGCCAAACGGCTTCAAGAATGTAAACAGGTTGTTTTTATGGCTGGAACCCTGTCGATTGGATTTGATCAGAAGCTTGCCTCGAAAAGTCTTGTCAATGCATCGGATGCCTTGCTTTTTGATTCACTTGGATCTTCTGCAATTGAAAGTGTAATGGATCAGATTGAACAGGAAATCCAGCAGGATCTGCCTGATATCAGACTACTACCGAGATTTTCATGCGGCTATGGCGATTTACCTTTAAAACTACAGAAAGATCTTTTCAGAGAATTTGATCTGAGCAGAAAATGCGGGATTTATTTAAGTGATTCATTGATGATGAATCCGACGAAAAGCATTACTGCTTTTGCAGGTGTAAAGAATCAGATGATCATGGATTGCTGCAGTATGGAAACCAAGATTTCAAAGCAAAAGAATCATAATTGTGACGAATGCACAATGAAATCCAAATGTGAGTATTCAAAGACCATCTCATATTGAAACCAGAAGCTAAACAAGCAGATGTAGAAGGATCAAAAATTAACAACTAAGAAAAAACCAGGAATTGACAGTCGAAATTGAAAGTCGAAGTGAAAAGTTGAAAAAAATCGACCAGGAATGACGAAACAGTGGAGAACGATTATGAATAAAAGAGAGTTTAAAGACCGATTAAAAGGATTTACTTTGCTTGATGGAGCGATGGGAACAATGATTCAGCAGCGGGTTTTGCCTTATGCTGAAATACCGGAACTCTATAATCTTCGAGCACCTGAAGTCATGCAGGAAATACATAAAGAATATGTTGATGCAGGCTCAGATATTATTTACGCCAATACATTTGGGGCAAATCCTTTAAAAATCAAGGATCTGAATGAAAGTCTTGAAGAGATTATTCAGGCTGGAATACAGAATGCCAAAGAAGCGGTCAAAGGGACAGACACCTTGGTTGCCCTGGATGTAGGACCGACAGGTCAATTATTGGAACCGATGGGTACGTTAAGTTTTGAAGCAGCTTACGACGCATTTGCTTCAGTGGTAAAGGCTGGTGTTAAAGCAGGAGCCGATTTGATTGTCATCGAGACAATGACTGATCTTTATGAAACCAAAGCTGCTTTACTGGCCGCAAAAGAGAACAGTGATTTGCCAGTTCTGGTCAGCATGACTTTTGAAGCCAATGGCAGAACTTTTACAGGCTGTTCTCTTGAAGCCATGGCATTAACTCTTGAATCCCTTCAGGCGGATGCCATCGGGTTGAACTGCTCATTAGGTCCTTCACAGATGGTTGAACTGATCGACAAGTTAAGTCATTTAACGAGTCTTCCAGTTCTTGCCAAACCCAATGCCGGCCTTCCGGATCCAAGAACCGGAAAATATGCCATGAGTCTGCAGGAATTTGAAGAAGCTGCAAAGAAGTTCATCGAGAGTGGTGTAAATCTTCTTGGAGGCTGCTGTGGAACGAATCCAGAGCATATCCAAATCCTCAAAAAGCTGACAGAAAACAAAAAGCCTGTTCCTCGAGATGTCACAAAAAGGTATGGAGTCTGCTCGGCATCAAAAGCATTCTACAGTGATCAGGTTGGCGTAGTTGGTGAGAGGATTAATCCAACGGGTAAAAAGCGGTTTGCAAAAGCTCTCCTTGATCAGGATCTGGATGTGATCGCAAGATTTGCCCTTGAACAAAAGGAAGCTGGCGCAGATCTGCTCGATGTTAACGTTGGGTATCCAGGAGTGGATGAAGAAGTCATGCTTCCAGCTGCTATAAAGAAGATTCAATCCGTCTGTGATCTGCCTCTGATTCTTGATTCATCCAATCCAAAAGCTCTTGAAAATGGGCTGCGAGTAGTCAACGGAAAAGCTGCCATCAACTCTGTGAACGGGAAAGAAGAATCGCTAAATACCATTTTACCGATTGCTGCAAAATACAATACATGCCTGGTCGCTTTATGTCTTGATGATGAAGGAATTCCTGAAGATGCTCAAAAGCGAATTGAGATTGCCAAAAAGATTATTGATCGAGCAGATCAAATGGGTATTGATAAAAAGGATTTATGGATTGATGCCCTGACTTTAACATTGAGTGCCCAACAGGATCAGGCGCTCGAAACTTTACAGACAGTAGAATGGGCTGATTTGCAGGGGATCCCAACGATTCTTGGCGTTTCAAATATATCCTTTGGCTTGCCCCTTAGAATTCTGATCACTCAGACATTTCTGATCGGAGCACTCAGCAAAGGTCTTCGATTGGCTATCATTAATCCAAACACAAAGGAACTGATGGATGCAGTTGCAGCATTTAAGGTGATCAATAATCAGGATAAAGGAGCCAGAGCGTATATCGATCGTTTTGCTCTTCAGGAACAGAAAAGTAAAGAAGAATCCAGAAGGAAGGCCCAGCTTCATAAAGAACCATCAGAATCCGCTTCCGGATTCTTGGAAGTTGCTGGAGATCATTCAAACGAAAGTGAGAATTTGAATTCTCCACAGTCTGAATCGAATGATCTGATTCATGCCATTAAAAATGGAATGGAAAGTGAAGCTGCCCATGCAGCCAGAAATCTTTTAAATAATGCAGTTTGCTCTGAGTTGGATATTGCTGAAAAATATCTGATTCCAGCACTTGATCAGGTTGGGCAGGATTATGAAAACGGGATACTGTATCTGCCGCAGCTGTTATCGGCAGCCGGAGCAGCGCAGAAAGTATTCGAAGTTTTAAAGGAGTCGATGTCCAAAAAGGGAACTGGCTCCATTCAGAAAGGCAAGATCGTCCTGGCGACAGTCAAGGGAGATATTCACGACATTGGAAAAAATATCGTTAAAACTCTTCTGGAAAACTATGGTTATCAGGTGATTGATTTAGGACGGGATACAGATCCGCAGCTGGTCTTAGAAACGGTTGAAAAGCATCAGATTCGGTTGGTTGGTCTTTCAGCGCTTATGACCACAACAATTCCTTCGATGGAGGAAACGATTGCCTTGCTTCATACATTAAAAAATCCACCGGTAATCATGGTTGGCGGAGCTGTATTAACGCAAGAAGCTGCAAAGGATATCAAGGCGGATTACTATGCTAAAGATGCAAGAGCATCCGTGGCAATTGCCAGAAAGGTGTTTGGTCAATGAGTTATCCATCAAAAATCAATACAAAGATAAATGCTGATTCAAATTCGAAAATCAGAGAAACTTTCAAACAGAATTCTGATCTGCGTATTCTTTCTCAATGGCCAGCAGACGATTTGCTTTTATTTGATGGAGCAATGGGGACGTTGTTTGCACAAAATACGTCAAAACCATCAACAAAAACAGAAGCGGCTAATCGGATGGATCCAGATACGATTGTTCAAATCCATAAAGACTATATTCAAGCCGGCTGCAAAGCCATTAAAACCAATACCTATTCCTTAGCTGATGAGCTGGCCCAAAATCTTTCTGGACAAAAAGAAGAATACATTTCAGATTTGATTCAGGCTGCTGTTTTTAACGCCAGACAGGCAATTAAAGAATCAGATTGTCATGAAGAAATCTATGTATTTGCCGATCTGGGACCTATTTCAGCTGAAGCAAAATCGGATTCGCTTTTGATCTATCAGAAACTGATCTCAATCTTTCTTGAACAGGGAGTCCGTAATTTTCTGATGGAAACCTTACCGGATACTGAGTGGATTGATGAAATAGCTGACTGGTTAAAAAATACATGTTCGGATAGTTTTCTTCTTGTATCAATTGCCTGCGCTGCTGATGGAATTACCCGAAGCGGTAAATCGGGCATTGAACAGATCAAAATACTGGATCAGATGGAATCTGTTGATGCTGTTGGGTTTAACTGTATGTGCGGTCCTTCTCATCTTCTGAATCTGGTGAAGGATCTTCCCGAATTGCATAAGCCGTTATCTGTAATGCCTAATGCTGGATATCCAAGTATCTTATCGAGAAGAACAGTTTACGATGGAACTCCGGACTATTTTGCTTCTGGCATGATTTCTTTAATTCATCATGGAGCAGTGATCCTTGGAGGCTGCTGCGGTACAACGCCTGAACATATTTCTGCACTGTTTAAGGAACTTGAACAGGAAAAGAAAAAGATTCTTGAAGATGTGGATCACTTGAATAAGTGCTTAGCACAGGAGACTGAAAAAAAAGTTCATTCAGACGAAGATCCTGAACTGGGAATACCAAATCCAAATTCATTTAAGGATGGAAAAGAACCAGGGATCCTTCTGAAAAATCATGCTGCAAAACGAAAATCCTATCTGGTTGAACTTGATCCACCAGCCAATGATTCCATTTCATTCTTTTTAGAAGGAGTCAGCCGGCTGAAACACAGTGGAGCTGACATGGTTACAATTGCTGACAATCCAATTGGAAGGCCTCGAGCAGATTCCTCCATTCTGGCATGCAAAATCAAAAGAGAAGCTGGAATAGAAGTTCTTCCGCATATGACCTGCAGAGACCGAAATCTCAACGCAATTAAAGCTTTGCTGCTGGGGCTGAGTATTGAGGATGTCCATCATGTTTTACTGGTTACCGGGGATCCTCTGCCATCCGATTTAAGACAGGAGGTTCGTGCAGTCTATTCATTCAATTCAAGAACGCTTGCCGGCTTTGTCAAAACCTTAGGCGAAAGCAAAACCTGTACACCTTTTCATATGTATGGAGCACTTGATATCAATGCAAGAAACTTTGACGTTCAAATTCGAATCGCAAAGGAAAAGGAAGCTAATGGAATGGAAGGGTTTCTGACTCAACCCGCATTTTCTGATCGAGCCATTTCGAATCTGAAAAGGGCGAGAAAAGAACTCAAAGGTTTGATTATGGGAGGATTAATGCCTATTGTCTCCTATAAAAACGCTTTGTTTTTAGCAAACGAAATATCCGGGATGGATATTCCAGAATCGATCATTGAAAAGTATAAGGATTTAAGCAGGGAAGAGGCGGAACAATTAGCACTCAGTATTGTCCTTAAAACTGCGGATCAGATGGGTGATGATGTTGATGGGTACTATATCATGACACCATTTAAACGAGTTTCTCTCAGTCAGAAAATCGTAGAACAAATCAGAAAAATGGAAGAAGAAAAGCTGAATTAAAAAAAATCATAATTTTTGACCGATTAAAAGATAGTAACGATCGGATAAAATCCCAAGAGAATTTTGATAATAGATTATAGTGGATGCTCGTATTAAAATGTTACGCAAAGACGGAAGTAATAACAATCTGGCTTACATGACCACTCTCTGCTAAAAAAATACGAAAAATATGTATATAAAATATACAAAGAAAGAAATGCTGTTTAAAAAGTATTTTGCCTTGTCTGCACTTCTTGCTTTTAGAATCAGCACCTTTATCTACCCGATCCAGGCAGCTGTTACCGGCAATCACGTCCAAGTCTTGCAGAAACAATAACACGAAGAAAAACTGAAGAATTCAGCAATCCCTTACCGAAAGTAACGAAATTCAATCCTGTTTTAAAGACAATAAAATAGGTTAAATGTTCGAGCTTTCATAATCAGAAGACAAAATATAATTGAATGCAGAAACACTAAGGAAGATAAAAAAGACGATTAATTTTATATTCAACAGGATCAACTCATTAGAATGAGTAAAAAATTGAGCATTGGGAGGTGCAACATGCGTAAAGGTTTCTTTTTGGATTTACTCAACACTATAGGATTGATCATTTTACTATTCACGGAACCAAGACTAGGACGAGGAGGATGGAATTCAACAATTATCACTTTTGGAATCTTTATCATGGTGCAGATCATATTTAATGCGGGAATGAAGATCTGGCAGGAAAAAGAATTGAGAGGAAATCAGATATCAGCTCTACGAATTCACTTTTATCTCTATCTTCTTATTTCGCTGATAACAATAATATGTGGAATGATCTGGGCACCCGAAAAATTAAATATTATTTTCATATGGTCTTTTCTGTCTTTGGCATTATCGGCTGTATATATGTTTTATAATAAGAAAAAAATCTCTGGATCAAGCGGTATGTAGTCTTAATAATATTGGTTTCTCTGCGATATGGATTGTGATTCAAGAATTTAAAAATTTAGGAGTAAGCTTAATGACCAAGTTTACTCTTTTTGTATGTTGGTTTCGCAATAAAAACTTACCAGATTACTGGAGACTCATTGATAAACTACGCCCTATTACCAATGGACTTTATTTCGGTTAGTCTGTAAACAACTTAAATATCAGAATTCACAACAAAATTTTTGCTTAATAAACAAAACATATTCTCTGCTGAACTGGAGACAAATCTATTAATCGAAAAAAGCAGAAGTGATTTTATAAAGATTGATATGAGCTCGTTAAAGTTCTGAAATGTTTTGAAAGATAACAATGAATCAGGAGTTTTTGCTGTTTAAAGTTTATTTCTTGATTTTTGAATTTAAGAGTGGTAATCTCTTTGGGAAAAGAAATGGAAAGTAGAAGCACCCCTTCTCACCTGATATGCAAGGCATATGGGTCAACGCCAGTTCGCAATCTTTTTTGTGATCGGGATGGGTGCAAAATCCCGTTTTTTTTATGCCATTTTATCAGAAATGACCGAACAATAGTTACAAATCTACAATTAAGTTTTTGTTTTATTGCTTGAAGATTCAAAATTTCGAAAGGAAGGTATTCAATTATCAACAACCGTAAAGTTGCCCCGAACAACGTCAATGACGATCTGTTCAATGAAAAGATTCCCTTCAGAGAAGTCCGCCTGATTGACTCGAATGGGGATCAGCTTGGAGTTAAAAGCAAAAGAGAAGCATTGGAAATTGCTTATCGTCAGAATCTTGATCTCTTATGTGTTGCTCCAAAAGCTCGTCCTGCTGTCTGCAAAATTCTCGATTATGGTAAATATCATTTCGAGCAGCAGAAAAAGGCCAAGGAAGCCAAGAGAAAACAGCATACAGTGGAGCTGAAGGCACTTCGTCTTTCCCCTGTTGTCGATACGCATGATTTCGAAACCAAGCTTCGCCAGGCCCGCAAATGGATTGAACAGGGCATGAAGGTGAAGATTGATATGCGATTCCGCGGACGAATGATGACTCGCCAGGAAGTCGGCAAGCAGATCATGAATGATTTTCTTGAACAGCTCAGCGACATTGCTTCAGTTGAAAAGAAACCATCACTTGAAGGGAATACAATGTCCCTGATTCTGGCTCCTCAGAAAAAGAAATAAACCTGAAGAAGATTACTTAAGGAGGAATAGAACATGCCAAAAATGAAAAGCCACAGAGGTCTAGCAAAACGCGTAAAAGTTACCGGATCTGGCAAACTGAAAAGACATCACGCTTACACATCTCACCGTTTCCACGGTAAGACAAAAGATCAGCGCCGTCAGCTGGCTAAAGCCGGTCTCGTTGACAAGTCTGATTACAAACGCATCAAAGACATGCTGGTGAAGTAGAACAGGGAGGATAAAATAGATGCCAAGAGTAAAAGGTGGAATTGTTTCCCGCAGAAGAAGAAAAAAAGTCTTAAAGCTTGCCAAAGGTTACTTTGGTTCAAAACACACTTTATATAAAACCGCTAATGAGCAGGTTATGCATAGCTTCAAATATGCTTACAATGACCGTAGAAAGCTCAAAGGCAACATGCGTAAACTCTGGATTGCTCGTATCAACGCAGCTGCCAGAATGAACGACATTTCTTATTCAAGACTGATGCACGGCTTAAAACTGGCTAACATCGATATCAACCGCAAAATGCTTTCTGAAATGGCTATCCATGATGCAGAAGGTTTCGCAAAAGTTGTTGAAGCTGCTAAAGCTGCTTTAAACTAATTCTTCACACGAATATTAATTTTAAAGACTGTCCGTTCAGGATGGTCTTTTTTTCTGCTCAAAATTCCAAAAAGACTGTATATATCAAGGATCATAAATTGTAAGATTGAATACTGAAAAAATATTTTGAAATGTTTTTTGATATATACTGATTTTAATTAATAGGTAAAGATATTTGTTACAAAAGACAAAGAAGTTATGCAAAGTTGTTGATGTATGAATAATAACCATAAATTTGAATCCAATGCGTTCAGGAAAGGAGAAATGCATGACAAAACGCGTTTTTAGAGTTTGCTTGATTGCTTCTGTGATTACATTTTTGATCTTCCTGTTTTTTAGAGACTACAGCCAATAGACTCTCCATACCTTAGTCGGTGAAATCACCAATGAGACAGAAAAGAAAATTGAGTTTTACCTTTCGCTTAGAATGGCTTCCGATTATGGGATGGTGTTGACTGCCTCATTAACATTCTTTGTTTTTGCCTTAAGTACCATAAAACATCACTCCATCCCATTATTGTCAGCTGCAGTTGGAATCATACTGGCTGAAATTGGAATGGCTGCTTTAGTCTCATTACGGAGAACAAATTCCCCGATGATCTATTCAGAGGCCTTTATCTTCAGCAGCTGGTTCTGGGTTTTTGCAGTACATTTTCTGCGGCTCTAGTCTGTATTTTGCTGAAACATCCTCAGACTGGCAAAGCTAAAATGTAAAACTGTTTTTCTGCTTTTAAAGGCGCCAGTGATGGCGTCTTTTTCTTTAGCTCTCATTTCTTTGGATTTCTTTCACTTGTTTATTTTCTTCTCCGTATGTTCGTTCTGTTATACTCCTGTTCCTTCTGTTAACTTCACTAAAACAGATTTCAGATATTTCAAACGACAAAATGAAAATATTATTCCATCTTTCATTAACTTTTAGATACCTGCATAAATGATGTCTTATTGGCTGATAGGCTGATCTTGCAGAGGAGGAGGGAGTTAAATGAATCCTTATATGGCAGTCCTGGATCAGGAACTGTCACAATCAACTGATCGAAGGTATGTGATTATTGATCCGATCACAAATGAAATTCTGGACGATTCGCAAGGATTTGGCTACAAATCAATACAGAAAGCCTATGAAGGTTTTGAGTACAGATGCCAATCGAAAACTGAACGCGACAGACAAATTCAAATTCGAAACAGAATCAGTCAGCTTCTATTGGAAAGAAACGATTTGTCACTTCAGCTTGAACAACTCTGTTTTGAAAAGATGCCAGCTAAAGTTTTGATTCAGGCAGAGGACATCACTGGTATTCTTGAAGAGCTTCGAATTAATCTGAAGGATTATTCGATTGAATTGTCAGATTTGATTCGTTATTTGTAACGATCAGACCTTCGAAAAAAAACGGGCAATCCTCTCTGATTAGACGGGATTGCCGGTTTTATTAGAAATTGTATAAATTCCTTTTGTCGATTGTATAAGTCTTTAAAAAAGTGATGCTTCGTCAAAGAAGTTCGTAATTTCCTGGTATGGGTGTTCGTGGTTATATAAAAGCACCCATTTTGGGCGTCAAGTTGATTAACACTTGGTTATTTCAGCTTAACGCTCTGGGTGCTTTTTCTTTAACAAATTTGGTATTTAGTTCGATAACTTAAACAACT
>Ga0209694_1003292_pt1 | contig 10915 bp, 12 predicted proteins | sample GluameincwithD2O_FD_187499 | JGI IMG/M metagenome (GOLD analysis project Ga0209694, IMG submission 187499) | Mouse cecum microbial communities from Vienna, Austria - Glucosamine amended microcosms incubated with D2O (SPAdes) (version 2) | ecosystem: Host-associated > Mammals > Digestive system >...
CGTGGGAAACAATCGCGGTCAAAATAGGCGAAGCCGACGACGGCTCGCCTATAATGACCGATTGCTTTTATTGCGAATGGTTGAACGCATACGGGCAAGCGGCGACGCAACAGCAAGCCGACGGCGTAATACGCCCCGCCCGCTTGCGCTTACCGTTCGTTAAAGCACTTTACGACGCGCTTATCAAAAAGGACGTGCGAATTTACTTGCACGGCGTAAAAGACGACGCGCACACGTTTTGTCTTGCAGGGGCGGCGGATAACTACCTCGAACAAAACAAAATGATTGAACTACAAGTCAAAAAGTACGAGGGCAAATAATGAACGTAACGGCGATAATGCAAAAAATACTCGACGAAACCCTTTTACCGTTCGGCGTTTTATCAAACCACTTGCGACGGGTTGAAGCGGATAATATCGCAAATTCGCAAGTCAAGATAAACGGCGACGAGTACGTCGTTTATAAAATCGTATCAAATCGCCCGAAAACATACGGCGACGGCAAAGCAAAGACGCGTCGCGTATACATCGACGTGAATTACTATTACTTGTACGATAAAACCGACCCCCGCTATTCGGACGTTGACGAACGCTTAAAGGCTATCAAACGCGCCGTATTGCAAGACCCGCATTTTGCGCTCGCAAACGACGAAAGCGATATACCCGACAGCAACAACCCGTATCGCGGCGTAAACATCGAATTTGCGTACATCGGGGCGGTTGATTATGGCTAATAAAGGCATATCGACGGGACATATTCCACTCGACGAATTGTCCGAAGCATTGACGGAAATTTTAACCGATTTTCAACACGCGAACTTTGAAGCACGGCAACAGGCAGTACAAAAGGGCGCGGAAGTTTTCAAAGACGCGGTCGAAGCGGCAACGCCCCGCGACACGGGCGAAATGGCGCAGTCTTGGGAAATCAAGGACAAATACAAAGACCGCCGTTACGTCGGAAATACCCGCGTTGCAAGCGGCGACGTGCGGCGAAAAACAAAGGACGGCTCGAAAGGCGAAGCACGGAGCGACGTGCCGTTGTCGAATGTGCTTGAATACAGCGACAACCCGCATAACGGTTTTATCCGCCGTTGTTTTGACGAAACCGAGTCGCAAATCTTTGAAGCAATCAAAAACACCATTAAAAACGGAGGTAATTAACAAATGGCAAACAGCAAGGCGGCGGAAACGCCCGCAAAAAATCTTATACGTTTTAATATCCGTAACGCAAAATTTGCCTTCCCCGACGGCAACGGCGGGTATGGCGCGTTTGTGCCTATGGGTACGTCGACGAAAATAGCACTCGAAACCGACACGGCAGAAAAAGAAGTTTACGGCGACGGCGAGTGTATCGTTCATTATGTCAACGAAAAAGGCAAAACGGGTACGCTTACGCAAAACAATATTTGCGACGCTTACGAAATCGCGTGCGGGCGGCAGGTAATGACCGCCGACGGGCTTGCGCAGGTCAAGCCGACCAAAAACACGCCGCACATCGTTTATTTTGAAACGTGCGCAATGGACGGCGACAACGAAATATCGGTTGCAAAAACTATGTTGTACGGCGTAACGTCCACCCGCCCCGCCGAAAACTACGACCAAAACAACGGCGATATAAACGAGTCGTCGTTCGACGTGCCGCTTAAAATCAAGGGCGTTAAAGCACTTGCGGCGGACGGCAAAGTTTTTGTTGACACAAAAGGAAACAACCGCATTGTATGGCAGTTGACGAAAACGCCCGATATGGACGGTTACGCCGACTTCGGCAACGAGGTCATTATCCCGAAATTGCTTGCGGGCGCGGAAACGGACGCGAACGCGGGCGCATAATCGGAGGGCAATATGATAAATACGACTTTACCCGTACTTGAAACGGAACTCGACGAAGCGAAGGGCGAACTTATCCGCAAAACACACGACATCAAGTGCAAAATCGACGTATCGGTATTTGCCGAGCGTCGTTGGGAAGAGAACTTCCCCGCAAACGCAAAGACCGAAACGCTTTTTGCATACGTTGAACGAATGAACGGAAAAGACCTTAAAAACCCCGCATACCTTTTGTCGAACTTAAAGGCGATTTATTGCTTTATCGTAAGCGACGAAATTGCCGACTTCGACTCGTTTTTGCAAATGTTCGATATGTCGGACATCGAATACTTGACGCGGCTTATTAACAAAATCAAGTTTGTTTTTGAAATCGCGTTAAAGGCGGCAACGACAAACGCAAAAAACTCGTAACGCACGGGCAGGAATATACGCGGCTATCGGGCATATATGCGAAATTAAACCCGCAACCCGAAGCCGCAAAACCTTTACCCGTGCCGCGCTACATAACACTTATGCAAAAGTGCGTCGAGCATAGAATACCCGACGCAATTATCACAAATTCACATTTTAACGACCTTTACGTTTTGATTATGTCGATTGATATTGCGAACTTAAAACACGCAATAGAACAAGCGCAGAAATCGAAAAGTAAAAACGGCAACCGCGTTGTGCGCGATGTATCGGCGGCGGAAGCGGTCAAATTCTTAAAAGGAGGCTAAACCTATGGCGGGCAATAATATACGCGGCTTAACGGTTGAAATCGGCGCGGACGCGTCGTCGTTCAACAAAGCAATGTCGTCAATGCGGAAAGCGGCGCAATCGTCGCAAACCGAATTAAACGCCTTGCAAAAAAGCCTCGAATTAAAGTTTGACGCGGATAAATTCGCGCGGGCGCAAAAGGTCGCTCAACAGGCTATCGACCAAACGGCGGCAAATGCGGACACATTGCGCCGCCGTTTGGCGTACTTGGAAGAGTCGGGAAACATCGACACCGACGCATACCGCAAATTGCAAAGCGAACTTGCGAAAGCCGAATTGCAAGGGCAACAATTACAACAGCAACTCGAAAAAATAAACGCAATCAAGTTTACGCAACTCGGTAATCAAGTATCGAAAGTCGGCGGCGCAATATCAAGCGTCGGGCAAGCCTTGACTCCCCTATCCACCCTCGCGGCGGGCGGCGTTGCCGCGCTTGGCGGCTTAAACGTCGCGGCGGCAAGCGCGGGCGCAACGGTCGACGACCTTGCGTTACGACTTGGCATATCCGCCGAAAAAGTACAAGAATATCAATACATAACGGCGCAATGCGGGGTCGAATGGAGCGTCTTTGAAAAAGCAATGATAAAAGCCCGTGCCGCAATGCTTGACTTGTCGACGGGTACAATAAACGCCGCGTCGCAAGCGTTGCAATCGCTCGGCTTAAACATCGCCGATTTTGAAAGCAAAGAGGCAATGTTTGACGGCATTATCGACGCTTTATCGAATATGCAGGACAAAACCTTGCAAGCGGCATACGCAAACGAGATTTTCGGCGATAAAGTCGCAAATCAAATGTTGCCGTATCTTAACGCAGGGACGGACGCAATCGCGCAATTTAAGGGCGAATTTGAACAAATCGGCTATTTATCGAACGAACAGGTCGCCGCGCTTGCGAAACTTGACGACACGTTTTTTTTGCTGAAGGAGTCGATTAAAAACGTCGGTTTGCAAATCGGTACAGCCCTTGCGCCCCTTATGCAACGGCTCGCGGAAAATATACAAACAAACTTGATACCGAAATTACAAAGGCTTGCGGAGTGGTTTAACGGCTTATCGGTCGCGCAACAATCTTTTGCGTTAAAGGCAATGCTCGTCGTTGCCGCCCTTGCGCCCTTAACAATCGGTATCGGCAAACTTGTCGGCTCGGTTGGCAACATCATAAAAATATTGCCGCAGTTAAAAGCAGGACTCGACGCACTTGCCGCAAACCCGATTATTTTAATCATTGCGGCAGTTGTTGCAATTCTTATCTTGCTTTACAACCATTGCGAAGCCTTCCGCGAAGCAATAAACCGCCTTGTCGAAACACTCGGTCAAGCCCTTATGCCCGCCGTTGACGCTGTAATGCAAGTGCTTGACCTCGCAATGCAAATTATACAGCCGATTATAGACCTTGTCGGCGGTATCTTGGCGGTCGTTGTAAATCTTGTATCGGAGGCGTTGCAACCGTTCGTCGAAATCATACAAATGATTTTCGATTTATTACAACCGCTTTTCGATATGCTCGGTATGGCGGTCGATATGTTTTTAATGCCTATTCAAACCGCTATATCGGCGTTATTTAGCGTTTTGCAACCGCTTTTAAGCGTTGCGCTTATCCCGATAAAACTTTGCTTACAGGCGTTGCAAGTGCCGTTAAAAGTGCTTGGTACGTTGCTCGGTTGGCTTACCCCGCTTTTTTCGCTTTTCGGCAAAGTCGTTACGACGATATTTAACGGCGTTGTCAAAGTAATCAATTTTGTTTTGGGTTTTATCGAGGACGCAATCAACTTTGTAATCGGTATTATAAACGGGCTTATTGACGGCGTAAACGGTGCGCTCGGTTGGCTTGGCGTTCACATCGACCGCATTGCCGAAGTAAAGTTACGCATTGATACAAGCGACATCGAGGATATGGACGACGTAAACGCCATTATCGACAGCACCCCGCCCGACACATCGGGCGCAGGGGGCGGCGGCACGGTGTACGACGGCGGCGCGGGCGGTACATACGGCGATACTTACAACTACGATAACAGCACCACGAACAAGACGCAAAATATAACGGTTACAATACAAAACTATGCGGCGGAAGTCGACACCGACGCGCTTGTGCGCGACATCAACATCAAACTTGCGGAGGCTATGTAATTATGCGCCGATTTATTTTGCACACCTACGACAAATCGAAATCGTTTGACTTGAATACCGAAACCGCGCTTGCCGCAGAGCCGACGGGACTCGGTAACAAATTTTCGCTATCGTACAAAGAAAGCGAAAAAGGCAAGCACTTGACGAACGTAAAACCCGACCCCGACCCGATAACGCTAAAAATCTATTTTAACGCCGACGGGACGAACGGTTACGGCAATTATAAAAGTTTGGCGTTATTCCTTGCCGAGTGCGGCGCGTCGCCGTTTTTGTTTGAATACAACGACGGAATAACCGATAAATTTTGCGAGGTCGTATCAAACACAATGCCGAAGTCGGAAATCAACGCCGACGGCGAATTTGTCGAAACCTTTACTTTTGACAAGCAAACATATTGGTACGAACGCGTCGAACAATCTTTTGCGTTGAAGCGCACGGACGCGGCAAATACCGCCTTCCCCTTGCACTTCCCGTTTGGTTTTGCGGGTATGGTTTTCAAAAACAAATACAAGGTATCAAACCCGTTTTTTGTCGACGCGCCTATCGTAATAAAAATTACGGGCGACATTGCCGAAAATATCCGTCTTTGCTTGGCAGATATGAACGACAAAGTCGTTGCGGAAATATCGCTTGCGACAAACAACACCGACGGCACGGAAATTTTGATTGACCCCACTACTAAAAAAATAACCGTTACCGACACCGAAACGGGCGAAGCCCGCAACGGTTACGGGCTTACCGATAAAACAAAGCAATCGTTTTTATACTTGCCGCAAGGCGAGTATTACATCGGCTCGAATATGACCGCCGACGACGACGGCGCAATCGAAATGTCAATAAAGCGGTTTTTATTTGATTAAGGAGGCGGCGCGTGTATTTAGCGATTTACGACGAAAACAAAAACCACATAACGAACGTCGACAACGCAACGTATGACTTGACGACGCGCGTGTATGACCCCGACTCTTTTACCGCTGAAGGAATATCCGACACGGATATAAACGACGCTAAAATCGCCGTTTTGTGCGACGACGCGGGCAATTACGATTATGCGTGTTTTGCCGACGAAATCAAGCCCGACAACCGCAAGCGGAAAATTAAAGGGCTTGACTTCAAAACGCTATGGGACACCGAAATTTTGCTTGATTTTACCGCCGACGGCAGTTTTGACGGGCGATTATCGAAAATATTTGAAAAGGTTAAAGCGGCGGTATTCGACAGCGCGGACGCGGCAACGCGGTTGATACCCGTCGACGTGATTATCCCGCCCGACTCCACCGATACGACCGAAACATACGGCAGTTTGCAAGGAACGTATCAAACCGTCAACGCCTACAAGTTTTTGAAATGCTACTTGAAATATTACGAGTACAACATTGAAAGCAAGTACAACGTCGCGGCGGGTAAAATCATTTTTACGTTCGTTAAGTGCAACGACCGCGTAGAAATCAATTTAAGCGACTTTATACACGAATTGACGACCACATCGGCAACGACAAACAAAGCGGTTGCAACTATCAAATACAACGTGGAAACGCCCGAAACGGACGCGGACGGCAATATCATTTACACCACCACGCAAAAGACCGACGAAAACGGCAACCCCGTATTTAACGACGACGGCTCGCCCGTGTATATCCCGAAATACAAACCCCGCCCGTCCACCATTGCGACGGTTTACTATTACCGAACGAAAGACAACAACATTGTACAGGCGGACGCAAACGGCAACATCGCGGGCAGATTATACCCCGTAAAGGCAAAATATTACGAGTCCGAATATTTAGCCGACGCGCAGTTTAACGCCGTCAACGAACTTGCAAACGCCCGATACGTCGATAATATCATAATCGACAATAACGTAATAATCGACCCGCTTGATTTTTCGGTGTATCGGCTATATACGAAAGTCGCATTGTACTACGAAGGCAAACTTTTTAAGACGCTCCCCATAAGCGAAAAAATAACCACGCTAAACGGAAGCGGCAAAAGCACCAAAATAAAACTCGGTTTTAAGAAAATACTTTTGACCGAAATAATCAAAGCATAGGAGGCAAAAGCAATGATAAAACCCGTTACTTTTCAAGGGCAAAGCAATTTTAACGCGAATTTGTACGCGCTCGAAGTAAAATCGCGCTTTATCGACCAAAACAACGCACACGGCTATTATATGAATTACGGCGACGAACTCGCCGCAAAGGTCGTCGGCGGCAATCAAATACAAGTCGGCACGGGCGCGTTTGTGGTTTGTGCGCGTATGGCGGAAGTTACCGCCCCCGAAATATTGCGCCCGCAGATTTTCGACACGTTCAAGGGTTACGTCGTCGCTCGTATCGAAACATACCACCCCGCCGACGAATTGAACGTAACACTCATTGCAAAAGTGCAAACGTCTTGGGAAGCGTTAAACCGCGAACTTGAACAAAACGACGTTTATGCGGCGGAAGCGGACAACGTAAACACGGCTTACGAGTTGCCGATATATTCGTTTGAAATATCGGGGACGCAAATCGTCGAATTAACGCGCTTAATAAAGCCCGTTTGCGATTATGCCACAATGAAGGCAATCGTCGACAATGCGCTTGCAACCGCAAAAAACGCCGTTACAACGGCAAATAACGCGGTTGATACATCGAACGACGCACGCACCAAAGCGGCGGCGGCAGTTACCACAGCAAACGGCGCAAACACAAAGTCCGATAATGCGGTATCGACGGCAAATGCGGCAAAGACAAACGCCGATAATGCGCTTGCAACCGCAAACGGACTTGACGCGCAAATCAAGTCGGCAAACGATACGGCGGCGGACGCAGTCGATACGGCAGACGCGGCGGCGGAAACAGCAACCGCCGCAAGCGACAAGGTCGCCGAACTTGAAACGCAAATTGCCGAAAAGCAAGGCACGAAGGTTACACTTAACGGCGAGCCGCAAGCGACATACCCCGCCGACGACCTTGTACATAGCGGCGACAAAATCGCAAAAGCCGCGCACGCGGACACCGCCGCAACCGCAACCGAAGCGGAAGCGGCAAAAACCGTTATTTACGCGGCGCAGGCGGCGGAAGCGGAAAAAGCCGTCGGATATACGCGCGGCGGCGAAATCGACAAAGTATTCAAAAAAATATTTGCGGAAATATCCGCCCTTAAAGGAGGCAATTAAACAATGTTAAACTTTGAAAAAGCGAAAATTTACGGCGTTGATAAAGTCGGGTCGTCTAACCCCTCCGCCCTTATCCGCACAGACGACGCGGTCGGGTTAAACGTAACGGTCGGCGCAAGCGAAATTACAAGCGACTTCGACCGTTGTTACCCGTATTGCGATATGCAGGAAGTAACGGACGAACACGGCAACGTATTTATCAAGATACCGAAATTTTACGGGAAAATCACACCGAACGCCGACGGCACGTTCAAACATCAAATATCGGGCGTGCGATATGACGGTTTTTCAACCCTTTTCGTCGACGGCGAAGGTAACGAACTTGATTATATACTTGTCGGCAAGTACGAAGGAAGCGGCAACTCGTCCCGCATTTACAGCAAATCGGGCGCGACCGTGCTTGTAAATATCACTATCGACAACTTCCGCAACGGGTGCAAGGCAAACGGCGACGGGTATCAACAATATGACTTTTTAATTGACTTGATAATCAAAGAACTATGGCTCGTCGAAATGAAAACCACGAACTCGCAAGCGGTTATGTACGGTTACGCAAACGGAAACTCGGCGGCGGTACAAACAGGCAGGACGGACGCGGTTAAAACCCCGTCGGGGTCGGAGGAAAGCAACACCGACGGCAAGCACGCTTGTAAATATCGCGGCATTGAGAATTTGTGGGGAAATACCTTTACTTGGTGCGACGGTATATCGTTTTCGTCCGAAAAGGTTTATATTTGCACCGACCCGAAATCATACGTCGGCGGCAAAACCGCGTCGCCTTATGTCTATCACGGCAACCGCCCCACGTCGAGCGGTTGGATAAAAAAGGTTGCGCCGCTTGATAGAAACCCGCTTATACAATACGTTACCGAAGCAAGCGGCGGAAGCGCAACAACGTATTTTTGCGACTACTCGTCCTCGGGCGGCTCGGTGCTGTGCGTTGGCGGTTATTGGAGCGTCGCGACGAACGCGGGTTTGTGGTATTGGTACGGCAACGGCGGCGCGTCGGTCTCGGACTCGGACTTCGGGGGTCGCCTTTGCAAAAAGCCTCTTTAAGGGGGTTTGTTAAGGGGGACTCCCCCCTTAACGTATAAATCAATTTAACCGAATAATAAAGGGCAGTCGGCACACTCCCCGCTCGTACTCGGGCGGCTCGGTGCTGTACGTTGGCGGTAATTGGAACAACACGACGAACGCGGGTTTGTGGTATTGGAACGGCAACAACGACGCGTCGAACTCGAACTCGAACATCGGGGGTCGCATTTAATCTTGATATATTCGTCTTGAAGTGCTGACAGTCCTTGCCACTTGGCAAAAAACACTCCATAAAGAGGGCGGTTTAGTAAATCATTGAAAGACCGCAAGGAGATTAAAGGAAATGAAGCGAGTCGGTCATTTATACGAAACGATGTGCGACATCGACTTTATCAAAAAGGCGATACGCAACGCGGCAAAAGGTAAAACCGACCGCGACTATATACGTCGAATACTCGACGACATCGACCGTTATGCGCAGGAGTTAAAGGAAATGCTCGAAGCGGGCAACGTGCAATTATCGCCGTCGCACACTTGCGTAATTTTCGATAATTCTTGCCGCAAACAACGCACTATTACAATACCGAAATTTTACCCCGACCAAATAATACATTGGCTTGTTATTACGGCGTTGCAACCCGTTATAATGCGCGGTATGTATCGGTATTGTTGCGGTAGTATTCCAAATCGCGGCGGCATTGACGCGAAGGCTTACGTTGAAACGGCGATACACGACGACAAAATGCGTTATTGCGCAAAGTTGGATATATCAAAGTTTTTCGACAGCGTCCGCCCGCCCGTATTGCTTGATATGTGGAGGCGGAAAATCAAAGACGGGCGAATGTTGGAACTTATCGGCAAAATACTTGAAAACGGCGGCGACCACTTGCCTATTGGTTATTATACGTCGCAATGGTTTTCAAATTTTTACTTGGAGGGACTCGACCACTATGTAAAAGAAAAGTTACACATCAAATATTATGTGCGGTACGTCGACGATATGGTTTTAATCGACAGCAACAAAAGAAAGTTGCGCCGCGCAGTTGCGGCTATCAACGAATATTTGCGCGGTATCGGCTTGAAGTTAAAAGATAATTGGCAAGTATGGCGGTTGAACTCCCGCCCTATCGACTTTGTCGGGTATCGCTTTTATAAACATAAAACAATTTTGCGCAAGCGCATATTTTTTCGATTATGCCGCAGGGTGCGCAAAATCAAAAAGACGGGTTTTATAACGGTACATCAAGCAATGAGTCTTTTATCGCTCGTCGGGTGGTTGCAACACATCAACGCTTGCGGGTTTTATAAAAAGCACATTTACCCGTATGCGCCGAAAAACAAACTCAAACGCATTGTAAGCAATTACAACAAAAAGCAAAATAAAAAACGGAGGTAATTTTATTATGGCAAACAAGCAGGAAGCAAAAAGCGGTACGGCGGTTTTTAGTGCTGAAAAATGGCTCGAAACCGCGAACGCAGACAAGGCGGCGGGCATACTCACACAACGCGAAATCGACGACGCGCGGGAAATATGGGTAAACGCCCTCGACGGCAAAACAAAGGACGAAATCGCGGCAAACGGGCAAACATTGCTCCGCGACGAGTGGTTTATCGAGGTGTAACGTGAACATCGCGGCAACCATTTTAACGGCGTTTATAAGTACCACCGTCGGGGTCGTCGTTACGGCGGTTATAGCGCACTTTAAGTCGGGCAAACAGCGGCACAAAGCACTCGACAACGGCGTGCAAAGCCTTTTACGCGCCGAAATCATACGGCAACACGAAAAGTGGGTCGAGCGCGGATATTGCCCCGTATATGCGAAGGACGCAGTACGGCGCGAATATGAAGCCTATCACGCGCTCGGCGGCAACGGCGTAATAACGGAACTTTACAACGACATTATGGCGTTGCCCGAAACACCACCGAAGCAAGCAAAGCAAAATAAAAAATCGGAGGACGATTAACTATGAATTGGCAACAAATTTTAATCAACATCGCAATTAC
>Ga0209694_1003295_pt1 | contig 10905 bp, 7 predicted proteins | sample GluameincwithD2O_FD_187499 | JGI IMG/M metagenome (GOLD analysis project Ga0209694, IMG submission 187499) | Mouse cecum microbial communities from Vienna, Austria - Glucosamine amended microcosms incubated with D2O (SPAdes) (version 2) | ecosystem: Host-associated > Mammals > Digestive system >...
ATTCGGGACCAACAACACGACTTTTACAGTGTTCGCTTGTGAGACGGGCGACTGGAGGTTTACGGAGGAGTTTAAGACGGAGCCCGAGGCGATCGACTGGATCAAGAAACAGCTCCAGGGGAAGAAACGGGCCGCCACGCCCACGGCCACGCCTGCGGCGGGTGCGGTCGCCAGCGGCGCGACCGTTGCCCTCGCCACCACCACGCCGGACGCCGTGATCCGCTATACCACAGACGGCTCCGACCCGACCGAGACCTCCCCCGCATATTCCTCCCCCATTGAGATTACGGAGGAGACCACGATTAAGGCGATCGCCACCGCTGAGGGATTCGCCGCCTCCGACGTGCTGGAGGCTCACTATACCCTGACGGCGTAACACAAAGGGAGGCGGGGAAAACCCGCCTCCCTACAAGAATTTACAGGAGGGCGCTATGAAAGCCGTAAAAATCAACCTTGCGGGCCGGGTGCGATACCTCGCCTTTACCGGGGAGGCTATGTTCCAAATACGGGATAAATTCGGCGGAACGTCCCAGCTCCTCGACAACATGAAAGCGGACACCCGGGAGGGCTTTTCTATCGCTTGCGAGGCCGCCGCGCTCCTGGCCGAACAGGGGGAGCTTGTCCGGCGAAATTTCGGGTATGACCCGGAGCCCATCCTCGACGCCTCGACGATTGCGGCAACCGCCGCCCCGAGTGAGATCGTCGCCCTCAAGCTGGCAATCCCGGCGGCGATCTCCCTCGGATATGGCCGGGAAGTCGAGCCGGAAAACGACGAGGTCGACCTCGGCCTTGCGGAGCTCAACACGCAAAAAAAAACGAAGTAACGCGGGTGGAGTATCTCCGGGAAGGGATAGCGGCGGGCCTATCACCGAAAGACGCCCTCCTCATGCCGCCCGGGGAAGTGGCGGACCTGTTCGAGCTATACCTCCGGGCCCGGGGGGTGCGGAGAAGGACGGAACCGGAGGACGAATAAAAGGCCGGGTCTCCCCGGCCTCCTATCACATTTCGTAAATGTCTTTATTTCTGATACAATCGTTGATCCAATACTTGAGATTAGAAATGCACTCCTCCAAGGTAAGGCCCTTTTTCCATACGGCGATAGAATCAGCTTTAGGCCAATATTTGAACTGGATATTTTTACTCCTTAATCTAATCGCCCCGCCGCGAACACCTATTACACCATCGGAGCCGCGAGTGGGCTTTGCGTTTTTCCAATTCAACCCGGCGGCCTTTAATCTTTCAACATACGCAGTAAAAAAAGCAATTTCAGAAGAATTGAGCTTACATTTTTGCGCCGCGTCGGTAGGGACCTCCATCCGGCTAAAAAACTCCTGCATTTCAGGGCTTAATGAGACGCCGTCCAAGCTGGCAAAATGACGCTCCGTATAGTTTGGATCGGAAAACCGAAAAGCGCGGGCAATTTCGTTTGAATATTTCTGTATCTCGGAAACGTCGGAAATATCAAACCGCAAATAACTTTTCTTTGTTTCCGGGTCTCCACACCGGATAGAGATATACCATAAATCATTGTCCAACTTTAGGCGGACAAACGGGATATGATCGTTTCCTCCGACAGTGAGATACTTTTCGGCTCGCCGAAAATATAGGGGATCGTCCGGGAGATTGTTTTCTCGAAGGGCTGATTTAATCAGATCAACGGCTGATTTCTCTAAATTGGATAGCTCAACAGAAGTAAGCATAATGCGGGACCTCCTCTATAATGCGAAAATAATCGCATTTCATAGGAGAATTATCACCCGAACTTATGGCAATGTCAAGTGAAATATTGAATATTGCCATAGAAAGGAGCCGCCGCACATGGCAAGAACCATAACAACACGCCTTGCGATTGAGGGAGAGTCCGAGTATAAGGCAAAGATAAAAAATATCAATGCGGAGCTATCTCTCCATAAATCCGAGCTCGAAAAGGTCCAGGCAGAGTATAAAAACAGCGTAAACAGTATGGCCGCGCTGACCGCCAAACATTCAGCCCTGGAGGGGCAGATGAAAGCCCTAAACCAAAAGCACGACGAACAGGCGGAAATGCTGGAAAAGGCCCAAAAAGCACAAAAAGAATATTCGGATCAAGTCGAGGAACTCCGAAAGAGATTAGACGAGGTAAAAAACTCCTCCGCAGATACCGCAGAGGAGGAAAAACGGCTAAATGAGGAGATCGCCGCGGCGGAGGAGGGCTTACAAAAAGCCACAAACTCGGCCACCTATTACCAGCGACAGCTAAATATCACGGAGCGGGACCAAGCAAATTTAAGCTCCGAGCTTGAGCAGACCGAGCGGTATTTAGACGAGGCGCGGGCCAGCGCGGACGGGTGCGCTAAATCTATCGACGAGTACGGGAAAGAGGTCAAAGAGGCCGGAGAAGAATCCGAGGATTTTGGGGATAAATCAGCGAACGCTTTTAACGCCCTGGCCTCTGCCCTGATTGCGTCGGGTGTCGTCAACGCTTTGGGCGAAGTGGTCGGCTTTCTGAAAGAGTGCGTATCGGCGGCGGCGGGCTTTGAGGAGGCTATGTCGACCGTAAAGGCAATATCCGGGGCCAGCGCGGCGGAATTTCAACAGCTTTCCGACATGGCAAAGCAAATGGGCGAAACGACAAAATTCACGGCGTCGGAGAGCGCCGAGGCGTTTCAGTACATGGCTTTGGCCGGGTGGAAAACAGAGGAAATGCTTGACGGTATCGCCCCGATCTTGAATTTAGCCACCGCCGCAAATATGGATTTAGCTCGGGCGTCGGATATTGTTACGGACAATTTAACGGCCTTTGGACTCACCGCCGCAGACTCCGCCGGGTTTGTGGATCAAATGGCCTATGCTATGGCGAACAGTAACACGTCCGCCGACCAACTCGGGGAGGCTTACAAAGGTTGCGCCGCAACAGCGCAGTCAATGGGCTATTCCGTAGAGGACACAACCGCCGCGCTTATGGTTATGGCGGACGCCGGAACAAAGGGGAGCGACGCCGGGACGGCGCTAAATGCAATTATGACCCGGCTGGCTACCGACACAAAGGATTGCGCCTCTACCCTGGAGGAGTACGGAGTCCATGTCTACGATACACAAGGAAATATGCAAAGCCTCTCCAGCATTTTGGAGGGCGTGAGCGGGGTATGGGGGACCCTGACGGACCAGCAACAGGCGAGCCTTGCAAAAGCCATAGCGGGAACAAACCACTATTCACAACTGCAACAGATCATGACCGGGTGTAGTGAGGCAACGAAAGAAACCGGAAAATCTTTTACCGATTATGCCGCCGCCCTGGAGGAATGTAGCGGATCGGCGGATCAAATGGCCGGGACCATGTTAGACAATCTAAACGGGAAAATGACGTTGATGAACTCCGCCCTCGACTCCCTTAAAATTTCTATCGGAAATGCTTTAATGCCAGCTTTGGGAGGACTGGCAGACGCCGGAGCGGACGCTTTTTCATGGGCGGCGGGATTTGTGGAGGAAAACCCGTGGTTAGTCCAGGCGATAACCGGAGCCCTCGGCGCGGTCCTCCTCCTCGCCGGAGGCTTAACAACATATACGGCGGTCGCCACCGCGGCAAAGCTGATACAAGACGCCCTCAACCTGTCTATATCTCTATGTCCGTTTGTTGCCGCCGCCGCCGCGGCGGGGGCCCTGATCGCCGTCGTGGGGAGCTGGATCGTATCGGCGACAGAGGCGTCCGAACAAGTAAAAGAGTTTACGGCGTCCCTTGAAGAAACGAAAACGGCCTATGAGGACCTCTCCGCCGCTATGGAGGAGGAGCAAGCCTCGACATCCGCCTCCCTTGCGGCCCTGGAGAACCTCCTCGCAGTAGAGGAAAAGTCGGCCACCCAAAAGGAGAATATAAAACAGTTAGTCGACGAACTAAACGAGGCCGTCCCGGGCCTCGGCCTCGCCTATGATGAAACCGCCGATTCTATCAATATGACGACCGACGCCCTCGGCGCTATGATCGAAAAATCGGCGGAACAAGAGGAAATGGAGGCCCAGGTCGCCCGCTTGACGGAGCTCCGAAAAGAGGAGGCGCAGATCGCCCAGGAGCTCGAACAGGCGGAGGCGGAACTCTCGGCGGCGAAAGAGTCCGGCGCGTGGTTTACGGCAACGGAGGAGAACAATGTAAAAGCCCTGACCGCCGCCCAGGAGGAAAACGCCGCGCAGATCGCGGAGCTGGAGGCCGCCACGGCGGAATATACGGCCCAACAGGAGGCGACCGCACAAAAGACCCAGGAGGCAACACAGACCGTCGAGGGGCTGATTTCCGAAATGGAAAGCCTCCAGGCGGCCTATGAGGAAAGCTATAACTCCGCTATGGAGAGCATAGACGGACAGCTCGGCCTTTTTAACGAGCTGGACGGATCGGCGAAAACTTCCATTGACAACCTGATCGGGACCCTCCAGGGGCAGGTCTCCTATATGGAAACCTACGCCGCCAACATTCAAAAGGCTATGGAGCTCGGCGTCGACGAGGGTCTGATCCGTAAACTGTCCGACGGCTCCGAGGAGTCCGCCCAAATTCTCGCGGCCATCGTGGAGGGCGGCGAGGAGGATATAGCCGCCCTTAATGAACAGCTTGCAAAAGTAGAGGAGGGCAAAGAGGCATTTTCCGAGACCGTGGCCGAAATGGAAACCGATTTTTCCGACAAAATGAAGGACATAGAGGACCGCGTAAAGGAAATGGCGGACGAGCTGGACGCCTCGGCGGAGGCCCAGGCCGCGGGCATGGCTACCATAGACGGCTATATCGACGGCGCGGAAAGTATGCGGTCCTCCCTTGTCTCCACCTATCGCTCCCTCGCAAATGCGGCGAATAATGCCTATAAATCCACGCTTGACATACATTCACCGTCCCGCGTTTTCAAGGAAAGCGGAAGGAACACGATCCGGGGCGCGATCGAAGGAGCCGAGGAGGAGGGGCCGAACCTGGAGCGGACCTATTCCACCCTCGCCGAGTCCGCGATCCGGGCATACGAAAAAAGCCGCCCGAGCGGGACGGAGGCGGGCCTCCTCGCCGCCCAGCGGGAACAGACCGCGGCGATCGTGGCGGCGGTCCAGAACCGCGGCGGCGGGTCCGGGGGTATTGCGATCTACGTCGACAAGCTGGAGGTCCGGGACGACCAGGACGTCGGGCGGATCGCCCGGGAGCTTTACTATCTCGCGGAGCGGGAAAGCAGATCGAGAGGAGGCGGGAGCCTATGAGCGGATTTTCTTTCCGGGGCGTCCATAGTAGCAAATTCGGGATTTATACACAGGACACGAGCCGGATCATTCTCCCCCCGCGGCGGGAGGGGAAAGTCGTCATTCCTGGCCGCTCCGGCTATTATGACGGCGTGGTCGGGAATGTCTACGACGAGCGGGCCGAGAATATTCATTGTGCGTTCAAATGCCCGAGCGGGAAAACCGTCCCGGAGGTATGCCGGGAGATCGCCTATTGGCTGTCCGGGACAGGGCGGCTCGTCTACGATAAGGAGCCGGACAAATACTACACGGCCCGTATCTCCGGCGGCCCTCCTATGGCGCAACACCTCAAATATGGGGAGTTTGATCTCACATGGAACTATAACCCGCCCTTTGCCCTCGGGCGGACCGTGACCCAGCCGATCACCTCCGGGGAGAACCCGGTCGACTACCAGGGCACAGCGGAGACCCCTTGCATTATCGTCTTGAGGAACCTCTCCGACGCGGACGTCCTCACCGTCACCATAACGGCCATAAAAAGGAGTGTTTGATTATGTACGCTTGCGACTACCTGGAAAACGGGATTTTGAACGCCCTACGCGGCGTCACTTTTGCGGCTCCGGCGAAATGCTACCTCGCCCTCTACCTCAACGACCCCGGCGAGACCGGAGCGGGAGGGACGGAGGTAAGCTATACCGGATATAAGCGGATGGAAATTGACTTTTCCGCGCCGGCCGATTCTAACGGAGGGATCGGGATTCAGAACCTCACCGACATTACTTTCCCGACCCCCGTCTCGGCGGCGGGCACTATTACACATATCGGCGTCGTGGATTCCCTCACGGGCGGGAATATGCTCGCTCGTGGCGAACTGGTGGAGCCTCTCATTATCGGGGCGGAGGAGCCCCCCGTATTCCTGGCCGGGGACGTGCTTTTCTACCTCACCGGGAACCTCTCCAAGGCGTGGAAAACGAAGGTTTTGAACATCTTCCGGGGGAACTCGATCCAGGGGATCACGCCCTATTTTTCCCTCTGGAACGGCTCGCCGGAGGCGGCGGGCTCCGAGCTGTCCGGCGACAATTACCAGCGGGTCGCGCTCACCTTTGGGGCCCCGGCGGAGCAGACCTCCGGCCAGATTATCGCCCGCAACTCCACGGCGGCGGCGTTTCCCCGGCCCTCAACCGCGTGGGGGACCTGGACCTATTCCGCCCTCTACTCCGCCGAGACCTCCGGCGAGCCCGTCTATATTAAGCCCCTGACGGAGTCCGTGGAGCTCAAGCGCGGGTATATGCCCACGATCGCGGAGGGGGCCGTGGAGGTAGGGATCAACTAATGTATAACGATAGGCGGTATAGCCTCGCCCGATATTCCGTCAACCAGGAGACAAAGACGGTCGAGATCGCGGAGAGCTTTTCCGAGGCTATGGGAGCGGTCGCCGGGGCCGCGATCCCCGTCGACTTCCGGGACAAATACACGGAGGCCCTCCAGGGCTCCGCCCGGGGGACGGTCTCTGTTATTTCCGCGTTCTCGGCGGCCTCCGGCCTCTTTACGACGGCGAAAATGTCGGCGGACGTAGTGACACGGGCCGCCCTCTCCGAGGTCCTCCGGGGCTCCATGTACGGCCAGAAGAACACGCCCGCGGCGCTGGCCGCCCGGGACACGCTGACCACACAGGCACAGGGCGCGAAAAACGTCCCCGCGCCCCTGGAGCTTGCGGACCGCCTCGCCGCGGCGGCGGCGGGATCGAAGAATGTCCCGGCTGTTCTCAAGGGCTCCGAGGTCCTGACCTCAATGTTAGAGGCAACCTCACAGACCACAGAACGGACGACCCTCCAGCTCACGATCCCGCCCGGGGGAGAATTGCGGATAGATAGCGGGCTTTTCCTCGTCCTCCTGGACGGGGAAAACGCCTTGCATACACAGTCCGGGGACTGGATCAACATTTCCCGGGACCTCCTCCGGCTCATTATTGAGAGCGCCTCCGGCGGACAGCTCCGGGGACAGCTCATTTATACGGAGAGATACCTATGATAGAAATTTTTGATAAATCGCGGCGTCGGGTAGCGATCGCGGAGAACGCCCACGCCATTTCAGAACAACAGCGGATTAACGCCGTTTGGTATCTCTATTTCTCCCTCCCATATAAGGACCCGAAAAACGAGTATTGTAAGCCGTTCTATTTTGTCAGGCACAACGGCGGGGAACTTTACCGGATCATGCCGGAGACCCTGGCCGTGGACGAGTCCGGGAGCGTGGCCTATCAATGCGAACACGTCCTCGCTACCCTGATCGACAATATACTTTTCGGGTATCACGTCGTCGGGAACCTCGGGACCTACACCCCGGACGTGATCCGGTACGTCCTGGATCACCAGCTTGTGAAAAATTGGGTCCTGGACGAGTGCGACTATCGAAACCAATTTGAATACGGGTGGGAACAAGAGTCCCTCCTCTCCGCCCTCTTTTCCGTGGCGACGCCCCTCGCGGGCCCCTACATATGGCGGACAAATACGGCGGTCTATCCGTGGCGGCTGTCATTAAAGCGCCTGGACACCACGGGCCGCCCGGAAATGTACGTCCGGCGGCGGCACAATATGACAAGCTACCAGCGGCAAAGGGACCCTCAAAATATCGTGACCCGGCTCTATCCACTCGGCTATGGCGAGGGCGTGAACCAGCTCGGGATCGGGAGCGTGAACGGCGGCGTCCCATACCTCCAGAGCCCGAAAGCGATCACGGATAAATACGGGATCATAGAAAGGGTATGGACGGATCGCCGCTATGAGGACCCGGCCTCCCTCAAGGCCGCGGCGGCGGCTATGCTCCAGGAGCTCCAGGAGCCCGCCGTCTCCTATTCCGTAGGCTATCAGGAAATGACCGCCTCCGACTTTGACAAGGCGGCCATAGGGAAACGCCTCCGCATGGTTTACCCGGAGATCGGGGAGAACGTGGACACATTCATTACGGAGATCAAGCGGGATTATGAGGACGTGGAGCGGTCCTCTTTGGTCGTGGCGAACAAGGAGACCTCGATCGCCTCCTCCCTGGCCGATATGGCGGACCGACAGAGGATAGAACAGACCTATGCACAGGGGGCCACGCAAATTTATAGCCAAGCCCTCCAAGCGAATTGTGACGCCGCCTCCGGGGCAGTTATGGACTTTTTCATCCCGGCAGAAATGCGGATTATAAACAAGGTCCTCGTCAAGGTAAGAGTGGCGAAATTCCGGGCCTACTCCAAGAGCACAGAGAGCGACGCGGCGAAGGTCGTCACCTCCACCACGAGCGACGATCAAACCCGGACAAGCTCCGACGGGGGCCGGACCACCTCAACCACCACCACCAGCGACGACCAAACCCGTACAAGCTCGGACGGGGGCCGGACCACCTCGACCACCACAAGCGGCGGCGGACAAACTACCTCCAGCGGCGGCGGGGCCACCTCCAGCGCGACGGCCCTCGAAAGCTCGAACGTCCTCCCGAGCCAGACCACCGGGCAAGCGGTCCACAACCACGGCCTCCATAACGGAGTGCGGATTGCAATATATGGGGGCGTGGATGAAAACGGGGCCGTGATTGCGGACGGATACGAAGTATGGGTGGATTCCGGTGCCCATATCCACCCGGCCCACTCCCACACCATCCCGCCGCACACGCACACCGTAGACGATCACTCGCACAGGCTCACCATTCCGGCACACTCCCACACGACCACAATCCCCGGCCACTCTCACCGCGTCACCATCCCGGACCATAGGCACACGATCACGATCCCGGGGCACTCCCACAAGGTAACGGTCCCCTCCCATTCCCACAATATCACGCCGGGGATTTATCAATATGGGAACCCTCAAAAATTCGGGCTTTATATCAATGGGATAAAAAAAGCGGATTTCTCCGGGAGGACGGCGGAGCTCGATATTACGGACCTATTGACAGGCTCGGACAACATGATCCCCCGGGGGAGCTGGTTGTCCCTGGAGGTCCGCCCGGACGACCTCGCCTATATCAGCATTGATCTAATTGTCCAGGGCTTTATACAATCCCGCGGGGATAAAACAGTTTAGGAGGTTTTTCTATGGCAACAGTGCTCTATCCCGGTATTGCGTTTTCGCCGCAAGCCACCCTCACAAACAACCTCGGCGCGGCGGATACCATTATTGAGGTCTCGGACGCCTCGGCGTTTCCGCCCGCCCCGAACCTCGCCACCATTGGAACGGACGAGGAGGGAGAGACCATCCTCTACACCGCCAAAACGGAGACCGCCCTCTCCGGGTGCAAGCGGGGGGTCGAGGGTACGGCCCGGGCCTGGACGGCGGGCGAGCTGATCGGGCGGAACTTCACCGCGAAGGATCACGCCGACCTGATCGCCGCCATTTCGGAGACCCGCGGCGCGGCCACGGCGGCGGCGGGCGCGGCAACGGAGGCGGGGGAGGCCGCAAAGGCCGCCCAGGACGCCGCAAGGGCCGCACAAGAGGCCGCAAGCGAGGCGGAGGGTAAAGCTACAGAGGCGGCGGAAACGGCGGAGAAAGCGGCCCAGGACGCGGGACAGGCAAAGGAGGACGCGCAGACGGCGGCGGACGCGGCGGCCACGGCCCAGGGCGCGGCGGAGACGGCACAGACCGCGGCCACTTCCGCCTCCACGGAGGCCAGCGACGCGAAGAAAGAGGCTGGAGAGGCGAAAAAGACCGCCGCCGAGGCCCTGGAGACCGCCCAGGCGGCGGGCGGGCTTTACCCTCAAATTATTGTGACCGTGGCGGCGGGGGCCGTTGTGACGTGCTCCAACGGCTCCAAGAGCTACGAGCAGACCTCCACGGGAGCGGCGGTCGTGTTCAATGTCCCGGATTATGGGACATGGAGCGTCTCGGCGGAGCGGGACGGCCTCCCCTCGAACACCGTAAACGTCGTGGTCGACACGGCGAAACAGTACGCCGCCGCCCTGGCCTTTTTTGAGTCCACGATCACCGTCAACGTGGAGGCGGGCTCCTCCGTGGTATGCGAGGGCGGCGGAAAGACGCAGACCAAAACCTCCGAGACGGGCTCCGTCGTCTTTACCGTTACCTCGGCGGCCACCTACACCATAACGGCCACCACGGGGGACGAGACCACGAGCGGGACGGTCCAGATCACCGCCTCCGGCCAGTCGGAGACCCTCACCCTCGAATATTTCCGATCCACGATTACCGTCAATATCGCCGCCGGGGCTTTTGTCACTTGTACGGACGGCAAGACCTCCCTCGAAGGGACCTCCAACGGCTCCGTCGTGTTTATGGTCCACAATGCGGGGACGTGGCAGATCACAGGCTCCATGAATGGAGAGACCACGAGCGGGACGGTACAGATCACGGCGGGCGGCCAGTCGAAAGTCCTCAACCTTGAATTTTTCTCCGCTACGATTACCGTCAACGTGGAGAGCGGCTCGACCGTCACTTGTGCGAAGGGCTCCAACACGCAGACAAAGACCTCCACGGGCTCCGTCGTCTTTACGGTAAAGGAGGCGGGCACCTACACTATAACCGCCACCAAGAGCGGACAGGAGGCGAGCGGGACAGTCCAGATCACGGCGAACGGCCAGACAAAAACCCTCTCCCTCGCCTATGTCCATATTTATAGCACGGCATGGGACGGCTCCAGCACGACCAAGCTCACAAGAGGCGACGACGCGGCCCTCTTTACGGACCCCGTCCCAGCCGTGGGAAACGGGGCCGGGTCCTCCCCCTTTGA
>Ga0209694_1003311_pt1 | contig 10850 bp, 12 predicted proteins | sample GluameincwithD2O_FD_187499 | JGI IMG/M metagenome (GOLD analysis project Ga0209694, IMG submission 187499) | Mouse cecum microbial communities from Vienna, Austria - Glucosamine amended microcosms incubated with D2O (SPAdes) (version 2) | ecosystem: Host-associated > Mammals > Digestive system >...
TGGAGCAATTGTGTGGTTTTTCCGCAGCCGGCCCGGCCAATCATTAAATGCAGCATGATGTTTCCTCCAAGAAATACTTGCTCTATTTTAACATATCAAGTACAATAGAATCAATCGCAAAATAGAAATCAGGTGTATATGATGGAAATCCGTACTGCCGTCCCCGGGGATTTGCCGGCCTTCGCCGCCCTGTGGGAGCTGGCCTTTCACGACAGCCCGGAGGTAATCCGCTTTGTCTTTGAACAATTTGTTCACCCGGAAAATGTCTATCTGGCGGAGGAGGACGGGGCCCTGCTGGCCATTTTGTCCGCGGTTCCCGGGCAGGTGGGGGAGGACAGAGGCTCCTACTTCTACGGTCTGGCCACCCAGCCCCAGGCCCAGGGCCGGGGGATTATGACCCGGCTGATGGATCAGGTGTGCGCCCTTCTGGGGGAGCGGGGGCAGAAATTTGTCTGCCTGGTCCCCGCCAGTGAGTCCCTCTTCGGCTACTACGCCCAGCGGGGGTTCGAGACGGCCTTCTACCGGCTGGCCGGGACCTACACCGGCACAGACAAGCCCCTGCCAAACTTTGTGGCCGGTCCCTTCCGACCGGGGCAGAAGCTGGCCCCGGTGCAGTTCTGCTTTGACCCCACTTACGAGCGGGCCATGATTGACAGTCTGGGGGCCGTTCATATTCAGACCCAGTCCGGCTACGGGGCCTTTATGCCGGCGGGGGACAAGTGGTTTTGCCTGGAGCTCACCCACCCGGAGGTACTGGACTGCGCCTTGGCGGTGTGCGATGTGCGGGAAATTCAGCTACGCTGCCCCGCCCTGCCCGCCCTGGAGGGACTGGGCAAAAAAATTCCCCACGGGATGCTTCGGGCCCTGGACCCGGAATTTGCCTGGGAAACCCTCTATCTGTCGCTGGATGGAAGTTTATAGAAATTGGAGGCAAGGTTTATGACTATTTTAAATATGCTCCCGCTCCAGGGAGACGAGAAAGAGCGTTTTGAGGCTCTGGCCCCGGAGGCGGATCACATTTATGCCGGACGGCGGTCCGTAACGCCGGAGCAGCTGGCCCGGGCGGAGGTCATTCTGGGCTGGCCCCGGGCCAGGGATCTGTGCCACGCGGCAAATTTGAAGTGGCTGCACTCCCTGTGGGCGGGGACGGACGAGTACACCGCTCCCGGCATCCTGCCGGAGGGAGTCCGCCTCACCAGCTCCGCCGGGACAAACGCCCGGTCGGTAGCGGAGCATATGCTTGCCAGCCTGCTTGCCCTCTTCCGGCAGCTCCCGCTGTGCCAGGACCAGCAGCGCGCCCACCTGTGGCGGGAGATGAAAGAAATGCGCACGCTGTTGAACGCCCAGGTGCTTGTGGTGGGCGCGGGCCATGTGGGGAGTGTCTTTGCCGGGATGTGCCAGGGGCTGGGGGCCCACACCACCGGGCTGAAACGAACCGTCCGGGGAGATATCCCCGGTTTCGACCAAGTGCGGCCCATTTCAGAGCTGGACATCCTGCTGCCGGAGGCGGACGTGGTGGCTCTGACCCTGCCCCAGACCCCGGAGACCATCGGACTGATGAACAGGGAGCGGATTGGCTTGATGAAGGAGGGGGCCGTCCTGCTCAGTGCCGGGCGCGGGACGGCGCTGGACCAAAAAGCGCTGGCTCAAGCCCTCCAGGAGGGGCGCTTGTGGGGGGCCGCGCTGGATGTCACCGACCCGGAGCCTCTGCCGGAGGACCACTTTTTGTGGGATACGCCCCGGCTGCTGCTCACGCCCCACGTGGCCGGCGGGATGCGGCTGGAGCTGACCCGGAAAAACTGCATCGAATTGGCCCTGGAAAATCTGCGGCGCTATTTCAATGGGGAAGCGCTGAAAAACCGGGTGCAATAAAAAATCTCCCGGCCCAGGCCGGGAGATTTTTGTCTGTCTTACTTCGCAGCCTTCGCGGCCTTGACAGCCTCGATCAGCAGGGGGGTGACCTTGAACAGGTCGCCGCAGATGCCGTAATCGGCGATCTCGAAGATGGGGGCAGTCTCGTTCTTGTTCACCGCAATGATGCACTCGGAGTCCTGCATACCGGCCTTGTGCTGGATAGCGCCGGAGATGCCCAGAGCCACATAGATCTTGGGGTGAACGGTCTTGCCGGTCTGACCAACCTGGTGGTCGGCGGACAGCCAGCCGGAGTCGATGGTGGCACGGGAGCCGCCCACGACGCCGCCGAGAACCTCAGCCAGTTCCTCAGCCAGCTTGATGCCGCCCTCAACGTCCTTGGAGATGCCGCGGCCCACGGACACGACCACGTCCGCGCCGATCAGGTCAACCAGCTTCTTGGCGGCCTTCACGACCTCCACAACCTCAGTCTGCATATCAGCGTCGGTGAGGGTGAAGCTGGGCTTGATGATCTCGCAGGCGTCAGCCTTGGCCTGGTCAAAAGCGGCCTTCTTCATCACGCCGGGGCGTACAGTTGCCATAGCGGGACGGAAGCGGGGGCAGATGATGGAAGCCATCAGGTGGCCGCCGAAGGCAGGACGGGTCATTTTCAGATCCTTGGACACGTCGTGCTTCTGGCCCAGCACCATCGCGGTGTTGGTGCCCTCAATGCGCTCGGGGGTGAGGGTGGAGTTTTCCTTCAGGAAGTCCTTGTAGATGCCCATGTCCACGTCCAGGTGAGTACAGTCGGCGCACAGGCCGGTGTGCAGACGGGCGGCGCAGCGGGGGCCCAGGTCGCGGCCGATGTTGGTGGCGCCAATGAGCATGATCTCGGGCTTGTACTCCTCAATCACGTCGCAGATGACCTTGGTGTAGCCATCGGTGGTGTAGTTCTTCAGCAGGGGATGGTCGCAGACGTACACGCCGTCGGCGCCGTAGCCGCCCAGCTCCTTGGCGATGCCCTCAATGCCCTCGCCCAGCAGGATGCCGTACAGCTTGGTGTCCAGCTCGTCGGCCAGCTTGCGGCCCTCGGAGATCAGCTCGAAAGAGGTGGGCATCATGCTGCCCTGGCGCTGCTCACAGAATACCCATACGCCACCCTTGAATTCCTGGATGGCGGAGCTATCAAAATTAGACATTATTCATACTCTCCCTTCTCAGATCATGTGCTTGGCGGCCAGGATGCCGGCCAGCTTGTCGCAGGTGGCCTTGTCAGCGCCCTCCAGCATCATGCCGGCGCCCTTCTGGGGAGGCGTAAAGGAGGTCAGGATGTTGGTGGGGGAACCGCTCAGGCCGATGGTGTTCTTGTCAATGAAGGGATGATCCTTCAGGGTGTTGTAGTCGAAAATCTCATAGGGCTTGGAGTAGCACTCGAACACGCCGGCCACGCTCATGTACCGGGGGGTGTTCAGTTCCTTGATGCAGGTGATCAGGCAGGGGGTCTTGACCTTGATGGTCATGTAGCCGTCCTCCAGCATCCGCTTGACGGTGAGGGTGTCGCCCTCCTTGGTGATGTCGGCAGCGTAGGACACCTGGGGCAGGCCCAGCTTCTCGGCGATCTGGGGGCCCACCTGGGCGGTGTCGCCGTCGATGGCCTGCCGGCCGCACATGACGATGTCCTCCTTCTCCACGCCCAGCTTGTCGATGGCAGCGGCCAGGATCTGGGAGGTGGCGTAGGTATCGGAGCCGCCGAACTCACGGGCGGACACCAGCACGGCGCGGTCCACGCCCCGGGCCATGACCTCGCGGAGCATTCCCTCGGCGGGCGGGGGGCCCATGGAGACCACGATGACCTCGGCGCCGGTCTGCTCCTTCAGCTTCAGAGCGGCCTCGACGGCGTTCAGGTCGTCGGGGTTGGTGATGGCGGCCATGGAGGCACGATTCAGGGTACCGTCGGGATTGACCGCCACCTTACCGGAGGTGTCGGGGACCTGCTTGACACAAACAATGATTTTCATTTCAATCTGCCTCCTAACTTATTTCACGCCCAGATGGCTGGAAATGACCATGCGCTGAACCTCGGAAGTACCCTCGTAGATCTCGGTGATCTTGGCGTCGCGCATCATGCGCTCCACGGGATACTCGCGGGTGTAGCCGTAGCCGCCGAACAGCTGCACGGCCCGGCGGGTCACGTCGCTGGCGGACTCGGCGGCGAACAGCTTGGCCATAGCGGCGTCCATGGAGTAGGGCTCGTGGTTCTGCTTCTTCATGGCGGCGGCATAGACCAGATACTGGGCGGCCTGCATCCGGGTGTGCATATCGGCCAGCTGGAACTGGGTGTTCTGGAACTGGCTCAGACGGCGCTTGAACTGCACGCGCTCCTGGGTGTACTTAATCGCCTCGTCAATGGCGCCCTCGCCCAGGCCCAGGGCCTGCGCGGCGATGCCGATCCGGCCGCCGTCCAGGGTCATCATGGCGATCTTGAAGCCGCCGCCCTCCTTGCCCAGCAGGTTCTCCTTGGGCACGATGCAGTCCTCAAAGATCAGGTCGCAGGTGGAGGAACCGCGGATACCCATCTTCTTCTCGTGCTTGCCCACAGAGAAGCCGGGGAAGTTCTTCTCCACGATGAAGGCGGAGATGCCGTGGTTGCCCTTCTTGGTGTCGGTCATAGCGAACACCACAAAGGTCTCGGCCACAGTGCCGTTGGTGATGAAGCACTTGGAGCCGTTCAGTACGTAGTGGTCGCCCTCCAGAACGGCGGTGGTCTGCTGGCCGGAGGCGTCGGTGCCGGCGTTGGGCTCGGTCAGGCCAAAGGCGCCGATCTTCTTGCCGGAGAGCAGGTCGGGCAGGTATTTTTTCTTCTGCTCCTCGGTGCCGTGCTCAAAGATGGGGGCGCAGCACAGGGAGGTGTGGGCGGACACGATGACGGCGGTGGTGCCGCACACCTTGGCCAGCTCCTCCACGCACATGGCGTAGGACAGCACATCGCCGCCGGCTCCGCCATATTCCTTGGGGAAGTAGATGCCCATCATGCCCAGCTTGCCCATCTTCTCCACGGTCTCCATGGGGAAGCGCTCTTCCTCGTCCAGCTCCTCAGCCAGGGGCTTGACCTCGGTCTCGGCAAACTCGCGGTACATTTTGCGGACCATCTCTTGCTCTCTCGTCAGATGAAAATCCATTTTGTCGTCCTCCTATTCAAAAACTTACTTCTTGGAATAATCGTAGAAGCCCTTGCCGGACTTTCTGCCCAGCAGGCCGCCGCGCACCATCTTCTTGAGCAGATAGGTGGGGCGGTACTTGGAGTCGCCGGACTCCTCATACAGGGTGTTCATGATGGCCAGGCACACGTCCAGGCCGATCAGATCGCCCAGAGCCAGGGGGCCCATGGGGTGGTTGGCGCCAAACTGCATGGACTTGTCGATGTCCTCCACGGTGGCGGCGTGCGTCTCCACCAGGGCGATGGCGTCGTTAATCATGGGAATGAGCAGCTTATTGACCACAAAGCCGGGGGCCTCTGCCACCTCGACGGGCTCCTTGCCCAGCTCCTTGGACAGATCGTAAATAAACTGGAAGGTTTCGTCCGAGGTATGGATACCGCGGATGATCTCCACCAGCTTCATGCTGGGCACGGGGTTGAAGAAGTGCATTCCGATGAGGTGATGCTTCAGGCCCTGGTCCATCTCGGTGATGGACAGGGAGGAGGTGTTGGAGGCGAAAATCGTCTCGGGCTTGCAGATATCGTCCAGCTCGCCCAGCAGCGCCTTCTTCGTCTCCATGTCTTCCTTCACGCACTCAATCACCAGATCGGCGTCGGCCGCGGCGGACTTCTCCTCCACCAGCACATTGGCCATGAGGGCGTCCTTGTCCTCCTGAGACATCCGGCCCTTATCCACCCGCTTTTGCAGAGACTTGTCCAGATTGTCCTTGTGGCGCTGGGCCGAGGCCACGCTGCTGGCGTACATCAGCGCAGTATGGCCCTTGGCGGCGAAAATCTGGGCAATGCCGCTGCCCATGGTTCCGGCGCCGAAAATTGCGATCTTCATACTTGTTTCCTCCTAGTTTTGTTCATTTTGCCCGCAGCCTTGTTAGATTTTTAACAAAAATCAAGCATAAAAAGAGCAACTCGGCTTGTATACCGTATGTTGCGGCGTTAAATTAGCGATTTTGACGGCTGCTCACGACCTAAATTATAGCTTTTTTGTGGCTATTAAGCAAGGGAAAGTGTCCTGGTAATTTATACAGTTTTTTTAAGAATTTTTTGGCAGTTTTGCACCATTCCAACCAGGACCTTTCTGAATTACAAAGCAGAATCGGTGCGTACGATTTAAATCTTTTGTAACATCTGACATGAACTTTTTTAATAAACGTTCGATATGATAATGCTCGCAAGGCAAGAGCATCTTTTTTCATTCTATCCTCCAATTCCTTTTGGAACGGCCGGCAGGGAACTGCCGGCCGCTTTCTTCATCACTTTTACAAAATTGAAAAATCTTTTTGGAAAAGACTTGCGTTTCAGAAAAAAATATGCTATGATACCAGTTGCGTTTATGAAATTGATCCTCAAAGGAGAAAGAGGTGAATATACAATGAAAGAAGGTCTTCACCCCAAGTATGAGCAGACCACCATCCGGTGCGCCTGCGGCAATGTGATCGAGACCGGCTCCACCAAAAAGGATATCCGCGTAGAAGTGTGCTCCAAGTGCCACCCGTTCTACACCGGCAAGCAGAAGATGGTGGATACCGGCGGCCGCGTCAGCCGCTTCAACAAGAAGTTTGGTCTGGGCTGAGTTGTAAACCGCATGGAGGTTTCGATTACGAAAACTCCATGCGGTTTTTTTGCACAAAACCCGCATAGGATAGAGCGGTAAAGGAGGAAATTGCCATGTTTCAATCTGTTGATCCGAAAACGCTGGACAAAAACCTGTTCTCCCTGCTGGGGGACCGCTGGGGCCTGGTCACCGCCGGGACCGGCGAACAGTGCAATACCATGACCGTCTCCTGGGGCGGCGCGGGCATCCTGTGGAACCAGCCCGTCGTGACAATTTATTTGCGCCCCCAGCGGTACACCAAGGAATTTGTGGACCGGGAGGAGTATTTTACGCTGGCCTTCTTCGGCCCGGAGCACCGCGACCATCTGGCCCTGTGCGGCTCCAAGAGCGGCCGGGACGTTGACAAGGTGAAGCAGTGCGGTTTTACGGTAAAAACCGCCCAGTGCGGCGCGCCCTACTTTGCGGAGGCGGAGTTGGTCTTTGTCTGCCGCAAGCGCTTCGTCCAGCCCATGGACCCGGCGGCCTTCCCTCAGGAGTACCAGGAGCGGTTTTTTCCCCAGAAGGATTACCATGTGATGTATATCGGCGAAATTGTGGAGGTTTTGGAGAAGAAATAAACCCTATAGATGGGGCAGGGCGGTCCGGTACTGGCGCAGCCGCCCCTCTCCGGCGGTCTCCAGAATCCGGTCCAGCTCCCCCAGCAGCCGGCCCCGGTCTTGGGGGAGCTCCCCCTGGAGCAAGTAGGGGTTGGAGGCGCCCAGGGCGGCGAAGGTTACCGGGATGTCCAGACAGGAAATCAGGGTGCGCAGCTCGGCGTACTTTTCCAGCTCGCCGGCTTCGCGCCAGCGTCCCGCCCGGATCTCCTCAGACAGCCGGGAGGCGGGGTAAACCGTGAGCATGGAGGAGCCGATCCGCTCCGGGCGGAGCTGATTGAACAGGGCCGCGCTGGCTTTTGCGCTGCGTTCCCCCGCCCCGGCTCCGGCAATTCCGGTGAGGTAGAAGAAATGATACCGGATGCCCGCCTGGTCCAGACGGCGGCACTGGACCAAAATGTTCTCCGGGGCATAGCCCTTGTCCATGAACTCCAGGGCCGGGCCGTCGCCGGTCTCCACGCCGATGGTAATGCCGCCGTAGCCCGCCCGGCTCAGCCGGGCCAGCTCTTCGTCGGTTTTGAGGGCGACGTCCGTAATGCGGGCGAAGCAGCCGATGGACCGGCAGCCGGGGAAATACGTCTGGATCAGCGCTGCGATTTGCTCCAGGCGCTCCGTTTGCAGCACAAAGGGATTCGCTCCGGTCAAAAACGCCCGGGAGAAGGGCTCCCGCTGGGATTTTCCCTGGAGGGCGGCGGAGAGCTTGTCCAGAGGGGAGTGGGCCAGGGTCTGGAGCTCCAGCAGGTCCTCTTCGATGTCCTCCAGGGGGGACATACGGAAGGAGAAGGGCAGGTCCTCGTAGAGAGTGCAGAATTTGCACCTGTGATGGGTACAGCCCGCGGTGACCTCCAGCAGGAGGGAGGCAGCCTCATAGGGAGGCCGCCAGATGGTTCCGGTAAAATGCACGAAAATCGCTTCCTTTCTTTGAATCTGCCCCCAGGGTACTCCAAAGAAAAGAAGCCCGCAAGTACGATTATTTTTGAAAGATAGTCTCTTTTTTGATACTATTTGATGGTTTGAAAGGGCCGGTTATGGCAGAAAACAAGTTTACCGCCCCGGACGCGCTCTCCCGCTGCGTGCCCATGAGCCGGCTTCAGTCGGTGCTGGGGGGCAAGTGGAAAATCCTGATTTTGTGGTATATTGCCGCCTACCGGGTCCAGCGCTTCGGAGAGCTCCAGCGCCGCCTGGACGGGGTGACCCACGCCACCCTGGCCCGCCAACTGCGGGAGCTGGAGGGGGACGGCTTTGTCCACCGGGAGGTCTTTGGGGAGGTGCCGCCCCGGGTGGAATACACCCTGACGCCCCTGGGCGAGAGCTTTGCGCCGCTGCTTCACGCCATGCTGGAGTGGAGCCAGGCCCATTTGGAGGAATTTGAATCTTGATCTTTGACGAAAGCATTTCCAAAAACCGGGCGGTGCTGGTGGGCCTGCGGGCCTACAGCCTGTCCCGGGACGAAAACGCCACCGAGGAGTCCATGGAGGAGCTGGCCGCTCTGCTGGAGACTGCCGGCGGCGAGAGCGCGGGGATCGTCCTGCAATCCAAGGACAGCCCCGACCCCCGCACCTTCATCGGGGAGGGCAAGACCGCTGAGGTGAAGGATTTGGTCCAGGCTATGGACGCGAAAATGGTGATTTTTGACAACGCCCTGTCCCCCTCCCAGCAGCGGGCATTGACCCAGGATCTGGGGGTCTCGGTGCTGGACCGGTCCGCCCTGATTCTGGACATCTTCGCCCAGCGGGCCCGGACCCGGGAGGGCCGGCTTCAGGTAGAGCTGGCCCAATACAAATATCTGCTCCCCCGGCTGACGGGTATGTGGAAGCACCTGGAGCGCCAGGAAGGCGCCATTGGCACCCGGGGCCCCGGCGAAACACAGCTGGAGTCGGACCGGCGGCACATCCGCCAGAAAATTTCCAGGCTGGAGGGGGAGCTGAAGGACGTGCGCCGGGTGCGGGCCACCCAGCGGGAGCGCCGGATTAAAAACGAGGTGCCGGTGGCGGCCATCGTGGGCTATACCAACGCGGGCAAGTCCACCCTGCTCAACCGCCTCACCGGGGCGGAGATTCCCGCCAACAACCGGCTGTTCGACACCCTGGACACCACCACCCGGACGCTGGAAATCTCCGACACCTGCACGGTGCTGCTGTCCGACACGGTGGGCTTTATCCGCAAGCTGCCCCACCATCTGGTGGAGGCCTTCAAGGCCACCCTGGAGGAGCTGGAGTACGCGGACCTGCTGCTTCACGTGATTGACGCGTCCAACCCCGAGTGGCCCGCCCAGGCGGCTGTGGTGGACCAGCTCATTCAGGAGCTGGGGGCGGAGCAGATCCCCCGGCTGGAGGTCTTTAACAAGTGCGACCTGAGTCTTGGGGATATCCTGCCCCACGGGGAGGACCGGGTGTCCATCTCCGCCAAAACCGGGGAGGGCCTGCCCCAGCTGCTCCAGGCCATCGGCAAGCGGCTGGACTCCGGGGCCCGGCGGGTGACCCTTCATCTGCCCTACCAGGAGGGCGGCGCTTTGGAGCGGCTGTACCAGGAGGCCAAGGTGGAGAAGGTGGACTACGGCGAGACCATCGACGTGGTGGCGGTGTGCACCCCCCGGACCATCGGGCAGCTGAAGGCCTATGTGGAGGGCTGGCGGGAGCCGGAGGAATTTTAAAGAACGACCCCTTGACCAATTTTTTAGTCAAGGGGTCGTTTTATGCGCCGGGATTATCCTACGGGAGCTTCTTCTCGTTGTATAATCGAATAATATACGCTCATTGTTCCATGCGTTGCAGTAGGAACAATTTTAAATTCGTATTCTTCGATAAAAGGATTAACAACCGCATACCGCACGGTGGCCGAATTTCCAGGAGCAATTACTTGATTTAGTCCATTGATGGAAGCCATTACCTCTGTTGTACCACGGTTTTCAACGTAGAAGAATAGGTGGAATCCATTGCGGTGATCCAGATAATAGGTCCGGATATAATCCGATACATCATACATATAGCCGGAAGCTATGTTCATATCATAAGGCTGGATCAGGTCGTCATGGCTCCCTGCGGAGGCGGGGATAACGATAAAGGTAAGGGTCAATAGAAAAGCGAGCAGATTTTTTACTTTCATAGAGAAACCTCCTTATTGTATTTGCATCGGCCGATGCCTTACATTCAGAGTATACTATATTATCGTTAAACTGTCAATTATTTTTTGAATGGTTTGTAAGAAAGACAGAAAAAAGAAATGACCCTTGACCAAACTCCCGGTCAAGGGTCATTTCTGATGATTCTTAATATCTAACATCTGTTTAACCTCTCTTTCTTCAGAATTACGGCCCTGTCCATCAAACGGCCTTCCGCAAAGTACGTCTTGCCCCAAATCTCACATTCTCTTGCACATTGTTGTTTGTGCACCTCGCTGATGAGGTCCGTGTTGTGTTTGAGCGCTTTTTCCTCTGCTGGGCGATGAACAGTCCGCAGGAGATTTGCAGCCTGTCTGCTTCCCGCTATCGTCGTGCCTGCGCGTCATTCCTGGCTAACGCGCAGCTGGGAGGGGAGCATGGGAGAGAATTTAGCTGCTTTGCTGTGTTACCTGTACA
>Ga0209694_1003326_pt1 | contig 10797 bp, 9 predicted proteins | sample GluameincwithD2O_FD_187499 | JGI IMG/M metagenome (GOLD analysis project Ga0209694, IMG submission 187499) | Mouse cecum microbial communities from Vienna, Austria - Glucosamine amended microcosms incubated with D2O (SPAdes) (version 2) | ecosystem: Host-associated > Mammals > Digestive system >...
TGCGTTCAAAAATTGACTTGAGCGGAAAAACACATCATAAAACAGGATTGAATCAGATAAAAAGCATAGAAAAAGGGGCTGTAAATCTCGCTGATGAAAAATCAGTCGAAATTTAACAGCCCCTTTCTTACGGGTTCTGAAAAAAATAGACCGTCTTTTTAGCATCGTGCATAAAAAGCGTTCTGTTGGTTTCGGGCAATATTTGCTTTTTGTATGGCGTAAAGGAATGGATCCGGGCAGAAACAGACAAAAAGCGTTAGAATATCTATAAAATAACCGAATCAGAAGATAGAAATAGAAAAAATTCAGATAAATTTCTTAAATCACATAAATAAACTGAAATCTTAAAATAAAATTAATAATTTTTGGCACAGTGTATTTCACTGTGTTTTTAGTTTGGGTGATCTTATAATGAAGCCATCAAGAGAGCAAAGTCTCTGGGAGGAATATTATGTCTAAGTCATCCTTTGGATGGGCAAAAGTTCTCTATATTCTTTTGGCCATCCTGTATATCATTACTGGTATTTACTTTTTCACTTCACCAGTTTTAGCTGAATATGTATTAGGCAACTTCATTGGTGCAATGATGCTTGTTTATGGAGTGATTATGATCATCGCTTATTTCATGTCTTCAACATTCAAGTCCATCTGGACTCTGATTCTTGGCATTCTGATGGTCGTTTTGGGAATTGTTATTTTTGCCAATGTTTTTGATACGATGAACGTTCTGGGCGTCATCATGGGTATCGGCTTTATCTGCGCTGGCGCATTCCGAATTTATCAGGGATTCCAGGTCAAGGATATGGGCCTGAGCCAGTGGTGGATGTTGCTGATTTTAGGAATTCTGACTCTCATCGTTGGATGCATTCTGACCTTTAACCCGTCAGTTTCCGGCGGATACTTTACAATCTGGGTTGGAAGCAGTTTCTTAGTAAATGGAATCAGTGATCTGTGCACTGCTCTGTTTGTATTCTAGAATAAATAAAAGATAAGTATTGTATCTAGTATTAATTAAAAAAATACGAATTAAAAGGAGCTGTCAGCTCCTTTTTGCATTTATGCCCTCAAAAAGAAAAAATGTGTTAAAAACTCTTTCTTAAATAACTATTGAATTCGTTTGAGCTTTTTGTTAGTTTTGGATAAAACCAGCATTAGCTAATTTAAGAAAGGAAATTTGTTTCGGAAAATGACCGCTAAACTCAGAAGTGCCATACAGGAGTCGTTCCTGAAACTGGCTCTGCGCAAACCGGTGGACCGCATCACCGTAAAGGAAATTGTGGAAGACTGCGACATCAATCGAAACTCATTCTATTACCATTTTGAAGATTTGCCAGACCTGATTGAGAAAGTTGTTGAGGAGCGGATCCTCAACATTGAGCAGCTTAAGGTGGATAACCAGTCGCTGGAAGACTATTCGCTTGCAGTAGTTCAGGCGATGATTAACAATCAGGAACTGATTCGAAATATTTATAATTCGAAAAGCCGTGCTTTGTTTGAACGAAAACTCTACACGATTACTGGCAAACTGGTTCGTGAGTTTTTAGAAACTCGAATTGTTCCTAAATATGATATTGGTCTGGCTGATCAGGAGACCATTGTTCGGTTTTATCGAAACGTATTAACCGGTTATGTTCTTGAATGGCTTAATTCACCAGTCCATGATGATCTCAACACTCAGTTCAAACGGGTTTTTATCCTGCGAAAAGGTTTCTTTGAAAGAATGCTGGAACGGGCTGTAATTGAACACCGAACAGCCAAAAAACGCTGAACCAAGGAAAACAAAATGACATAATCACAGATAAAAAAATGCTCTGGAAAGCAGCTTTCCAGAGCGTTTTTTTATAAAGATTCCTTCCAGCAGTGATCACTCAATGAATGGTCCTTATCCAGTACTTCTTTTTCAGGATAAACAGACTGATCAGATAACGGACAACTTCTTCAAAGGTGACGCAGGAATAAACAATAAGAATATTCAGATGCATGAAGGAACCGGTGATGATTGCCATAGGCACGCCGACAAACCAGGTTCCAATCAGGTCGACAATCAGTGTTAAAGTGGTTTTTCCGCCGCTTCGTAAAATGCCGCCGCCGATGACCATATTCTGAACCTTGACCAGGGAGAAACCGGCAAAGATCACAAGCAGCCAGATGGACAGATTTCTTGTCATTTCATCGATCTGATAAATCGAAACATACAATGGAGCCATCACAACCACTGCAATGGCCAGAACGCAGGAAAAGACAAAAGACAGTTTCTGAATCCATTTTGAAACCTGAATCGCGCCAGATTCATTCGATTCGCCAAGTCTTCTTCCGACCAGGATAGCAGCTGCCTGACCAAATCCAGCCAGTATACCAAAATAGGCTCCCTGAACCGGGCCGGTAATTGTCATTGCAGCCAGTCCTTCGGTAGAAAGCTGACCATAAACCATTGAATAGATGTTTTCGGCAAAAGCCCAGAGTGTTTCGCCAGCCATTAAGGGAAGCACAATCAGCAGGAAAGCCTTAAAACCGGTAAAGAGATTATTGATTGAAACCATCTGAGGTCTTGGCCTTCTTAAATCATTATGTCTCTGAACTAAGATCACATTGATTAAGGCCATAACGGCCTGAGCAATGACACTGGCTAAAGCAGCTCCACTGGCTTCATAACCTTTAAAAAGCGGCATTTTAAAAATAAACAGCCAGTTAAAGAAGGTATTGACAATGGCTCCGGCTACAGCCGAAAGAGTGACATAGGAAGCCCGGTTTGAACAGCGCAGCCATACCGCACAGATGGATGAAACAGCGATTAGTGGATAAGAAAGCGAATAGATGCGTAAATAATCGCCGCCAACCGGATAAACTGAAGCATCAGGCGAATACAATCTGCAGATATGGTTTGAAAACAGATGGCATAGTACCGTAAAGACCAGTCCAATGACAAAACCAAGGGACAGGTTCTGCCAGAAGCTGCGTGAGGCTTTTTCTTCGTTTTTCTGACCAAAATACTGAGAAATCATGATCGCCGCAGCACTTGAGAGTCCGGTGACCGCCAGTGAATTAAAGATCATGGAAAATTTGACGGCTATACCAGTACCAGCGATAACGCTTTGCCCAAGCTGGCCTACCATCATCTGATCAATCAGTGAGAAGGATGTCTGCAGCATCGATTGAAGAGCAACAGGAACTGCGATCGATGCTGTTTCTCTGATAAACGTGCGAGTCATTTTCATAGAATGGCCTCCTTTCTTTACCTTAGTTATAAAGTGATCCAAAGTTAAGTAAAATCTCCTAAAAATGACGGAATCATCATAGTCTTTGACCGTGGTTAAAATACTCGAATAACCCCAATAGGAATTTTCTCTTCAAAATTGGTTTGTTATATTTCGGTTTGAAAGCGGTTTTCTTCTTTTGGATGGACAAATTGAAAATGTATCCAATCTCTGAGTGGGTGTATCCGAAGCTGAAGAGGTTGTCAGAATTCATTAAGTAATAAAAAAGGATGATCGCAGGATCATCCTAAACTTCATTCATTTACTCGATCATTGATAAGATTGGCTTAAGGATATAGTTTAAGATCTACAGTTCCGAAAGCCTGTAGGCAGCCAGCGCTCCAGCCCCAAAGCAGAGAATGCCGATCACTAGCTGAATGATGGAAAAACCAGCCCAGTCCGTTTTGACAAGGATGGCAATTGGACTGGCGATAATCAATCCAATGATGGCCCAGTAAGCCTGCGTTTTCCAGCGGCTGAAGATCCATTCAATAATCTTGGCAATTCCAAAAGTACCAACGGCAACACCTAAGGCAAAAGGAACCATCAGCCCGGCAATATACATCAGCTGTGCGATATCAAAATGAATCAAAGCGTCAATAGCATCCGATATGGTGGAAAGAATTGGTTCATAGTAGCCCATTAACATTAAAAGCATACTTCCTGACACTCCAGGAATAACCATGGTTGCAGCGGTAATAACTCCAACCACAAAAAGCATCAGAATACCTGGAAGGTCCAATTTCAATAACACATCTGCGCCGCTTTTTTCTTCAAGCAGACTGAAACCAATAATTAAAAGAAAGAATACGATAAAAGGGATAAAATCCTTTAACCCGAATCCTTTATGTTTTACATTCTGGAAAATAAACGGAAGACTTCCTAAAATCAGACCGCAAAATCCAAGGTTGGTTGGAATCGGATAAGCTCCAAGTAAAAATTCAAAAAGTTTACTCAGAAGAAGAATGGCTAAAACAATACCGATACCGATTGGCAGTAAAAATCGCCAGACTTTTTTCCAGTCGGAGAAAAGATGAGTGATGGAATAGATCAGCTGATCATAAATTCCCATGGAAACCATCATCGTCCCTCCGGAAACTCCAGGAATGATGTTGGCAATTCCAATAACCATGCCCCGAATCACATCGATCAGGGCGTTGTTTTTCTTGTTCATGGATACTCCTTTTCAAAAAACGATGAATAAAAGAAAAATAAGCAGGATTTATTGTTCCTGCAATAACCGCCTTTTGACATCCCTGAGACTTTTCAATCTGGATCATTTGGATCTTCAGATGAAGGTGAGGTCTTTGCGGGCGATTCTTTGAAATTATAGCGGACGATTCATTTTTCACCTACAGAGAACCCTGAACTGTTTGAATTCATGTTTCTGAACCGCTTATGGATATCCATTTTGATCAATTGAGAACGCTTTATTGTTTGGTGTCCAATACGATGCCGCATGGACTAAATCGCTTGCAGGAATTGGAGACTAAGTGGCGAAATAAGAAAAGAATATGCCTGCAAACATCAGGTTCAATTCGGAAATCGAATGACTCTGAAAATTAGTAATCCTGACTCAGAAAAAATAATGGTCATACGAGTTGCCGGTGGAGAATCAGCGATTCTGCTTATTTAAACGAGAAGTTTACTATTTCGAAACAAAAATGGTTGATTATGGGAAAATCATTAATATAATTGGGTTCGGTTGTTTCGACAAACGAAAAGTTTACCAATAATAAACGAACGATGCGAAAGACCATTTAGCAGAAAGTGGGGAATACTATGGATATTGGACAAAAATTGCGTGAGCTTCGAAAGACAAACAATCTGACTCTCGAAGAGCTGGCCAGCCGTTCGGAGCTGACCAAGGGATTTCTTTCCCAGGTTGAACGCAATCTGACTTCGCCATCCATTTCCACACTTGAAGATATTCTCGAAGCTCTTGGAACGAGTCTTTCAGATTTTTTTACTGAAGAAGAAGAGGCGCAGATCGTCTTTTCGAAAGAAGAAGACTGGTTCGAGGATGAAAAGGATGATTACAAAATCAGCTGGGTGATCCCCAATGCTCAAAAAAACGAGATGGAACCCATCCTGCTGACGCTTTATCCAGGAAAGGAAAGTTTTGAAGTGATTAATCATCAGGGACAGGAGTTTGGTTATGTTCTTGAAGGAAATGTCATTTTGGAGCTTGAAGGAGGAAAGAAGCTGCGGATTAAGGCCGCCCAGTCCTTCTATCTGGATGGCAAGCGTTCGCATAAACTGATTAACGCTTCGAGAAGCCGGTTGGCCCGAATTCTCTGGGTATCAACACCGCCGATTTTTTAGCAGAAAGGAAACTGTCATGGAAAATGAAAAGAAAAAACTGATCCAGTTTAAAAACATCCAGAAGAGTTTTGATTCGGACATCATTCTCAAAGGAATTGATCTGGATATTGATGAAAATGAGTTTGTCACTCTACTTGGCCCTTCGGGGTGTGGAAAAACGACATTGCTTCGTATTCTCGGCGGTTTTCTGGATGCCGATGAAGGCGAAGTGATCATGGATGGCAAGGAAATTTCGCATCTGCCTCCATATAAAAGAGATCTCAATACAGTCTTTCAGAAATATGCCCTGTTTCCAAATATGAATGTTTACGACAACATTGCATTTGGCCTGAAACTCAAGAAGGTATCCAAGGATGTTATCGATCAGAAAGTTATGCGTATGCTTCGTCTGATTGGTTTAGAGGGTTATGAAAACCGCGAAATTAATCAGCTTTCCGGAGGACAGCAGCAGCGAGTGGCTATTGCCAGAGCGCTGGTCAATGAACCAACCGTTCTTCTGCTGGATGAACCTCTGGGCGCACTGGACTTAAAACTGAGAAAAGAAATGCAGTATGAACTGAAGAGAATCCAGCAGGAAGTGGGAATTACCTTTATCTTCGTAACCCATGACCAGGAAGAAGCGCTGACGATGTCCGATAAGATCGTCATCATGAAGGAAGGCGAAATTCAGCAGATCGGAAGTCCGCAGGATATTTATAACGAACCGGTGAATGCCTATGTTGCCAACTTTATTGGCGAATCCAACATCATTCCTGGCCGTATGATTCACGATAAACTGGTTCGCTTTGATGAAACCGATTTTGATTGTGTTGATGTGGGATTTAAGGAAAACGAACCTGTCGATGTGGTCATCCGTCCTGAGGATATCGATATCGTCGAACCAGGAAAAGGAAAGCTGAATGGAACGGTTGAAGACATTCTCTTTAAAGGTATGCTTTATGAAGTCAATGTCGAAACGGTGCCTGGAACTCATGTTACCGTCAATATGACAGTCACTGCAGATACAGAAAATGAAAAAAGCGATGGGCATATTCACATTTCCGCAAACAACTTCTTTCTGGATGTCGTGGATATGAAAGACATTCAGGAAAAGGATCTGATTGCTCGTGCGGACGCTCAGGCATGGAATGATGAGACGGATGAGCAGTTATCCATTGAACGGGTGGAAACGAACCTGAAGGATGAATTAGGTGCTTACGATATTACTTTCTATACACAGGATGGCTTATCGATTACCAAGCATATTCGAGTGATCGACCAGATGGTTTTCAAAAACGATAAGAAAAACGAAGCCGTTTCCGCATTCAACTTCTTTAAAACAAAGGACGAAATCAAGGAATCTGTCGCACTGGATACGGATTTAAAGACCTGGGCCAATGCGCAGGGATGGAAACTGGATAATGAAGACGAAGCGGTTGAACTGTATGCCGAATACGATTTCGACCCGGAAAACATTGAAGAAGGAACCTATCCAATTACGTTCTGGACCAAAGGACGCGAATTAAAAATTCATACAACGGATTATGTCAAAGAAGGATCGCAGGTCGGGCTCGACTTTAATCCGGAAGATATTCATGTGATGGAGAAATCGAGGTATAGCGCGTGAAGACCTTCAAAAATCTGGTAATCCCATATGTAATCTGGTCATCGTTGATGCTTTTGCTTCCAATGCTGCTGATTGTGTTCTATTCGCTGATCAGCAGCGGAAATACGATTGTCAACTTTCAGTTCACATTAGCCAACTATGTCCGCTTTTTTACAGACAAGGACTTTTTACTGATTCTCTGGCGTTCGCTGATCATCGCTTTAGAGACAACCGTTTTATGTCTTCTGATTGGTTATCCATGCGCCTATTACATTTCAAAGTGCTCGAAGAAAAAGCAGAACTTTTTGATCATGATGATTACTTTGCCGATGTGGATCAATATGCTTGTGCGGACGTATGCCTGGATTGGCTTGCTGTCCAAGGGAGGCCTGATCTCGACCATTCTTGGCTGGTTTGGTCTTCATGATGTTGAGCTGCTTTATACTCAAAGCGCTGTTTTGATTGGTATGGTATATAACTTTATTCCTTTTATGATTTTGCAGATTCATTCTTCTTTGACAAAGATGGATGGATCCCTGCTCGAAGCGGCCAGCGATCTGGGTGCTTCACCGATGGAAGCTTTCTGGAAGGTCACTTTTCCACTATCACTTCCAGGTGTGATTTCGGGAATTACTCTGGTCTTTTTACCGGCAGTATCCTCCTTCTTTATTCCGAAACTGCTCGGAGGCGGAAGCTGGTATCTGATTGGTAACGTGATCGAAAACCAGTTCATTACGGTTGGAGAATGGAATTTCGGCTCAGCTATTTCTGTCATTATGGCGCTGATCATGATGCTTCTGATGGCTCTGGTCCGCAAAGCGGATGCAAGAGCAAAGAAGGAGGGCGTGTAAATGAAGACAAAGAAACGCTGGTTTGGCGGCTGCCTGATGGTCGCCCTGTGCATCTTCTTTTATCTGCCTATCGTCTTCATGATGGTGTTCTCATTTAACAGCTCCAAGTCGCTGACCAGCTTTACCGGTTTTTCCTGGAAGTGGTATGAGCAGATGTTTGCAAGTCACGACATGATGGACGCTCTGTATGTGACGATCATCATTGCCCTTCTGGCTACAGCGATCTCAACCATTGCTGGAACGATTACTGCGATTGGCATGACCTATTCAAAAAAACTGGTCCGTCGATACATTTCACAGGTCAATGACCTGCCGATGATGAACCCTGAAATCGTAACAGCGATCGGGTTGATGCTTTTGTTTATTACATTTCGAATCAACCGCGGATTTATGACCCTGCTTCTGGCCCATGTGGCTTTCTGCATTCCCTATGTCATTCTTTCGGTAACGCCTAAGCTGAGAAGTCTCGATCCAAACCTGGCGGATGCTGCGATGGATTTAGGGGCAAGCCCCTATCGGACACTGACTCAGGTCATCGTTCCTGAAATTATGCCCGGTATTGTTTCTGGAGCGTTAACCGCTTTTACAATGAGTTTTGATGACTTTATCATTTCGTATTTTGCGACTGGTCAGGGGGTTAAAAACCTTTCGATCATGGTGTATACAATGGCTAAACGAGTCAATCCTTCGATCAATGCAATCTCTACGCTGATTGTCTTATTAATCACCATCATTCTGATTCTGATAAATATCGTTCCTGCTCTTCGTAAAAACATTGAGAAGAAGCGGCTTGAAGATCCGGATTATATACCTAAACCAAAGAAGAATGGCCCTAAATTCTTAATCGGTTTGATTATCGTGGCTTTAGCGGCTGCGGGTATCTATTCGATTCGTCCAAAACAGAGCAGTGCTCAGTTTGCTGGTCAGACTTTGCATCTCTATTTACCGGGTGAATACATATCGGATGAAATGATCGCAAACTTTGAAGAGATGACGGGAGCCGATGTCGTTATTGACAACTTTGATTCCAATGAACAGGCTTATATCAAGATCGCCAATGGCGAATCCTATGATGTGATCATTCCTTCGGATTACATGATTGAGCGTCTGATTCAGGAAGATTACCTTCAGAAACTCGATCCGGCTCGAGTGGATGCAGCCCTTGTTGAACTTGACGAAAATACGGTTGGCTTATCCTATGATCCGCTTAATGAATATTCAGTCCCTTATTTCTGGGGAACTGTAGGGATTGTCTATGATAAGGAACAGGTCAGCCTGGAAGATCTTGAAAGAGAAGGATGGGATATTTTTGCCGATCCAAAATACCGCGGCAATATTTATCTGTATGATTCTGAACGTGATCAGTTCATGAGCGCTCTGAAAGCATTAGGCTATTCGATGAATACAGCAGATCCTGCTCAGCTTGAAGAAGCCTATAATTATCTGGTCAATATCGTCGAGACAATGGATCCGGAAATTGTTACCGATGAAATTATCGATAATATGGCAAATGCGAGAAAAGCTTTAGGGCTGATTTATTCAGGAGATGCAACATATGTTATTTCCGAAAACGAACAGATGGGCTACTATCTGCCGACTCAGGGAACCAACATCTGGGTGGACGGAATGTGTATCCCTAAAAATGCTCAGAATGTGGATTTAGCTTATGAATTCATCAACTATACAGCAGGTTATGAAGCGCAGATGCTGAATGCTGAATTTGTTGGTTATACCCCAGCAAACCTTGAGGCCCAGAATGAACTGGCTGCAGAAGGTGGAGATTATCATGGAATTGATTCATTTATTCCACGTTCCGGCTTTGAAATGGATGAAACCTTCAACTACAATTCAGACACCCGCAAACTGGTAGCAGATTACTGGTCAAGAGTGAAAGTAGCTGCTTCCAATGCGAAGTAAATCCACCGGGATTGGGCACCAGACGAATGTCCCAAAAAGGAATTTACAAACAGAGGAATTCGACAAGCCAGGTTTTCCAAAATAAAACACATCCAGAAATTCAAAAATCCCTGATGTCTGATCAGGGATTTTTTTTTGTTCTGTTCTGATAATAAATGGCTAAATTCGTTTATCACGTTTTGATTTTACAGGAGGAAGAATTGCTGTTGCCCCATACATAAAGCAGAGACAATAATCAGAAGCAGAACGATTTGGAAGTAAATGTTTTTCGTTCTGGGGTGTTCATGCGCGCTCAGATTATAAAGAATTCGGGTTTTTAAGTCTGTATTTGGTTCCCCAAAAGCCAGAACTTCAAAGGAGTTGGCTTCATCAGCAACAGCCGGATCCACAGCAATCTCCTGGGATGTGATTGGAGGATAAAGCATGTTTTTGTTACCAATATAGGCATCCTGAAATCCGAGATCTGTCATCCTGGAATTAAAGCTCGGATGGGCTACCTCAAGCAAAGCCTCACAGTAGCCAATCATGTCGTTTTTGGAAAAAAGGTCCATCAGAAGCCCATCGTTTCTTAACTCCACCATCGATGAGACATTGGTACTCAGGGATCGAAGATTTGTTAAATGCAAGATAAAATGTGCCAATTATTGCAGTGAGAAAGTTACCATTTCTTGCAGTGGGTGGGGTATAGGAGAAGACACTTTCCATGGAAAGTGTCTTCTCCTATACCCGCGCGCCTAGCTCTCCCTCCTCCTTTCTTCCAGTTCTGAAACGAGATCTTTTGTTCTGTAGGATCTTCCAGGTATCTTGATCACTTTCGAATGATGTAAAAGCCGATCCAGTAATGCATTTGCCAGAGCCGGATCAC
>Ga0209694_1003327_pt1 | contig 10796 bp, 11 predicted proteins | sample GluameincwithD2O_FD_187499 | JGI IMG/M metagenome (GOLD analysis project Ga0209694, IMG submission 187499) | Mouse cecum microbial communities from Vienna, Austria - Glucosamine amended microcosms incubated with D2O (SPAdes) (version 2) | ecosystem: Host-associated > Mammals > Digestive system >...
TCTGATAGCACCAAGGGGGAAGTCCGCCCTTTTTTAGTGTATTTTTATCATTTCTATCATCTATTATTATTGGTTCAATGGCTTAATCCTGTTGTAATGTCATACCACTACTAAGTTGTTAACATTGGTTTCAAAAGTGCTGTCCCCTTGCTGTGTTTTGATATGGATAAAATACTTTTCACCGATCTTATCTGTCAGTTCTGTTGCTGTGCCGCAAAGGCAATATTCCCATTATTCAAAATCACAATGCGGTCACATAAGTTTTCCACTTCTGCCATATCGTGGCTTGCCAAAACAATGGTTTTTCCTTGCGACTTGAGCTTGCGGATCAGTTCGTGAAGTGAAACCCTGCCCAGAGCATCAAGCCCCGCAGTCGGCTCATCGAGAAAAATGATATCTGGATCACCGATGAGTGCAAGAGCAAGATGTAACCGTCTTTTTTGCCCTGTGGATAGTTGGATGTACTGCTTCTTCTCGATTTCTTTCATGCCAAGAGCGTTAAGCATAGTGAATTCAATCTTTGCCCTGTTCCATTTTGAAAATAATCTTACAGCCTCCATCGGTTTGATATGGGCAGGTAAAGAGGATGATTGCAGCTGGATACCCATTTTTCCGTTTATCGTAATTGTACCGCTGTCATATTTTCTCAAGCCCTCAATACATTCAAGGGCTGTCGTTTTCCCTGCACCATTTACACCGAGCAGAGCAAAAGTTTCTCCCTTTTTAATGTCAAGATCAAGTCCGCCAAGAACAATGTTACTGCCATAGCTTTTCTTTAATCCTCGAACTTGTATTGCACGATTCATCATTCCACCCCCTCAAACGGATTTTCTCCAAGTCTTGAAAAGTAGACTTGCAAAGCCGGCTCTAAATAGTCATTTACGATTTTTTGTCGTTCTTCCCAGGCATTTGCGGCGGTATCAATATTGCCGACCTCCATCAATCTCGGAAGCATACTCATATCGCCGTTCGTAAATTCCGTGATCAATCCCCAATACTCTTTTACAATTCGTTGGCATTTCTCACTTTCAGGGGATATGCCTGCCTTTTGAAGTTCTATAATCTCATCGCTCAAATGATTAAATCTATCTATAAAATCAGAGCCGTTATCCTGATCAAACTGTTTGCATATATGGTCAAGCATATCATCATCAAATTTTTTAATAAGAAAATAATATTCATTCTTCATTTGCAGATTGACAATAATATCTGCATACTTTTTAAAGTTGACGGTCTGCATTTGCAGCACTTCTTCTTTTAACTGTTCTATCGCTGTCAAAGAATCTGTCAGCTGTTCTATCTTCTCACGTATGCTGTCTGCCTGTTCAGTAAGGGCGGTTGCCACATCCGTCGGCGTTTCCAAAGAAATTAAGCGATGCTTTATATCATCCAAAGAAAAACCCAGTGATTTCAAAGATATAATTTGATGAAGCATAACCAGATCTTTATCTGTATAAAGCCTGCGTCCGCCTTCGCTCTCTGCCGAAGGAGATAACAAGCCTTCTTTGTCATAATATTGCAATGTACGGACAGTAACTCCCAGCTTCTTTGCAGCCTCTCCAACTGTCATAAACCCATGCGGTATTGCTCTGTGTTTTGCCATAATGATCTGCCTCCTGTCATGTATTATACATCATTACGCCGCGTCACAAACAAGACCTTTTTCTGTATCATCAAGCAATCTTGACGAAACCGATAATGGCTATTTCACCTATGAGATTGCAAATACGAAAAGAAATAATATCACAGAACAGGATGGACGGCTGAGATCCGATAAAGAGGAGATAGCCGCCCATGATCTTGGTCTGTCAAATGTTTGGGAAATAATAGAAAAATATAACGGTACTCTGGATATATCTTATACTGAAAATTCCTTTACAGTGACAGTTCTGATCCGGAATGCTTAGAATACTAATCAAATAATCCTGTTGCATGCATCAGTTTTTCCATTTTATCAATATAACTTCCTTTTCTCATTTCTAATGCATGCATTACGATTTGCATATCAGCGCCAAACGCAGCGCTGTCTCCCTGAAGAATCGTAATATTCCTTCGCAGATTTAACTCATAACGAAGCTTCTTGGTAGAAACCGTAACTCTTACACTACCCTTCAAAGATTTCCACCTCCTGAAATTCTTTTAGAAAATCTTCATAATTATGAATCTCTTTGCCGCTGTTTTTGATACATATATCAAAAGGCTCTTCAAATTCCATCTCATATCCGAGTCTAACCGTGATATCCTGTTTTTTTCCTATTTCTAATATCCACTTTGCGCAGTTGTCTCCACATGCAGACGCATTTACAATAAGATCCGGCTCTTTATACATAATAATAAGGGCTTTCACACCACCTGAAAGTCTTTCTGGCGCAATGATTCCGAGTACCGGACTATCAATCGAATGTGCCGATACGACTGTGGAACCATCCACATCCTGAACCATCATTTTTACAAAATCATCCTCAAACCACTCATCTTCATAATTATATTTAAAATAAGTATCTGGACTAAATACATAATTCACATTTTCTATATCCTTTGAACCCCTGTTAAAAATAATATTCAGCATAGTCTCCTGCCCTCCATAAATCTCCTGACTTCCATTCTGTCACATTCCTCACAAAAAAGAAAGCCTTTTTATAAAAAATTCCCGCATCAGGTATTTGCTTTATTCTTCATCGTCTGTCCTCTCTTTCATTCTAATTCGGGTTACACTATGAAAAATCTGTATGTTATACCGAAAAGTATCTTATCCCGATATTTGAAAAATCCCCTTAATATATAAGCCGAGTAGAAACAAAATTCGGGATAATATTTTCCTATATAAGTGGAGAGGATGCGCAGAAAATTCGGGATAATATTTTTTTAGTTCTTCCATGTGAAGGATATTTCCTCAATAATCTAATCAGCAGGCTACTGCCTGACTATTATAATGAGGAGGCCATGAACATGGTAAAGGTAACTGACATATCTGAGCTTATATCTCTGGTATGCAAAAAATTAATTGAATACGGTGTCCAACCACACACTGTCTGGTCAGATTACAGCTATAACTACCGTCCAATCCTTCATTTTTTTCAGGAACATGAATGCCCTCAATATGATGAGGCATTATTGGCGCAATACCGGCAGGAGCAACAAAACCGTTACGAGCGGGAAGAAATGGTACGGAAAAACTATTTGAACAAGACAAGGGCTGTTTCGAGGCTGCAAGAATTTTATAACCGTGGGGAACTGTCTCACGTTATAGCAGGCGGTCATGCCAAAAAACATATCAGCATTTCAAATGAAGAACTGCTTCGGGAATTTCTGAACTGGAGTATGCCGGCTAATCCGAAAACACTGCAAGATATGGAATGGGCTGTCAGACAATATCTTTTCTGGCTGGAATGTCAGGGAGTAGATAATACTCTGGATGTAAATGCGCACAGCTTTTCAGGGTTTATGACAATGGCGGCAGGTAAATACTCAGAAGGCAGCCTGCATGATCTTCAGCTTTTCCTGAAAAAGTTCCATCAGTTTCTGAATACGGAGAAGGGGTTGGAGATCCCTTATGAATTTGTCCTGTCACTGCCTGTTATACGGAAAAAGAGGGTGTTCCCTCCACTGACAAAGGATGAAATACAAAGGACCGTTGCCCAGATTGACCGTTCAACGGTTATGGGGAAACGGGATTATGCAATCATTCTTCTCGGTGCCAGGAACGGTCTCAGGGGATGTGATATCATCCATCTGAAGCTGACAGATATTGATTGGAGAGCCGGGGAAATCAGGCTCATTCAAAAGAAAACCGGAAATCCCCTTGTGCTGCCGCTTTTGCCTGATGTAGGGGAAGCTTTAAAAGAATATATTTTGAATGGCAGGCCCGATTCTTCATCTGAATTTATTTTTTTGAGGGCGATGCATCCATATCTGCCCTTCAACAAAACAGTGGCATTAACGCATCTCTGGTCAGGTTACCAGAAAAAAGCCGGTATCGAACGCTATGCCCATGACGGGAAAGGATTCCATGCACTGAGGCGTACACTTGGGAAGGAGCTTACCCTTGCAGAAGTTCCTGTTACAACAACTGCACAGATCCTTGGACATCGGAGTATGGATTCTTCAAAACAGTATATTTCCTTAGACAGCTATCATTTGAAAGAATGTGCCCTAGACTTTTCTGGCATTGAAGTCACATTGGAGGGATACGGCCATGAATCATGATTACGTCAGTTGTTTTGCCGAATACATCAAGGGGATGCTGGATGCCAGGGATGCACTTGGTTATGCACGGGAACCACATGCGGCAACCCTGCTTAGTTTTGACAAGTATTGTTCTATGCAGCATCCAGACTGCGTGGAGCTTACAGAACACCTAGTCATGCCATGGGTTCTTAAGGATGGTAACGATACAAAAGGAATAAAAGGCAGGGCATCTGCCATCCGCCTGTTGGCACAGTATATGAATATCAGCGGACAGGAGGCTTATGTATTGCCAGACCGTTATTTTGGGAATCCCAAGCCAAAAGAAACCTATATTTTTTCAGATAGCGAATTATCTTCCTTGTTTTCTGCGATTGATACATTGCCGGAAGACAAGAAGATTCCGTATACCCGGCAGATGCTTCCTGTGTTGTTCCGCCTAATCTACACCTGTGGGCTGCGTCCGCAGGAGGGAAGGGAATTGAAAAGAAGGAATATTAATTTTCAAACAGGTGAAATCCTCATTACCAATACAAAGAAGAAGAAAGAGAGATTTGTCGTCATGTCTGATGATATGCTTATGCTCTGCAGACGTTATGATAAGATGCGTCAGTTTTTCTATGAAGATAATCCGTATTTCTTCCCTGGATCTTCCGAGGGGCCTCTGGATGGCCAATGGTTAAACCGCCAGTTCCAGAAATGCTGGCAGACTGTAAATCCAGGCGTTCCCAAAGAGCAGCTTCCATCCGTAAGGGTTTACAGCCTCCGTCATCAGTTTGCTACTGCCAATGTAAACCGCTGGCTGGACGAACAGAAAGATCTGGATGCCATGCTTCCGCGCTTAAGAGCCTATATGGGCCATTATACTTTGAAGGAGACTGCTTACTATGTACATCTCCTCCCTGAAAACTTATCTAAAAACAGGGGGATTGACTGGGAAGCCTTTTCCGAGATCATTCCGGAGGTGGAACCATGGCAAGAATGAATGGAAATCTGTTATACACACTGATTCATGACTTTCTGACAGACTATCTGCCGCAGAAGCGGAACTGCAGCCGTCATACAGTCAAAGCATACCGTACAGCATTAAACCAGCTGCTTGATTTCGCAAAAGATCAAAAACAGATCCGGTTGATAGATATCACATTTGACACACTAGATGGCGAAATGATTGCGGAGTATCTTGATTTTTTAGAAAATACCCAGAAATGCAGCATAAAAACACGAAACCATAAATTAAACTGCCTACGGTCTTTTTACAGCTATGCGGTAATGAGGGACACTTCCCTTGTAGTTTATCAGGCGGATTTATTTTCAATCCCTTTTAAAAAAGGTGTGAAAGTAGAAACGGTTGACTATCTGAGCGAGAATGCTGTTAAAGTTCTTCTGGAGCAACCGGATGTAAAAAGAAGAAAAGGTGTACGTGACCAGTTCCTTATGCTTTTAATGTATGATACAGCTGCCCGGATTCAGGAGGTCATAGATCTGAGGATTTGCGATATCCGTCTCGGAAACGCTCCACAGGTAAAGCTACATGGAAAAGGAGATAAATACCGTTCCCTTCCACTTATGAAAAAAACAGTATTGCATTACCACAACTATATGCAGGCATTTCATCCAGGTGAGGCCAAACGATCTCCAAAAGCATTATTTTATACGATACGCAAAAGCATATATAGTCCAATATCTGATGATACGATCAGGGCATTTATGAATGGATATGCAAAAAAGGCACATATGATATGCCCGGAAGTTCCAGAAAAAATCCACCCGCATATTTGGAGGCATAGCCGTGCAATGCATCTGTATCAGCATGGGATGGATCTGACAACACTTTCTCAATGGCTTGGGCATGTAAATCTTTCCACAACCTTAATTTACGCACATGCTGACACAGAGATGAAGCGTAAAGCCATGGAAGAGGCAACGGGTGATTATTTTCCAAGAGTTTCTGCAGAAAAATCCCCGTATGATGTCAATGATGATGCTGTATTGAAACGTCTGTATGGATTGAAATAAAAAAATCTTATCCCGAATTTTTGAGAAGAGCACTGGCAACGGGTTGGAAAATCTTATCCCGAATTTTTATATGAGAAAGCCCAATTTATAAGGCTTTATTAAAGAATTCGGGATAAGATACTTTTCGGTATAACTCTAATTATCCCGAATTCGGGATAATGTATGCAAGTTTCCCCCCTGTTACCGCATTTACATAAACAAACACATCCATATATGTAATCCCCTCCTTGTCATATACATACTCATAATATGACAATATATTATCCTCTGCTTTTTCCTTAAAACCTTTTGCGCCTAAATACTGCATAATTTTTTTATATGCGTTTACATCATTTTCTGGCTGTGGTGAAATATTACATAGCGTGCCATTTTGAATGGCTTTACAGTTTGGACTCTTACTTCGAAATAAATACTTTCATTTTCTGACAGGCTTTTTCTTACCAATTCATCCATCTTGCATGAGAAAAAATCGCATATTTCCAATAATTTATCTAATTATGGAATAGGGTCACCTGCGTCCCACTTTGCAAGCGTTTGACGTGATACTGCCATTTGTTCCGGAAATTCCTCCTGCGTGACCTTTCTTTACTTTCTAAGATACTGAATATTTTTTCCTAAATACATATTTTCTCACCTCCAATTCATGTCCCCAATATATATCATACTACAGCAAAAAACCACCAACCGATGTCTGCTTTTTTATTCTAAAGGGGCTGTCGGGAAATAGATAGTCCAAATCGAGTAGAGGAGATTTTTTTCTCTCCCCTCTCACACCACCTCGCTATCATGAAGCCTTCCGAGCTGGAGATCTCCCTGAAAGTCATGCGCAGCATCAATGACGCAGACAGGATGTCAGATAAACAATGGCTCCTCTCTATCGAACACGCACAGTATGAAGCTGAACGTGCAGAGCGGCAGATCATGCTTGCAGACCCGGAAAACAGGCTGGTTGTCCGCTCCCCGGAATCCAACTGGAACCAGAAGCTTAAAGAACTGGAAAAAACAAAACAGGATTATGCCATATACAGTTCCAAAAAAGCCTGGGTTCCTTCCGAAAAAGAAGAACAGGACATCCTGAACCTCGCGCAAAAGATCCCGGAGATCTGGAATGCACCAGTCCATAAAAGCACTTTACACATGATACTTTTTTCCAATAAACCAGCTGCCTTCACGATAGCTGGAGGCAGCATTCCAAAACAACGTTGGGAAGTGTGCAGTATGAAGTCACCGTGGGAATTCCGATTTTTCTCACTCCTCCGTCTGGCTTGGGTATCTCCACCCTCCTGACTGGCTGGGGTTTGTATTCCCGCACCTCACGGTGTGAACCTTGGGAGTCGCTTTGGGGCTCGTCGGCAACTACGCCCCTTGTGGACTTTCACCACAGACTGACGGCATGCCCGTCATACTGAAAAAAGCCCTGAAACATATCTTGCCTCAGAGCTTTTATATACTTATATTTATTTTATCTGTTTTCTGCCAGCATGACCCTGCACCGCTTTTTATAGCAGGCAATCCCGTATTTCAGGATCTTCTCTATCCCGTCGTCTGCAAGGTCATCTTCATACTTTGTATATTCGATCTGTTTTAACGCCTCCTTACAAGCGCCCTCCAGATCTCCGTCATGGGCATATTTCACTTCTATGATGATCCCCATATCCCCGGTATCCGGTTCCGCAAGGATATCTGCATATCCCTCTCCCATTTCCCGGTTGGAAGAAATCCCCCATCGATTCTTCACTCCTAAGATTCCAAGTAAAACTCCATGGTAAAAATTCTCTTTCATTTCTTTCTTTACAGCTGTATCCCGGATACTGATGGTCTTTCTTAAATATTCTGTAAAAATCTCTTCTACACTTTCTGCATCCTCATTCTGCAAAGCATCACAGAAACGGTTCAGTGTATCCCCGTCCTCCCGGACATTTTCCTTAAAGAATTCCATAATCTGCGCCACATAAATATCCTGGATCTCCAGATTGGGAATCGCCAGTTTCATCTGTCTTCTCTCTGCTTTTCCCCGCTGTGTCAGATAACCAGTGGTAAAGAGCAGGCTCCAGATATTATCAATTGTATCATAAATCTCCGGATACGTAAGTTCCTGATGTATTTCCTTTGTAATGGTTTCCCCTGCTACCAGGCGCTCAATCTCCCGTTTTGTTGTCGCGTTTGCTGATTCCTGAATAAATCGTTTCACTGCGTCATTACTGCTGGTGTTGATCCAATAGTTCTCCGGCTGCACATTCGATACGCTTCTGATCCTGTCGCAATGGTTCAGCACATCCCACGGGCAATATACCGATGTATTTCCGAACTGATAACCATCATACCATTCTTTTACTTCACCATAATGATCCGCTACATCATAATACCCTAGAAGCTCCCTCACCTCTTTATCCGTAAAACCAAAATATTCATCAAAACGCTCATCTGCAATCGTCAACACTTTCATATTATTAAGCCCGGTAAAAATACTTTCCTTTGAAATCCGAAGGCAGCCCGTCAATACTGCAAGTTTCAGACTGCTATTTGTTTTAAGCGTCTCCCCAAGCAGATTACGAATCAATGAAATCATCTGATTATAATATCCCTTCTCATGAGCTTTTGCCAAAGGGACATCATATTCATCAATTAACAGAATTACCTTTGTACCATGATGCTTCTCCAGCAATTCCGATAGGACTCTCAGGCTATTACAAAATACCGCTTCCGACATATTATCATCCAAAAGTTTACGATATTCTGCTTTGTCCTGTTCACTTAAGGCATCACTCTTCAAAAGATATTGTACTTTTGCAGGAACTCTTTTCATAATCTGGATTGCCATTTCGAATGCCATTTCATAGTTCCGTGCGTCAATCCCTTTCAGAGAAACTGAAATAACCGGATATTTCCCCATATATTCCTCACAAAGCGCAGTTTCTTTTGAGATATCCAGCCCGTTAAAAATACTCTTATCTCCATCCAATGAAAAAAAGTATTCCAGCATACTCATATTTAATGATTTCCCAAATCTCCTGGGGCGGGTAAAAAGATTTACTTCTCCCCAGTTATTGAGGAGTTCCCTGATCAGCCCTGTTTTATCAATATAGTAAAACTCTTCGGAACGAAGTTTCTCAAAATTTTCAATCCCAATCGGAAGTTTCTTCTTTCGCATCTCCATCTCTTTCCACGCTCCTTCCATTATCCTTAAGCCATTGCCTGCCTTAGATTATTAAATACATTATAGCAACTAAGCAGCGGCTTTTCCATAGAAATCTTCCGGTTCCCGAAGCTCCCAGTCGTCAATCCCTTTATACTGCCCCTGCCACATGCCTTCTTCATCGGTATCCCACGCCGCGTGGCTGCAGTTTAAGGATAGCTCCTCACAGATTTCATAAAGCTTCAGGCATCCTTTCCGGATCTGCTCACGTTTTTCCCTCTTTTTCGGGCATTGGGAACCTTTAACGCTGCATATCCGGCATACGTCCCATAATCCTCCCTGCATTCAAGGCGCATCAGCTTGTCCATATCGTTTGCTTCTACTACCTCACGAAGACCGCGTTCCTTCATCTGGGCAAGCAGCTGCCTAAGTTCTTTGTGGTTCATCACTCCGGGATTCCCAATATAAGTCTCCCCTGTCCGCTGGTGGGTAATCTCCGCTTTCAGAATCCCTTCCGTTACAAATACCCGGCCCACTTCCTGATCTCCGGAAAGGCTTACCGGGCTTCCCGGCGAACATCCCTTATCCAATTTTGCACTGCTGAGCCAGACATATTTCCGTTTCTGATAAGGAACGTCAAGCCGGATCTGAAACACTGTTCCAAGGTGATGGACACGGAAACAGAAACACCGGAGAACCGGGGGCAGATACCGCTCTGATAGCTGCCCCTTATTTGTGATGAAAATACAATCTTGATAAAAGCTGTATTCGCTTATAGTTCCAGGATTCTATGAACCTTTCCAGTTTTGAACTTATAATTCTTATATACTTCGTTTCAATAAGAACTTGATTATAAACAAATCTTGAATCACGTCATTCACTTGTCAGTCAAAAAGATTATCCTACAGATTTTAGAATATGTAAAACCGGTAGGTTATTCATCGCTTACCTTGGAAGCAATTTCGCCCCTCTTAAATTCGGTCTTTATCCTTTGACGGTCAAGCAGCAGGCAGTTGATCTCGCCCGCAAGTTCCATCACAAAAAGCTTTTTAACATGGCGCCGATCTCCATATCATCTTCCACCAATAAGATTTTCATGATGCTATCCTCCAACCATCTCCCATTGCAAGAGGCGGCATAGTATCATGCTACTCCCTGCTTATCGTATCCACCACCGTCATTTTCTTGATCTGCTTCACCGGCCCCATAATCGCCAGACATACGGAACCAAGCATAATGAACACAATCACCAAAAGCTCCCATCCCGGAACGCTCCATTCATCTCCCCATCTGGAAGTCACAAGGTTTTGGAACAGAACCTTATTAAGAGGCAGCCCGATCACACATCCTAAAAGAACACCAAAGACCGTATAGGTCATTGTCTCACCCAATACCATCCTGTTTAACTGCCGCACAGTCATTCCAATCGCCCGCATCGCGCCATACTCCCTCATCC
>Ga0209694_1003356_pt1 | contig 10680 bp, 11 predicted proteins | sample GluameincwithD2O_FD_187499 | JGI IMG/M metagenome (GOLD analysis project Ga0209694, IMG submission 187499) | Mouse cecum microbial communities from Vienna, Austria - Glucosamine amended microcosms incubated with D2O (SPAdes) (version 2) | ecosystem: Host-associated > Mammals > Digestive system >...
ATAAACTTACTGCAAAACTTATTCCAGTCATATATTACTGATGCTGATGGTATATTAAAATATAGTGCTGTCTGCTCATAACTTAAATTATTTGATGCCTTATAAGTTAACACATTTAATTTAAAAGCTCTACTATATTCATTGCGGGTAAAGATATGATGTAAACTTGATTCGCCTGAATGCTTATATCTGTTATAGATATTACATATTACTCCTTTATGAATTTTACAGCATCTTGATAATTCACTGGCACTCATTATTCCATTTTCTATGACTGTTACTAGATATTTCTTAAACTCATAGCTGTATTTTCTTGCCATATACACTCCTTATATGGCTAGTACAACTTTTTCGGGTAAGTTCACCTAGAGTTTCCACATTGCAGTCATTTTGAGCCTGATTTTTTAAAGGCGAAAAATCTAGATTATTATATTACAGCAGTGTATAATATATTTAAATTATATGGTTTTTATATACTGTTCCTTTAAATCTCTGTATAATCTGAACTTTTTAAAACACTATCAATATTTTATCAATTCTTTCATAAAATTAGAAAAAATTTTATTTTTCAGAGCTCTCTAAATCATTTTCTACTTCTTCTGCCAGATTTTCACCTGCTAATTCTTTATTTTCTGACAAAAATTTATCAAGTTCTTTTTGTGTAACTCTAACAGCAAGACCCACAATTTCATCCATTTTCTCACCATTTTCTTGTGCATTCTCAATAGCTTTTGTCATAATTTTCCAGAAAAAAGTATCTAAATTTTTAACACCGTTAATAAATGAATCATTTACTTCCCCTTTTGTTTGGTTCATATAAGGTATAAGCACTGCCTGTGCAGTATGAGTGAAAAATTTAAATTCTTCATCTGATGGGCTGATACCTTTTGAAAATTCATCAATAACAGAATGCATACCGTCCCTAAATGATGTAATTTGAGAAGCAATATCCCAAAAAGCTTTTGCAGGGTCTTTTGGACGGTTTCCACCAAGTTTTGTATCAAGCTCTGCAACAGTCTGTCTGATAGGAAACATTACATTATCATACTTATCAACAATCGTCTGCACAGGTATAACACTGCCTTTTCTAACATTTCCAGTAACAACTGTAAGCACAGCATTATATTTGACATATACCCTTGTGCCGTTTTCCATAGCAACATCTGCTAAGGCTTTTATCATTTTGCCAAAAGCAGATGCATCAATTGCTTCAAAAAACTTACGCATACGCAGAAGTGCCAGTTTTGTATCTTTCATAAATGGAATAATTTCTTTAACATACTCTCTTTGCAGTTTATTAATAGATTTACCCATTATATATTCAAAATGATGCAGTTTATCTCTAAAATCATTAAGTTTTATATAAATAATTTTAGCTTTTGCATTTACAGAATACTGCTGCATTAAGAAAAACCATTTATCAAGATAGTTTTTAATAGTTTTTAATGTAGTTCTAGGAACAATGGATTTTGCTTCCTGGTCTTCAGAAACATACATTGCAAACTTTTCTTTATGCATAGGAAAATAGTTTGTTTTAGATTCTAAACAGGTTTGACCTATGCGTTCCATATATATAGCAGAAACAGTTGTGAGTTTATGAGCAAGTGCACCTTCTTCAGCATCCCCTAGTTTATTAAAAGCATCATCCATAAGTTTGGATATGTCACCTAAATCATCAAGAAAATTACGCTTTGATTCTGTTTTTTTATCAGCTGGGTCAATACCAGTAAAACCATCTATCAGCTTTTCATAGTTAGGGTTGTCTTTTAAAAATGCAACAAGAGACATTCTTAAACCTTTTCTAACATTTCCATATTTAGTTTCCAGTTCTTTACACTTCTCAGCCTTTAATACTTCATCTGCTATCATTGCCATAAGTCATAACCCCTGATTAATGATATAAATACTACTACTTTTTAGATTATCAAGTTTTTTATATCTATGCAATAAAAATATAATATTTTTATACATTATTTAAATAACAAATTTTTATTTATTTTAGTATAAACTTATAGTGAAAAAGCCTCCGATAGAGCGGAGGCTTTACAGTATAAATATTTATAATTAATTAATTTAAGTTTTGAGTGCCAAATGAGCCGTCTGCTTTTTTAACCACTTCTAAAAGAAATGGCTCTTTTACAGCACTGCCTGTTGCATCAATAGACATTTTACCAGTGATGCCTTCAAAATCTTTTATTTCCATAAGTTTTGCTCTTATTGCATCTCTTTGAGAAGCATCTGAACAGTCTGTAACATTAGCAGCTTTCATTGCTTCAACAAGCAAGTATGCAGCATCATAACCTTGTGCAGAAAATGTATCTGCTTCTTTGCCTTTTGCAAGCATTTTAGCTTTAAAAGACTGGATATTAGGGCTGTCTATTTCAGCAAAAAAAGCAGTAAAAAACATAGCACCAACTGCTGCATCTCCTGCAATATTCCACAAATCTGGTGACTGGAAACCATCTCCACCAACAAGCGGAGCTTTTAAACCTTGAGTCTGCTTAGCTAAAAGAAGTCGTGCAGCTTCCTGATAATATCCTGTAAATATTACTGCATCCACATCACTGTTTTTGATAGAAGTGATTTGTGCAGAAACATCAGTATCACCGTCATTAATTGACTGTTCAATTACAACTGTGCCACCTGCATTTTTAACTGCATCTCTAAAAAAGTTTGAAAGACCGACAGAATATTCATTATTAGTAGATGTAATAAGGGCAATTTTTTTAAAACCTTTATTATGCACTAAATATTTTGTCAAACTCAATGCACCGTCAGAATCTTGCAATGTGTTACGAAAAGCAAACGGAATATGCTCATAACCATCTCCAGTTCTTCTTTCTGTAACATGCTCTGCTGTTGCACCAGTAGAAATTGCAACTGTGCCACCGTCACTTGCAAGCTCTCTCATTGCAAGAAAACTGCCTGATGTAATTTCTCCAATAATAGCACAAGAATTTTCTTTTAAAAGACGCCTTGTTAAGTTTACAGCATCAGTTTTTTCACCACGGCTGTCGTAATGAGCAAATTTAATCTTTTTGCCATTTACACCGCCATCAGCATTAATTTCTTCAAAAGCAATTTGTGCTCCTAAAACAGTTTTAGAGCCGTAATCAGCAATAGGTCCTGTTTCAGGATTTTGACCGCCTATTATTAACACATCAGCATCTGATGAAGCATTATTATTACCCGCTTTTTTACAGCCTGCAAGAGATAATACTGCAAATACAGATAAAGCTGTTATTAATAAAAGTTTTTTAAAAGACATAATATTCCTCCATTTATCTTATCCTGTAATAGCTTAATATAATAAATTGCTTATAAAATAAATACAAGTAAAAAATTTATTTTTTTAAATATTTTATATTGAAATAGATAAAATTATATAGTAAATACTTTCAATGAATATATTATTACATCAATGCTGCGGGCCATGCTCTATATATCCTGTTATTACCATGCAGGCTCAAGGGCATAATATTACAACTTATTTTTTTAACCATAATATACATCCTGTTCAGGAATATTATAAGCGTATGGAAGGAGCTGTGCTTGTTTCAAGACATTACAATATTAAATGTATAGTAGAAGATTATTATGGATTAGTAGAATTTTTACGCCAAAATGTTTATCATGAAAATGAACGCTGCAAATACTGTTATGAAAGAAGACTTTTAAAAACTGCAGAAAAAGCAAAAGAATTAAGAATGGACGCATTTTCATCAAGTCTTTTATACAGTAAAATGCAAAATCATGAAGTTATAAAAGAAACAGCAGAAAAAGCAGCAAAAAAATATAATATACCTTTTTATTATTATGATTTTAGAGAAGGCTGGCAGAATGGCATAGATATTTCAAAAGAACTTGAAATATACAGACAAAACTACTGTGGCTGTATATACAGCGAAGAAGACAGGTTTTTAAGCCAGCTTTCAAAAAAATATGCTAAAAAATATGAAGAAATTAATGAATATTATGAAAGTATTAAATAAAAATAATAACTATTACTATTTTCCTTGCAAAATAATTTATAATAATATATAAAGCAAGTATCAAATATTAGGAGAACAAAATGACAAAAGAACAATTAAAAGAATTTAACGGTGAAAATGGTAAACCTGCATATATTGGATATAAAGGCAAAGTATATGACTTATCAAAAAGTGATTTCTGGACAGGCGGCAGACATATGGGTAGATTTCAAGCAGGAGAAGATTTAACAAACAGTATTGATATGAGCCCACATGGAGAACAAAATATTTTTCGTTTTGAAGAAGTTGACATATTAGAAGATGGCACAACTCAGGAAACAAATACTGAAACAGTTGTTCCTGATTCAGAAAGTATGCTTTCTGATATGGATAAAAAAATGATGGCAAAAAGACAGTGGTATAAAAAGAACCACCCACACCCAAAAATTATCCACTTCTCTATTGGTATGTTTGGTATGGCATTTTTTGTGCAGGTTCTTGCTGCTGTTCTAGGCGGCAAATCAGGCAGTTTCCTTGCAGCTACATCACTTGTGGCAACAGCATTTGGAACACTGTTTTTAATTCCTGCAATAGCTTCTGGTGCATTAAGTTTTTATATTAACTATAATGGCTTTGCAAACTCTATTCTGAAAAAGAAAATGATTGGCTCAGTAGTTTTATTAATCACTGGTGTTGCAGCAGTATTAATTGGTAAAATGGAGCTTACAGCTGCAGGTCATATTTTAGGTGCTGGGGATACACTTGTTTCATTTTTAAAATATAACCCATTAAAATCAATCTATTCTATTTTTACAGTTATAAATATGGCAGTTGTTACTTTTATTGCATCTAATGGTGGTAAAATAACTTGGCCGCAGGATAAAAAATAAGGATAATAGATGCAGACATTACATATTTCTCACAACGATTTAGACGGCTTAGGCTGTGGAATATTAATTAAAAAATTTATGTCTGGAAATATTAAAACAGCATATCTTGGCTATGATGATATAGACAGATATATTGAAGATAATTATCAATACTATGACAGGATTATAATAACAGATGTATCCCCGCAGTATGGCACTGTAGAAATGCTGGCTGGTGAGAAAGATGTATTAATTATTGACCATCATGCAAGCAGTGAAGCATTAAAAGATTTTCATTTTACATACCACAATATTACAAAATGTGCAACACTACTTACTTATGAATACCTTTTAAAAGAAGGTTATAAAGCAGAAGAATATGAAGAATTTGCCCGCTGTGTTAATGATGTTGATATGTGGTTTTTAAAGCGGGAAGACAGTTTAAAAATGAGTGTTCTTTTCAACCTTATGGGTATTACAAGGATGGAAGAACGCTTTTTATCTACTCCCTATAAATGCTTTACCGATACAGAAAAACTTCTTATTAAATTAGAAGAAGAAAGACGAGACAACTATATTAAAAAAGCTATGAGAAATATTGAAACTTTAAAAGATAAGGATGGTTTAACTTTTACAGTAGTTTTTGCAGAAAGTTATGCTTCAGAGCTTGGAAACTATATCATAAGTGAAGATATTTCTGATTATGTAATGCTTATAAATGCTCAGTCAAAAAAAATATCTCTCCGTTCAAGAAAAGATGTTGATATTCGCCATATTGCAGAAAGAAATGGCGGTGGCGGCCATAAAAATGCAGCTGCTTTTTCTATAAAAAATGAAACATTTGATTTAGATAATCTGCTGAAAAATACAGGTGTTATATAGATGAATGCATCATTTATCTTATCTGCAGCAAAACCTGAGCAGTTTATAAAAAGTGATTTACCTGAAATATGCTTTGCAGGCAGAAGTAATGTAGGGAAATCATCAATGATTAATAAAATATTAAGCCGTAAAAATCTTGTAAAAGTAGGCAATACTCCGGGGAAAACAAGACTTGTAAATTTTTTTAATATTGGTGAAAAATATATTTTCACAGATTTACCGGGCTATGGATATGCTGCTGTTTCTAAATCAGAGCGAGCATCATGGGGAAAAGTAATAGAATATTATTTTGCTAATAGAAAAAACTTAGCCTTATGTGTGCTTCTTCTTGATATAAGGCGTGTTCCTAATGATGATGATATGAAAATGATAGCTGCTATGCAGTCAAGAAATGTTCCATTAATTGCAGTGCTGACAAAATCTGATAAACTATCAAATAATGAAAAAACAAAGCAGATAAAAATAATATCTGAAAAAACACTTATTTCAAAAGAAAATCTGATTGTTTTTTCCGCTGTTACAGGCACAGGGAAAGAGCAGATATGGCAAGAGATAGAAAAAATTACAGCTATTTAATTAGTATATTAAAAATTATCTCCCCTGTTCTTTTTGCACTTTTTATCCTTATTGCAAATATTATTTCAAAATCTGATTTGCAGGAAGGTTCTTTTAAAATATTAAATGATAATGAATACATCGCTTCTTTCATATCAGATACAGCAAAAGCAGAAAAAAGTATTATATGTGCTTTATTTATGTATAAAATAGATAACTATAATATTAACAATTTGGAAGAGCCTGTGCCACTGATTACTTCTGCATTTATTAATGCAGCAAAAAGAAATGTAAATGTTACTATAATTTTTGAAAAATCAAGTGATAAAGATGACTTGTCAAACAAATATAACACAAATACTGCAGCATATTTAGAAAAATATGGTATAAAAGTCTTATTTGATAATGAAAGTAAAAAACTGCATGCAAAACTATGCTTAATTGATGATAAAATTATTTATACAGGCAGTCATAATTTTACATACAGTGCTATGAAAAGAAACAGTGAAAATTCTGTTAGAATAGTATCTTATGATGAAGCAGAAAAAATAAAAGAATATTTTACAAAAATACAAGAATAGTGTAACTTTTTTTTATTATAAACGACTATATATCATAATGGAGTAACAATATGAAAAAATTAATATTATCCAGCCTTTTAATAATAATCTTTTGTTCTGCTGGATTTGCACAAAAAAGCAGATATGCAGGAGTTCCTGTGCCTATATCATTAACAAACCCATTAAGCTTTAACGGCACTTATAAAGTAGAAAGGTTAATTATTAGAAACAGCGATAATACACTGCTTGATTCCAGCAACAGTTATGATGTATATGATGATAAAGGTATTGCAACAATCAATATGAAAATAAGCCAGAATAATGTTGCTGTTGATTTAATATATAAAATGCAGATGGTAGGTCCTGCTTTTAAACGGGCAGAAATATCTAATTATTCTTTTTTGTATGACAGCCAGACTTTTACAGCACAAAGACCATCTGGCACATCACTTTCCAGTGCTCTTTCCTCAATAGGTATGACAATATATGACCATGAAGACTTAATATGGGAAATGCCGTTTGAAAAAGGATATACTCTTATTTTAAAACTGGAAAAGAAAAACGATATTTCTACTATAATAGATAAAAAGCCTTTTATAATTATTGAGGAATAATATGCATGTTATTTTAATACTTCTTGTAATGCTGGCAAACTATACTTTTGCTTTTGCAGAAATTTCTGAGCCTATGACAATAAATATTATAGAAAATCCTGTAAGTCTTAACGGCACTTATGAAATAGAAAGGTTTGTCATATTAAAAGATAAGCGAATATTTATAGATTCAGATGATAAAAACTCTATTACAGGCAGCAAAGGTCAAGTAACTATTGATTTAAATATTACAGGCAATATTATTAATTCCACATTAAAAATGCAGATGAAAGGCAATATTTTTGAAGAAGGCTCAGCTTTTGCAGGATATGACTTTATTTACTCCACAAGAGTTATACCAATGCCTGCAGATAATAAAAAAAATAAAGTAAATTTAGAAGATAAAATTTCTGCCATAGGTCTGCATTATTATAAAAATGAAAACAGGGTTATATGGGAAATACCTTTTGAGCAGGATAAAATTATTATTATGATACTTGATAAAACAAGTAATAAAATAAAAAATCTTTCTCATTCAAAATATATGTTTTTATAAATAATATTGTTTATAAGTAATATAAACACTGCTATAAAATAAATAAGTATAAAAAAAGTATAATTTTTATATATATTGACACTATATATTATAATTTGTCAAATTTTATATCAAATAATACAAAGGAGTAGAATATGAGTAAATTAATAGTTGTTTCTTATGATGATGAATTAAAAGCTGAACAGGTCAGGCTTGATTTTTTGAAAATGCAGAAAAGTTATCTTGTAGAATTAGAAGATGCTGTTGTTGCTGTAAAAAAACAAGATGGTAAAGTAAAACTTCGCCAGATGAATAATTTAACTGCATTTGGTGCATTAGGTGGTGGTTTCTGGGGTATGCTTATTGGTGCAATCTTTTTAAATCCACTGCTTGGGTTTGCAATAGGTGGTGCAGCTGGAGCAGTAAGCGGTGCATTAAGCGACATAGGTATAGATGATAATTTTATGAAACAGCTGGCAGAGCAAATGAAACCCGGCACATCTACACTTTTTATTCTTCTTCACTCTGATTTAAGCGATAAAGCATTAGCAGAGTTAAAAGGAACTGGTGGCACAATTATTCAAACATCTCTTGCAAGTGAAGATGAAGAAAAACTACAAAAAGCTATTTCAGAAACAGGAACTGAAATAAAATAATAAATTAACTTTATAATGTGGAAAATATTTTTCCACATTATATAAGTGCAGCAAATATATATATTTTACATAATTGGTCTTATCCAAAAATTTTGTGTAAGTCCACCAGTATTGACATACAGTTTTCACGCTATAAGTCATTTTGAGCTTGATTTTAAAGGCGAAAAATTTAAATTATATATAACAGCAGTGCATAATATATTTAAAATATCTAATCTTTTAGATACTTCGCCTTATCACTCTCAGTAAGACCTAATTTAGTTTAAATTTTCTCTTTTTGTATTCATTATGAGCAAAGGTATAACTGAAAACTGTTCGTTTAACTGATTAGTTTAATACTAAGCATATTATATTTAAATTAAACAGTGAAAACAATGGAATAATATCTATAACTATAAGTGGGTGAGATAAGCATGTTGCAGGACTATGCAACAACTATACAATGGCTATGCAATTTTCAAAAACTTAAAACAATTTTAACTTTTTTTCACGATTTTTATGTTTCCTTATCTCATCATTTGACTAAAAAATATCTTATCACGATATAAATAAAAGAATGCTCTGCCATTGCTTATTTTGCTCTCAAATATCTCGCATGTTTTATTTACATACATATAATATGGTTTATCATTTAGATATTTGTTTATATTTTTCTGTATATTTTAAGTATTTTTTGTTCATTAATATATCATACCATTCTTCTGGAACTTCATAATCCGTTAATTTTAAAAACTCTTTCGCTTTTTCTATGCTTAATTTATCAAATTCATTAAAGAAATTTAATACATATTCTTTCCATCTTTCATATCCTGCTTTATCTAATTCACAAAATAATTCTTCTATTGTCTGATATTTTAGTTTATATAATTCATCACTTTCTTCATCTTTTATTTCTACATAATCAGGATCCCATGGCAGTGGAACTTCATATAAAAATATTGATGATAATTTTAACTCTTTTACAGCATGTAACAACTCATTATTATTGGTTATTATTTCATATACTTGCTGCATTTCATAAGTTCTTTCTATATCTCCATAACCATAAAGCTGATATACTGCTAAAAACAAGACTGTATCTTGATTTTCAAACTTTAACTGCATTTTACCTCGTTCTATGCCTGCATCTTTATTCACACGCTTTTTATAATTAATATTTATATACGATAAAACATTAGATAATGACTTATCATTCGCTTCAGGAATATATGTTTTTATTATATTTACTATATTTATGCCTGTATCTAAAAACTTATCTGTTATGATAATTCTATTATATCTATATAAGCATGCTACCTTAAAAAGATATACTTTTGGATATTCATCAATGTCAGTATATATATATGGTTTATACTTTCTACCTTTTTTTATACCATATATTTTTATATCTTTTATATAGCTCCTTATATCAATATCATCAAGTTTACCCAGTATTATACTACTTGTAAGCAAAACAATTAAAATTATAAATCCAAAAACCAATTGTCCTTTTGCAGTTCTTAATGACGGAAATATTTCAGCTGAAATATATAATAAAGATAATAAAATGCATATTCTTATTACACTCTTGATGCCAGATTTAACTTTATATACTATATTGTTTAATTTAAAATGTTGATTTTCCACCAATCCTCCTTTTTATCAATCTATAAAAAGCTCTGTTCCATAGTAACCCCATAATCCACCAATGAAAGAACCAACTATTCCTCCTATTACTGTTCCAGCAAATGGTATGCCTGATCCTATAGATGCTCCAATTTTTGCACCAATCCATGCACAGCCCCAACCGCTTACTTGCTTTGTTAATTCTTTTGTAAGTGGATTTACAGAATTAGTTTCTATAGATTGTTTTGTCGCCGTTGCTAATTCTTGTATTGTTATGATGATGGCAACTGGATATAACATGTTCTTTGCAACCATACCTGTCTTATACTGATATGGTCTCATAACTGCATCTATGGATTTTTTATCTGCACCCTTAACAAGCACTTCTTGGTCAACTATTGCTTTATGTCTTGCGTCGTTATTTCGTATAACAGCATGTATATCAACTTTATTT
>Ga0209694_1003367_pt1 | contig 10618 bp, 12 predicted proteins | sample GluameincwithD2O_FD_187499 | JGI IMG/M metagenome (GOLD analysis project Ga0209694, IMG submission 187499) | Mouse cecum microbial communities from Vienna, Austria - Glucosamine amended microcosms incubated with D2O (SPAdes) (version 2) | ecosystem: Host-associated > Mammals > Digestive system >...
AAAAAGGCGCCACTCGGGCGCCGAAGTTTGATCAAATTAATTATTGCCGATCTTGAGCCTCAACAGGTTCTTCCGGCTCGTCTAATTCGATCTCATCTTCTTTGGGTCTGACCGGATTATCTTGCCCTGTGTACCAAAGATAGAACTGGTAAATAAATCCGCTGAGTGCGTAGCAGCAGAAGAGGACAAATACCACCAAAGCAGGATCATTTGCTACAACAAACAAAACAACAACGGCAGCAATCAGAACCCAGAAAGGAACACTCTTACCGGAATGAAAGCTCTTTCCAGAATAGAAAGGTGCGTTGCAGACCATGGTTAAACCGGCATAAACGGTGATAACTAATGCGAGCCAAGGCAGCCATGCCGCATTAACCGGAATTCTTTGATCGGCGGCAAGCCAAACGAAACCAGCCACAAGAGCAGCCGCTGCCGGAGAAGGAAGACCTTGGAAGAAACTCTTATCAACAACCCCGACATTAGTGTTGAAGCGTGCCAGTCGCAGAGCCGCACCTGCACAGTAAACAAATGCAGCCGCCCAACCCAGACGACCTAGATCATGCAAACACCACTGATACATAACCAAAGCCGGTGCCATGCCGAATGCACACATATCTGCCAAGGAGTCGAATTCAACACCAAATTGGCTGGAAGTATGAGTCAAACGCGCAACGCGTCCGTCGCATCCGTCCAACACCATGGAAACGAAAATGGCAAGAGCAGCTTTCTCGAAATCTCCTTGGATTGCTACGACTACTGCGAAAAAGCCCGAAAAAAGGCTGGAAAGAGTAAATAAGTTCGGAAGAAGATAGATCCCTTTCTTCTTTACCGTGTCAATTCTTTCCTTGACAATAGCCTGAGGAGTAATACGTGGTCTAGGCGCCAAACTTAAACGTCTTCTCGAGCGAGCGGCTTTCATCTTATCGCTTGGTGTGGGCATTTATGCCTCCTGTTTTTCAGCTGTTTGAGCCGGCTGAGCAACCGGGATTTCAACTTTTTCAGAAGCTTCTAATTCAGGGACAGGCTGACCTTGGACCGGTTCTTCCAATTTTTCCGGATTCAAAAGGGCAATCACTGTATCAGTGGCTCTGACCTTCTGTCCTACGAAAACTAAAACTTCTGAATTCAAAGGAACATAGATATCAACTCTGGATCCGAAACGGATGAACCCGTATCTCTGCCCTCTTTCAACTTCTTCACCAACATGCAGATGGCAAATGATGCGGCGAGCAACCAAGCCGGCAATCTGAACAAAAGTGATAACAGGACCTTCGTCGGACTTAACGACAACAGCGTTTCTTTCATTTTGTTCGCTGGCCTTGTCCAGGTCGGCGTTAACGAAAGAACCGGGGATATATTCGATGGCTTCAACTTTACCGCCAACGGGGCAGTAGTTAGAGTGAACATTGAAAACGTTCATAAAGGTAGAGATCAACATCTCTTCCTTGCCGGTATACGGGTTAATACACTTTTGAATCTTGCAGATTCTGCCGTCAGCACCGGCTAATACAGCATGAGGTGTCTGGCTGACTGCCCTGGGAGGATCTCTGAAGAACTGAATAACGAAGGCCAACAGGACAAAGCAAAGGAAGGATATAAATCCTCCGAAAAGGAGCCAAACAAGAAGGGCCACAAAAATTGAAGCGCCTATGATGCCCCAACCTTCTTTAGCAAGAATGGGGTGGGATGAATTTGGTCTCACGAATAAATCTCCTTATTAGTTTCCGCAGATTCAATTAACTTCTGCGACTGTTTATGCATATCTTGATTATTTTAGTCAAAAACCCTAGTGCATGAGCACCAAAGAGCAAACAAAAACGCAAAATTAACCGATTTTCAACTAATCATTCGAGTTTGCAGTCGGGTTACTGTGGGTTGTCGGGTAGAATTTTCAGGCTTGCCCGTGCAGATAGCTCTACATTAGAAGTACCGGCTTCGAAAGACGGCATCGTCACCCCTGCAGAAGAATCAGCCGCCAACATGGAGCGCACTGCATAGTTTCGCGGAGCAGAATCAAATCCTTGGTTGAACTCAAGCTTTTCTATATAAAAAGTTTCAACCGGAAGCTTCATGGCTAATGCAACATTGGCTGCCTTTTTGTTGACGTTTTCGACAACCATTCCGATTAATTTTTCTTGAGTAAGTTCTTTGGTTGCCTTTGTCAAGCCGTAGTTAATGTTGTCCAAAGCCAATTTGGAGTTTTGTGCGGTTTGAACGAGAGCAGGAACTCCTTCAATATCTTCAGTCTGAACCTGGATACGCTGAACGGCTTTCCAGCCAACAATTTCAGGTGCCTGTCCTGCTTTTGGTTTGGAATAGACAGGAAAAGCGGAGTAACCGTAATTTTGAATTTTTGCTAAAGAAGAAAAATCAGAGATAGTCTTTTGTGCCTCAGCCATAATCCCATTTAGATTTGACTGAGCAGTCGGAAGATCCTTACTCTCAGAAACAGCCGAGAAAACCATAACTGCCAGATCATTCGGGATTTCCGAACTTGCTTGTGCAACAAATGTAAGATTTGAACCAGCGGGCAATGACTTTAGTTGAATACTTTGAGCGGCGGCTCCTGTAGAAAGGAGAACTGCGGCAGTAATAGCTGTTAAATATCTAATCATTTTTTACCTTTGTTTGAGTAGGCTTCAATGATATACAAATAGCACGGAAATGTTTCTTTCTGAAGAAACTCGGGGCTCAAATTAAAAATTGGCACTAATTCTGTAAAACCTTGTTATTTCGTATACCAATTCTTAATTTGCTTAAATGAAAACCAGAAAATTATTGGTAGTATTGTCCATGTTGTTTGCAGGGGTGAATAAAAAATCTAAATAGGTCTGTGATTTATCCGCCTCATAATCCTTAGTAATTTCCATGGATAGATAGTTTATTTAGTCATATTAAATAAGTTTGTAATATAGCGAAATTATGTTCTTACATTATGAAATAAATGACAAATATCAGAGGTTTTAATTCAATTTAACCCCTAAAACTGACAAATTGAGATATAGGCGGTAAGTACTAAGTATTTTTACTCTATAACAAATCCCAATTTTAATTTTGACAGCCGTTAAATAAAATGAAACCAATAATATGAGGTGCAAGTTTGAAACGTGTTGCAGTTTTTGGTGGTGCCGGCTTTATTGGTACCAACCTTGCCTATCGACTTATTGAAGAAAATCGGCAGGTTTATAATTTTGATAACCTTTCGGGTTCTGGAAATCTGCTCAATATCGCTGATTTGATGCAGAAGCCCCACCATATTTTTGCCCGCTGCGACGTTTCCCATGCTGATGAAGTCCGTCAAGCGCTTCTTACAGCTGCAGTAGATACGATCTTTGTCACGATAGCTCCCAGGAATAAGTCTGTGGAGGATGCCCTAGAGGGATTGAAGACTTTTTTAGATTCATTAACTCTTTGGAGAAACAGGTTTGTTCGGAACCCTGAGAATGCGCAAAAGATCATTTTTCTGACCACCAGAACCTGTAAAAATGGTTTTTCAGAAAAAGCTGTACAGATGATTGACGGTTACGCCTCACAGGGGCTGCCTATAATAACTTTATCCGTTCCTTCGGTTTTCGGTCCATTCCAACAACCAGACAGCCCCACTCCTTTCATGATTTATCGTGCGATCGAAGGAGAAAGCATTCCGGTCGTTCCGGAAGCTCTTATTGACGATCCTCTCGTCTCCGTAGATGATGTTGTATCAGCCCTTCTGTACATAGAAGAGAACGGGGAGCTTGGAAAGCATTACCGCCTCCTTCCTCCGGCCTCCCAACTTTCTCAGCTTGAGATTGCTAACACCATCTGTGACGTTCTTAATGCAGAAGTACCTCCCCCAATGGGAAAGTATCAAGCTTTGATTGATGAACTGGATAACCCGGCGATTCAAAATGGAATTTCTAACAGTTGGGAAAATGAACTCATTCCGCTGCAGATTGACAATCCAAAAGAAATAAAAGCCGCTCTGAATGATACGGTTAGGTGGTACTTAAAGCATCCGGCTTGGTATTCTCAATCTAGAACCAGATTTTTTGATCTCTGGCAGAACAGCAACAATATTTTTAATTTTTCCGGATTTCAAAAGGTCAGTTGACTATAAATAAGGCTGCACCTTTCGTTCCTGGCAATTACTGGTGCAGTCATGAGCTTTGCTGAAAAAATTCTGGTGCATCTTTACAAACTAACCTGACTTTCACCGGACAACGCTGAAGAGCTTTGTCCTCTCAAGACTTCAAAAATTATTTTTCATCTTTTCAACGAGCGGTTTTTAGTTGCATAGTCCTTCATTTCCGGGACGGCTCCGCCGGCAACCGCCCAAAAATAAAGACTTGCCACAGATGCGTAAGGAGATAAACGTTTTTTATATTTTTCAAAAAGCTTTTTAGAGATTTGTCGATGATGGTAAACCATCCGCATCCCTCTTAAGATGGCTAAGTCACCGAAGCTCAATATATTTGGCCGCTGCATCGAGAAAATTAACAACATTTCTGCCGTCCAAATTCCAATTCCATCTAGCTTTACCAATTCTTTGCAGACTTCGTTATCTTGCAAAGACTTAAGCTTCTCAATGTCTAAATCTCCGTTCACAACTTTCTTAGCCGCCTCCCAGATATATTCCGCTTTCTTAAAAGTGATACCAAATCTTTGTAAAGTTTCTTTCTCCAAGCCGGCAATTTGTGTAGGAGACAACGGATATCCGAGTTCGTTCGTCATTCTGTGCCAAATTGTGGAATGAGCTTTAGTAGAAATCTGCTGACCGACAATAGAGTGAACAGAGCAGAAAATAAGTCTGGGATAACTTTTCTTTCGATGAGACCTACTTTTTCGATAACCTCACCTAGCCGCTTATCTTTGGCTTTAAGGAAGCTGATTTCTTTTTCTCCATAAACAAAGAAAGACTCATCTTTCATCATTTTCTTCCAGCAAATATTTGTTGGAATCTTCGGGGGCCTTCGCACGCTCCTTGTTCCCGTATTCTCTCACTGCATGAGCAACGGTTATTCTGTAACTTTCGAACAGTTTAGACTTGCCTTCTTTCTGGAACATTCGATGCGCCATGGTGTTTCTCCATCTTTCAACGTCTTTTTCACTTTTCCAAACATTCAAAGATATAAGCTTGTCTTCGTCCTTCAAACTGACGAATCTTTCTGCACGTACAAATCCTTCTGCACCATTGAGCAACCGTTTAAGTTCGGCTGCTAACTTAAGATAGTGTTCTTTTTTGTTAGGAAATAGCTTTACCTCAAATATCACAATCACATTCTGATTTCCTTTGTCCATTTTCTTTAATCCTTCAAGACTACCTACGTAAAAATTTCAGTACCTGCGCTATTTCCATGCGTCAACGTCGAAACTCCGTTTGCCTCTAAGTAGAATCTCCTTAGCGGCTGAGCTCAAGAGAGGTAGAACTTTGCTCGTTCATGTGATAACAGCCACGTTTTGGCCTCAAAGCCACCACCATAGCCAGTGAGCTTGCCGTTGGCTCCTATAACTCTGTGGCACGGAACAATAATAGAGAGAGGATTCGATCCCACAGCCCCTCCGACAGCTTGGTAAGCTTGGCAACCAACAGCAGTAGCTATCTCGCCATAGCTCTTAGTTTCTCCAAAAGGAATATCCAGAAGTGCCGCCCAAACCTGTTTCTGGAAGTCTGTTCCTATAAATTGAAGCGGAAGATCAAACTCTTCTCTCTTGCCTTGAAAATATTCGATCAGCTGCGTCTTTGCCTTTTCAATAACCGGTGATGAACCGACTACAAATTCTTTCTTCGTTAAACGACGAAAGCGAGCTAGCGTTGGAAGGCGATGCCAACCATCTACCCAATCACTCATTACGAGGTTACGCCCAATAGAAGCTAAATCTAGCCAACCGCAAGGAGAACACCACTCTTGGTGGACAATTGCATCATTCTGACTGGTGTTTTTTATCATTTTGACTCCTTGTAAAAATATAATATTTAGTAGAGAGGGACACAGAAGAGACTTTCCTCCTGCCCTCTTAATTGCACCAACTCATGAAACGAATTGCGTTCTTTATCTGAACAAAAATGCAAACTGAAACCTCTGACAAGTGGCAATCCATCTCTAAAGACTATATAGCCGGAGAAATGCGTCCGGCTCACAAACATTCAAGAGCTCAGCTTCTTTACGCTTGCGAAGGCGTAATGCTTGCCGCTACCGGCCAAGGCAGAAGAATAATTGCTCCTTTTCAAGCCCTTTGGATTCCTGCCGGAATTGAACATACAATCACATTTTTATCCGCTACTAAAATGCGCTCTTTGTATTTTGATAAGGCCGAATACAAAGATATCTTTGAATCAAAAAGCATTAAAGTCTTTGCAGCCACCGCTTTAATTAGAGAACTTATTGCAACTCTTTTTCAGCACCAGTTTCCTGCCGCAAAGCAAGAAATGAGACGCTTACTTCTGCTTTTAGTCAGAGAGACAAAAGCTTTCAACGCAGATGTCTTAATGCCGGAGGAAGATCCTTTACGCTCAGTGCTCAATGATTTGCTCCATCATCGTGCGTGGTCTACCAGCGCACAAGACCTGGCCAAAAAATTAAATGTGACTCCCAGAACTCTAACTCGTCACTTCATCCAAGCCACAGGCATGAACTTCCGTGATTGGAAGCACCGAATGCGTCTTATATTTGCTCTTGAAAAAATGGCAAATGGTTCTTCCGTAAAGTCCGCTGCAATTCTGGCTGGATATGGCGATGCATCGGCATTTTCAATTCAGTTCAAGAATCTTTATGGCTCTTGTCCGAGAGATTTTTTCAAGTCCGACAGTTAATCTTCGTGCTAGTGAATTAAACAAAAACGTACTTGAGCAGTCGGTCGCATACTTCCTTCATCTTTGCAAACGGAATTCCAACGTTCATTCTGATTCCGCATGGAACGTTGAAAGCCTTTCCGTCTCTCCAAATAACTCCGGCTTCCACTCCTCTTAGCAAAACTTCTTCAATGGCCACCCCGTGTTTTTGACACCATTGAGAACATTCAAGCAACATCACGAATGTGCCTTGAGGCTTAACCAAGCGGACGCCATTAAAATTTTGATGAATAAAAGATGTGGCGTAAGTAATGTTCTCTTCAAGAACTTGCTTAAGCTCATCCAGCCAAAGTCTTCCTTGTTCTGAATAAGCTCCTGTCAGTGCATGCATTGTAAGAACATTCATATCGTTGTAGTGTGATGTGCAGCTCTGCCAAGAAAGACGATCCAGCAGTCTCTGGTTATAAACTATATGATAGGCACCGGCAATACCGGCTAAGTTGAATGTCTTTGATGGAGAATAAAAGGCCATCGTCCTTTCTTTTAGCACAGGAGACACAGTTTGAAGCGGAATATGACGGTTCCCGAATAAAGTGAAATCAGCCCAGATCTCATCACAAATAACGTAGACATCATATTTTTCACAGAGATCTGATAACTGTTCCAGCTCCTCTCGGTTCCAGACCCGGCCAGTCGGGTTATGAGGGGAACAAAAAAGGAGAGTATGGATTTTGTGTTGTTGGATTTTTCTTTCCATATCAGCAAAATCCATTCTCCAAACTCCAGCTTCATCAACTACTAAGTCACTCAAAACAATCTCATAACCATTTCGATTTAACTGGGTTAAAAAGCCTGAATAAATTGGAGAGTGAACCAACACTGCTCCGCCCCTATCCGTAAGGACGGATAAAGCACTAGTGACACCGCCTAAAACGCCGTTTTGATATCCAATGTTTTGCTCCGATAAATCAGTTACGCCGAAGCTGTCTTTTTGCCATTTCTTGATTGCTTCATAATATTCGGCTGACGGAGCAAAATAGCCAAAGATTGGGTGTTCCAAACGTTTTTTGATTGCCTCGATAACGCAAGGAGCGGTGGCAAAGTTCATGTCTGCCAGCCATAACGGAATTGCGTCAAATTCCGGCTTTGGATTTCCTAGCGGCAATTGCCATAAATCATTTTTTAATCGATCCGCAGACATCGAATCGTGTCCGCATCTATCAACCCATGTCTCAAAGTCAAACATTTTTCCCTCGGTAGAAACTAGAGGTTTTATTGGTTTAAAAACTAACCCAATCAACCTAAGCTGAAAGTAGTTGCTGAAGGCAAGGATCAAGAGATAAGTCCTTTACACATCAGCTTTTCATTGAAATCAGTCTACCAAAGGCAATATTTTCTTAAACGACAAAGAGTTTTTGTTAAAAGACAAAATAGGCCTCATCTTTTACAGATTGCCAAAATAAGTCTTTAACGAAGAGCTTTCTTGCAATTACTTTAAATTTAAGGCTTGAAAAAATGCCTCTTTAAGGAAGCGGTTTAAAACCGTCGTCTTAAAGAGGATAAAAAATTTAGCGGGTCGGTTTTGATTTCCAATAATCTTCTTCAGTATCAGGTTGGAATACTGATGTGATACTTACTGCCTTCATTGATGGAACGTACCCGAGACCAGGCTGAACCATTTCTTGGAATCTTGGATCACTAATTGTTTTAAGGATTGACCAAGCAACCGCCTTATCAAGTCCCGCGGCTAATCGTGAACAACCCTCTCTCATGTTCTTTAACCCATCAGTCGGGGCGTTATAGGTAATTTCTTGTTTAAGCATACCGCCATTGGAAGAAAAAATTTCCATCTTGATCCGCCATTGTAGCTGAGTCGGTTCAGCAATAATTTTGACGGAGTCAATGAGGTTATAGAGCTTAACCTTTGGATTTTCTTGATTGAGCATTCCAACACTGGAAAGATCGGTGATGAAAGCATTCTTCCAATAATGAGCGAAAGCGTCCCTCAGATCTGAAAAATCTCCCTCACCCGGAATGGCAATTCTGTCGCCCGCACAATCCAAGTCTATTATCTTGACTACCCTTACTTGTTCTACCCCAATGTCTTTTGCATCGATGCGATGCCATGCACGCTGAATTTGTGCATTAGGCTCGAATGAATAACTGTAATAAGGCTCGGTTGTTTTACACGCAGTTAACAAAAGAGCGGCAGAGACTGCCAAAGAAATAGAAAGAAGTGTTTTCTTCATGAGAGGAATTTACCTATTCAGAGTTTTTGGGGATTGTATCGCACCTCTTACCTCAAACTTCTGACTTTGGCTGATTTTCCATCTGCTGTCTTAAATGGAAGCAGTAATTTTTACAAATGATTCATGGTGTTGTCCTCCCTTTCAGCATTGCTTCTAAGAAACAAAACCTATTTTTTCTGTGTTTCTCATCAGTTATCATCTAACAAAAGGAGAAAGGGATATGTTGAGCTGGTACCGCTATTGCTTAAAAAAATACTTCGATTTCAATGGCAGAGCTTCCAGAGCTGAATTTTGGTCATTCGCGTTAATTAACATTTTTGTTCTTTTCAGCTTTTCTCTTCTTACTGGAACTATTCACGGAGAAACTGCATCCGGAGAAAAATACAGAGTAATGCTGGCTGCACTAAGCAACTATCCTGCCTTAGTTTCTGTTCTCACTATTTTGGAGGTTCTATTCTGCGTATTTATTTTTTGCCCAGCGCTAGCCGTTACCGTTAGAAGACTCCATGATAGAAACCATTCCGGCTGGTGGGCAGTTGGACAGTTCATTCCGTTCTTGAACTTTCTTGTTCTAATTTTTTTACTGCTTGATTCAGAAAAAGCTCAGAATAAATACGGAGCTCACGCTCCAGCTAGCCCAGACGACGTTGTCCATTCTGAAAACCAGAACTCCGATAATTTTTTCTCTCGATATTTACGAGCAAACCGCAAGAGCACCTATAGTTTTCTCTCTCAACATCAGGGGCAACGCAGTACGCATTCTCTTGATTCTTCAACCTCTAAGCCTTTGAAGGATGAGAAAAAAGAGATGGATAGAATCGTCGATGAATTGCTGTCGGAAGATTTTCCAGACAGTGTAGAGGAGTTCGAAAGAGAGGTAGAAAGAAGGCTAGACATAGCCATGGGAAGAGATAAGGATCACCCGGACGAGTTTCTTTCCGGAACCTCTTTGGCTCAACATCGTATAGATGAAAAAGGAACTGAGATAGCTAGGCGATTGGATGCACTGGCCGAGCGTAAACCTCCGCTCTCAAAAGAGGAACTGTTTAGAGAATCTGAAAAAGTATTGAATGAAGTATTGGGAGAAAACTGGAAATCCAATAATCTTCCTTCCGAAACTTTCTCAGCGCGCCAAATAGCCGAAGAAAAAGGAGATGAAATTGGAATGAGGCTAGAAGCTCTTTTAGAGCAGAAACCTAAAGAACTAGACAGAGAAGTCCAAAAAATAATAGATGAGGCATTGGAAAGAAACACAAGCGAACTGGATTTCCCTTCTGAAACTCTTTCCAGGCTCCAATCCAGAAAAGATAAGTGGGATGAGATAATGAGAAGACTTAAGGAACTAGCCGCACGGAAACCGCCGCTCTCCCAAGACGAACTGGATCGAGAGGCTTTGGTTGCTCTGTTAGAAGTATTGGGAAGAAATTAGAACATCTAAGTTATTCTTGATTATTCATAATGTTAGTCTTAGACGAGTATGTAAGCAATTTTGTGTCTTGTCCGATTTAACAATTTTCCTTTGTTTGGAGAGTAGTTAAACTTCTAAGCAAGGGATTGGAGAATCAAAGATGGCAAGAAGAGTAAAGCAACCTCTCAGTGA
>Ga0209694_1003371_pt1 | contig 10603 bp, 9 predicted proteins | sample GluameincwithD2O_FD_187499 | JGI IMG/M metagenome (GOLD analysis project Ga0209694, IMG submission 187499) | Mouse cecum microbial communities from Vienna, Austria - Glucosamine amended microcosms incubated with D2O (SPAdes) (version 2) | ecosystem: Host-associated > Mammals > Digestive system >...
ACTTCATATGACAAAACAAAGATAGTTAATCTCGGGGAGACTTCGGTCTCCTTTTTTTGTTTTGTCAGTTAAAAACTTTGGCTCCGTCCTCTCTTGGGGGCGCGCCCCCAAGAGAGGACGGACAATACTCTGAAAGAGGTAATTCCTAAATCAAAATTTTGCACTTCGATTTGGAATCTTCACGCATTCCAAAAGCATACCTTTAAGAGTGCTAAATGATAGCTTTAGATGTCTTAAAGGTATGCTTTTGGAATGCGAAAGATGTCGGTTTAAAATCGTAAGCCAACCACGGCTATATATTACGGATTGTAAGTATTGGTAGAAAGACAATGATTAAATCATGCAATAGGAAATATTCAAAAAGCGAGTCTTTCGATTTTTTGTTATTAAAATGTTATTGAAAAAGGCATTAGATATACAAATAAGTTGTTAAATGAAAGCTTTTTCGTATATTTGACTCACAAAATTGGCTTCGCCATCGCGAACCTGGCTAAAGCCAGACTATCGCTATTTTGTTTTGTCGAATATACTCACGCTCGACAAAAAACAAATGAATTTGTTGTTTTGTTCTCGACTTATTCGTATATTTGCACAACTTTTGATTAAAAACGTGTGCGCAAACAATGCGCCACATTGCTATGACAAACTACTAACTACTAAAATAGTATAAACAACTAAAATAACAAGAAATGCAAGATTACTTACTGCGCAAGGGGCGTGAAGTATACTCACGGCTCGGTGCCTTTGTAAGGAAAACATTGCCTGTATATCTTATTTTTGCAGGGCATTGTGTAACAAAGGCACAGACAACGGAGAGCGACTTCTCGTTCAATGAAGGTGTACGCTACTCACAATGGGTGATAAACTCGCGTATCAATGATTTTTATGCAAACACTACAAAAGTAGGTCTTGCCGTATATGATAAATCCGGCAATCAAGCTGTAGGGCGAGTTGACGGTAAAAAAACGTTGGATTATGTTCCGGGACTTGTAGCCAAAGGTATAATAGAGGCATCGCAATACTACAGTCAGTTCAACTGGGCTGGTTCGTGGGCAAAACCATGGTATCTTAGTGTCGAAGACTACGGCAACAAGTTTTATGACGGTGTTGCAACCGGTGGCGGCAGTCTTGATGACCTTAATGCAGTAAAATTATACATACCACTGCGTGAAATGTCTGCAACCAACGGATACTATCCAAACAATACTACATACTCAAACACGAAGACAGCTCTTGACAAAGCTATAACAGGACTTAATGCACATAACAGTTTATGCAGGATAAATACCGGAACAATAGCAGAAAGTGCAGGCTATGATGTCACAGGCGGATGGTGGCATAAAAAAGACTACAACAACCAAATGTGGCTTGACGGACAATACATGGGAGCGGCACTGCTTGCACAGCTTGTAAACTATAACAATTCGTATACAAATGTGGACGGCAGCAGCGACTGGGATCTCGCAACCAAACAGCTCGATATAGTGTGGAATATGTGCTGGAACCCGACGGACAAATTGCTGTACCATGCTTTCGATGCCAATGCAGGTACGAACAGCGTTTCTAATTCTGATACATGGCAAGGCATAAGTGCAACCAACCCCTATTGTTTCCATTCCTCAACCTATTGGGCCCGTGCCTGCGGCTGGTATTTCCTTGCACTTGTCGATATATTGGAAGAAATGAACAAGGCGAGAATACCCGATAGCGATGCAAGATTTACAAGGATAAAAGGATATCTCGGAAAACTCTCCGACGGATTGAAAGACAGGCAGGACAATGTAACCGGTGGCTGGTATCAAATACTTGACGAAGACGGTACATACTCGGCAAGCACATATAACAACGGAAAGAGCCATATTAAAACATACAACTATGTAGAATCGTCAGCGACAGCAATCTTCGCAGCTGCATACCTCAAAGCTATCCGGTTAGGATATATAGATAAGAACACATACGAAGAAACTGCAAAGAAAGCCTACCAGTGCCTTATAAATCAGTTCTTTGCAACAGACGGCAGTGAAGGTGTACACTTGTTCGGCAGCTGCCGCTCGGCAGGATTGGGAGGTAAAGGAACTAACTATGAGATAGGAAAAGAACGTTTCCGTGACGGTTCAAAAGAATATTATCTTTTGGGATATGATGTGGCAAAGGTTGCTAAAAGCGAGAAAGTGACCGAAGGAAAGGTCCTAGGCGCCTTTATCCTTGCCGCAACAGAATACGAGCGTCTATATCAGAAAGACAGCGAAATACTCTTTACAAAAGACCTTGCACCAAGTTATGACCTTACTTCCGGTACAACGAGTACAATATCCATAGAGGCTGCCGGTAGCGGCACACCTGCATATCAGTGGTATAAGGAAGACGGCACAAAGGTTGAAGGAGCAACTACTGCAACATTCTGTCCGGAAGAAAGTGGAACATATTATTGTGAAGCTACTTCCGGAAACACGACAATAAGGTCAAGCTCAACCAAGGTTACTGCAACGGAAAAGGTTGAGGGTGATACAGAGGTTGATAACCCATCATCATCAACTTCTAACTATTTTTCATTAAATGTAACAACCACAAGTGGATATAAATTGGAGGCAGAAGGAACCCTCAACTTGTCATCTGCTTATGCAGATATACAAGGAGGAACGGCAAGCGCATATAACGGGAAATCAAGTGAGGTAAGTATCATTGCAAGTGTAAATAAAAAAGGACATATCGTACTTACAGGAAGTTCTAAGGTTTACATTAAAATCATTTTAGACAAGGCTATCTCTGTTGGTGATATTATTAAAATCACAACTGAACAACCCGATGCATCTTTTTATATAACCAGTAGTAGTACTCGTAAGGAAGACAACTTAATAACAGACCAATACACAATTACAAATAGCAATACAACTTTAGTTGGAAAAAAAGAACTATATCTTTGGAATAACAAAAATGGAAAATTTAATTCGATAAATATAGGTTCTCCTAAAACAGATCCTTCCAAAACAAACTACAGCTATAGGGTAAAGACCAACTACAAGACCCCGGCTCTGAACACATCACGCTATATTAAGGATGTTAATAATGGTGACAAGATTCTTGTAAACATGACCTTCGGCGGTTGGAAACATAACGGTGGAAGCTATAACATGGAAGGAAGCGGAGACGTTACAGACGCATGGGAACCGGCAACGAAAAGCAATACGGATATTGACGGATTTAATACATACTTTCTTGGCAAAAACGCGGCACACGATGAAATGAAAGGAACGTTTACGGAAAACTCTCCTTTCACACTGCCCGTGCGCGGTGCATTCATGACAATGGAACCGACAAAGAGCGGAAAACTCACGGCATACGTAATGCACAACGGTGATTTTTATATAACCAACCAGCGAGGCGATGTTTTAAAGAATACAACAACCGGAACAGGCGATGTTACAAAATACGAATTTGACGTAATACCCAACGAGACATACTATCTGTTCTCCAACACATCGGCAATGGCTTTCTGCGGCGCATCGTTCATTCCGGACAAGACACAACAAACAGTCACGGCAGAACTATCTGAAACAACAAAATATAATGCAACAAACGAAGCTACGGGATATGCCAGCATAACCCTGAACCGCTCCTTAAATGCCGGTCAATGGAACACGCTGACTCTGCCGTTTAATATGACGGAAAATGAAGTAAAGACAGTTTTCGGTGAAGGTACACAGATAATAATTCTCGAGAAAGCAGAGATAAGCGGAGATGCCGCAAACCTGCACTTCAGATATCACGAGATACAGAACATTCTCGCCGGCTATCCTTATCTGATAAAGCCGACCAAAGCAGTAACATCGTTTGCCCTGAATAATAAATATATAGACCCGTCTATTGTGCAAAACGACATAGACTGCGGCAGCTACACTGCCAAAGGAACACCCGGATATTCCACCGCCAACGTTGAAAATGCTACCGGCACTGCAGGCTACAGCGTAAACTACAAGAAAGGAGACATCTTCCTCAGCGACGGCAACGGCAAACTGTATATATCGCAAGGTACATCCTACGGCAAAGGATATCGCTCGTATATAGAGAAAAAAGACGGCACACCGGCAGCAAAGTCCATAGCAATGTCGTACACGGGAGTGGAAGACAACAACGAACACGGCGGCACAACATCTATCGGCTTCACGGAACTTTCACGTGACACACTGTCAGAAATCGGATTAGGGGGGGTATATAACCTCAACGGACAAAGAATTTCCGAAACGACCAACGGACTGCCAAAGGGCATATATATCGTGAACGGACAAAAAATGATTGTAAAATAAATAAAAGACATTTCAATGAAAACGATATATATCAAACCCTGCTGTGAGATAATAAGAGTATATACAGACGGCGGCATGCTGGCAGGTTCATCCGATAAGAACATAACAGTAGACACTTCACCAGACGTTAATGAAGACATCACCGGTCCCGAATATGGCGACGGAGAGGTTCCCGACGAATCAAAACCCAACCCGGGATATAATATATGGGACGACGAAGAAGAGTTCTAACCGTTGATTTTTAACAGGCGACAACATAAAATAACGTAGGTGCGACGAAGTCAGACTTACGTTAAAATAAAAAAGGAATGTCAGGATTATTATTTCTGACATTCCTTTTTTATTCTATCCCTTGTCCGAAAGCACTGTCACAAACGTGCGACAAGAACAAGATACAGCAGCGGTTCACTTTTTGTCTTTCTCAATCACGCCGTTATCCGATATGCTTATCTTGCCGCCTTTTATATCCAATCCGGTAAGAGTTCTTATCTCTTTCACGACAACTCCTGTGGTGTCGCGCCGCGGTCCTATGCCATAACGCTGTACAAACGGGTGTATCTGTCCTGACAGAAACTCGCCACTGCGGTTCACCTTTATGCTCACCACCGGAGCATAACCGGAAATTCCCGTAGTGTTTATTCCGTATGGAGTACAGAAGTTTCCAAGACTGTAAGCAATGAAACGGTCTTTATAAACCTCCATACAGCGCACAACATGCGGTCCGTGCCCATAAACAATATCGGCACCGTTGTCTATACAGAAATGTGCAAAATCACGCAATGAGCCGCGATCTTCATTAAGAAAAGTTTCTTTGCCATATGGAAGACGGCGACAAGCCTTTCCCTCCGCTCCGCCATGAAAAGACACAACAATGATGTCCGAACATTCTTTCAAACTGTCGAGTATAGCTTTCACACCGTCAAGTTCCTGCGTACGGAATGTATATCCGTTATGTCCAAAGGCACAGAAGCCGAATCTTATACTGTCACGCTCAACAACAGCCATTGCCGTCCGCCCTCGCAGACCTGCATACTTTATGCCCTGCCCCTCTAATACTTTCTCTGTAGACATGACTCCATCTATACCGAAATCGAATGCATGATTGTTTGCCATGCTAAGAAAATCATATCCGGCATCTCTCAACAACGAGGCATAGGCAGGCGGAGTGCGGAAAGAATAGCTGTGAACCGTCTTCTTCTTTGAAGTATCTTCAACATCACACAACGTGCCCTCAAGGTTACCGACGGCAATATCGGCATTTACAAGAAACGGTCTTACATCGCGGAACAAGTCTTTTCCGCCGTTTGCAGGCAGCCTCACTTCCGGAAAAGTTGTGCCCATCATTATATCTCCTGTCAGCGATACCACAAAAGTATCACGTCTGTTCTCCATACCCACTCCTGCGGTATCGGTGTCCGCAACCACACTGTCATTAACGACAACAGGCACGGACAACTGTCTGTCCGTACCTGCCGATGTACAAGCAGCTATATTCAAAGCTGCCAATATTGCCATTATCATAATATTCTGCATTACATAACCCTCCGCGCACCAACATAACGCCGTGCGTAATAGGCATCGTTGGAGTTGCTGACCTTGACGCCCTTTATACTCGCATGAATGAAATTAAAACTGCCGTTGACATGATTGACATCCACAACTATACCTACATGACCAATGGAACGTCCCGAACGCGGACTGGTAAAAAACACGAGGTCGCCGCTCTGAAGGTCGTTCTTCACAACAGGCTCACCCTGACTGTACTGGTCGCGCGACGAACGATTGAGCTGAATGTTCAGTTTTCCATAGACATAACTTGTAAATCCGGAACAATCGAAGGCGTGTGGTCCCGACTGTCCCGAGCGGTAACGTGCCCCTATGTGAGAGAAAGCTTCATCAAGCATATTGTCTACAGCTGCAACGTCATAGTTATAATCAGCATCGCTTCCGCCATAAAGAAAGTCATAATTACCAATTTCATCATATTCGCCGTCATTGTCATTGTCGTTATCAGGCACGGCAAAGACCGGAGATATGAAAATGAAAAACAACAGTATGAAAATTCCAAATATTTTATTATTCATCACAATAGACTAAAGTATTTATTATATCTTACATAAAGGTAAGTAGTTCGAAACCTAAACAAGGCAGGTTTTTAAACAACGATTGCGAAATTAATAAAAAAATATCAAACTATACCGTGTGTTCACATCTTTTTTAAATGGTGAAAAACAAGGCAACCGCAAACCGCATATCAAATTACACATTCATTTTCAGCGACTTACAATAACACACTTATAATAAAGGTTTAAATAATATTATTTACATTGTTTAACAATCAAGTCTATTATTAGTTAAGACATTTAAACATTAACATATACTTTAGGCTACACTATATTCAGCACAACAAGCTATCAATTAATACAAAAATTTGCGTAAGTTCTATATTTACAGTAACTTTGCACGCATAACATCTTCAACAACAGAAATGAAAGAATTAGCACTAAAGTACGGATGTAATCCAAATCAGAAGCCTTCACGCATATTCATGACCGAAGGCGAACTACCCATAGAAGTCATAAACGGCAGACCGGGATACATTAACTTCCTCGATGCCTTCAACAGCTGGCAACTGGTAAAAGAACTTAAGGCTGCCACGGGACTGGCTTCGGCTGCAAGTTTCAAGCACGTGTCTCCCGCAGGGGCGGCAGTAGGTCTTCCGTTGAGCGACACACTCAAAAAGATTTACTTTGTTGACGACATCAAAGAAGAGATGTCACCGATAGCATGTGCATACGCAAGGGCACGCGGTGCCGACCGCATGAGTTCATACGGTGACTTTGTGGCACTCAGCGATACCTGCGATGCCGTTACAGCCACACTCATCAAGCGCGAGGTAAGCGACGGTGTCATCGCTCCCGACTACACACCGGAAGCAATAGAAATTCTGAAATCAAAGCGCAAAGGGACATACAACGTAATAAAAATCGACCCAAATTATATTCCCGAACCCATAGAACGCAAACAGGTGTTCGGCATAACATTCGAACAGGGACGTAACGAGATAAAACTCGATGACCCTGCATTGTTCGAAAACATACCCACACAGAACAAGACATTCAGCGAGGAAGCCAAGCGCGACCTGATAATAAGTCTCATAACACTTAAATATACTCAGAGCAACTCAGTATGTTATGTAAAGGATGGACAGGCAATAGGCATCGGCGCCGGGCAACAGAGCCGCATACACTGTACGCGTCTGGCAGGCAACAAGGCTGATATATGGTGGTTGCGCCAGCATCCCAAAGTAATGGGTCTGCCGTTTATCGACGGCATACGCCGCGCCGACCGCGATAACACGATAGACGTGTATATCAGCGAGGATCACGAAGACGTGTTGGCAGAGGGCACATGGCAGAAGTTCTTCAAGACAAAACCCGAGGTATTGACAATGGCGGAAAAGAAAGAATGGATTGCCAAGAACACGCAAGTGGCATTGGGCAGCGACGCATTCTTCCCCTTCGGCGACAACATAGAGCGTGCACACAAGAGCGGTGTTGAATACATTGCACAGGCAGGCGGCTCTGTACGTGACGACAACGTAATAGAGACGTGCGACAAATATGGCATGGCAATGGCTTTCACGGGTGTGCGTCTGTTCCATCACTAATTTTTTATTAAGGTTTTGAGGTTGTAAGGTATTGATGTTATGAGGTGATAAATGTTGTATTATGATAATACAAACTAAGGTTTTGAGGTTTTAGGTGATAAGGTTGTAAGGTGATAAATCACATTTGAAATATAACATTATCACCTCATAACTTCAAAAGTCAAAATCTTAAAATCCACACTTCACACCTAAAAACCTCATGACCTTAAAACCTCTACCCCCAGCCTTGCACTTCACACCTCAAAACCTTATAACCTAAGAACCTCAAAACCTCAAAAGACATGGACAATATAGATGAGATAATTGCAGGAGGAGGGATAGTATTCCGTCCTGCAAAGTCCGACAAGGGCAAAGACAAGAAAGTGAAGACAAAAGCCAAGAAAAAGGCATATATAACCGGTGCACACGGCAGCGGCTCCGCCCGACAGAAAGCAAAATACAGGGAACAGAGAGCCAACAGAAAGAAATAAAACAGGAACAATAAAAATCCGGAGCACAAAACGACTCCGGATTTTTATTTCTTATAGGGCTTACAAGTCTTATAGTACCTATATGTCTTATAGGATTTATAAGCCTTAAAAGAACAATCACTCAAAATAAAACGTCAATGCAATCATCTTGCTCCTTGCTTCTTTCACCGACTTGGCATACATAAGCATATTCTTATCGCGCAGCTGGTCGGGATGTTTTGTGTCGAGGCTGTTTATCAGACTGTAGCTAAACTTAAGTTCAGGACGTAACTTGAAGAAAGGAAGATAAAAGTCGCAGCCCAGACCGATCTCAAACAAGCAATCATAAGGCTTCAACTTTATATAGTCATTATCCTTTGGCGAAAGATTAAGCATGGGGTTCAGTCCCGCCACAATATACGGACGGTAATTGTTAAGACGCGGTGCTGCAAAAATAATGCTTGCTGTAGATGCAACATATATCGACTTAAGGTCCTGACTCTCCGTCACCGCCTCGCCCGTATCCATTTTGTCCGTGTGATTGTAGAAAGTAAGATGCCGCGTACCGAAATACATTGTCGGCGCAAGACGGAACGCAAAATTATCACTAAGCCTGAACTCGCCAAGCACTCCCACGGTAAATCCCGTGTCCCATCGGTCTTGATCGCATGTAACAAGTTTCTCTGCCGCCACCCCGTCTTCACCGGTAATCATCTGCGGTCCCACATTTTCAAACTCCATATCCTGTAAATGAGTACCCACCAGGACACCGAAATGGAACGGACGCAAGTCCGTATATGGACGATTCTGCACCTTTGTACCCTGCGCGCCGGCTCCCAGCACACAGAGACTTAATATAATAATGTGTATAAGTCTGCGTTTCATATATCTTTATAACGCCCTACCCCCTTCTATTATTGTATCCGCACTCCACAGCCGTTACACTTTCCCACCTCATACACAAAAACTACGGCACATCTTACGTAAACATATCAAGTTGTTAAAGAAAATAAAAAGAAATACCCTACATTAGGTATTTAGAATAAATATACTACCTTTGCATAACCTAAAAGTAGGTAATAAACATTAATTATTAACAATAAAAACTTAATATTATCATGGCATACGTAATTGGTGACGACTGTATCGCTTGCGGTACATGTATCGATGAGTGTCCGGTAGGCGCTATCTCTGAAGGCGAAAAGTATTCAATCGACCCTGAAACATGTACAGAGTGCGGTACTTGCGCTGATATTTGTCCTTCTGAGGCAATCAGCCTTCCTTAATGAAAGGAACATAAAGGAATTTAAAGGTGGCTCAATAATGAGCCACCTTTTTTAGGTGTTTAGCCTTGATTATCAAAACTTTTAATTGTAAATTCAGTAATTTGTGAGCAATCCATTCAGTAATTTGTGAGACTATTGGATTTTTTGACATACAAGAACCTGTTGGAAACAAGACTAAGATTGTATCGTTTCTAACCACATTGCAATCAAAGAGGCGGATCATCATTAAACCACCTATTTATAAAAGGCAATGCACGCCTCATCTTTTGAACACCGTAAGCCACGATCGTCAATACGTGGCATTACAGTAACCTGTCTGACGCCTAAGGTGGACGACGTGCAGTAACGCCTCTGCTTTTCAAGTCTTCTATAAACCAATTAGCATATCCTCTAAATAATTATAAAACCCATCGGTTGAAAATGCACGGGCTTAAGCCCTCAACCGGGCTGACATAATGAAACATATATCGCCATTCGTGTGTCATTGTGATTTCAAAAAAAGTGCAGAGATTTTTCTCAAACTACGCTTCACGGCAGCATGCGGATATGGGCAGGAAAACGAAACGAGCATAATGTGTGAGTGTGGGAAATGACGGGATGGCCTTTATTTATAGGAAGTTACAGAGGTTTGGAGGGTTGGACGCTGGAAAAACGAAACGTGCAAAAAGTTGAATTTGCTTTAATTCTGGTTTAATTTTGGAGGCGCACCCGTTAAATGGGGCTTTAACGCAGGTTTAATTCTGGTTTAATTTGGTTTAATCGACAGCTGGAAATGGTGGGGTTTGAGCTTTGAGCTGGACGCACCAGACGCTGGAGCTGCTGACGGCATGGAGCCGCTGGGCATGACCGCTAAAAACGGCACGCCTGGCGGCTTTTCTTTTGCCTGACGTGGGA
>Ga0209694_1003374_pt1 | contig 10591 bp, 10 predicted proteins | sample GluameincwithD2O_FD_187499 | JGI IMG/M metagenome (GOLD analysis project Ga0209694, IMG submission 187499) | Mouse cecum microbial communities from Vienna, Austria - Glucosamine amended microcosms incubated with D2O (SPAdes) (version 2) | ecosystem: Host-associated > Mammals > Digestive system >...
CACGATATGCAACCGGATAGAAGCACATACGAAGTTCTTCAAATATTGAGCATCTCGTTGACCGATAAAACGCCTCTTCGAGACCTCTTTGACAAAACTAAATTTCAAAATGACAAAGAACGATTTGGACCTGATGGACCAAGTTTATTTGATTTTTAACAACGTCCCAATTTTAATGGGACACTAGTGAGACTATATAAAATCACATACGGTCAAGACAAATATCCTCCGCGCAACCATATCTCGAAGAACTTGTCATAAAGCCGGCATCCGTCTTCATCCTGCGTAATAAAATCACGATCGAGCAATACTTTCAAAGCATTCTGCACACTGCTCGCCGAAAGACCGTATCTTGACAGAAACTCACGCGACATCATCCCCGTTGCCTTCCCCTGTTCCGCTATGGCAAACAGCAACTGCTTCTGTCTCGCCGTAAGCTGATACAGGAGTGTCTTATAAGCAAAAGCCTGTTGATGCAGTATCTTTTCTATTGCACCCGAAACATCGTTCACATCCAAAGAAGCACTGTCTGAGCTTTCTGTATATAAGATGTTCATTACATACTGGATATACCATGTTATGCCGTCAAACAAATCATAGATATAGTCAAAAGCCTCGGAAGATATACTTTTCCCTATACTTGAAAGATGACGCGAAACAAAGTCATAGTAAACTTCCCTGTCTATAGGTGAAAGCCCTATCACAGATGCACTTTGATAGAACGGATGCGAAGCCGTCATGAACATCTCAGCCATCATGTGACGTTTTGAGCCGGAAAATACAAAATGTGCATTGCCACATGTCTGTATTCTGGTGCGCAACATTGCTTCGACGGTCTTCTCCGGATATTCTGAAATAGTTTGGAACTCGTCTATTGCTACAAGGCAGGGACGATCGGCATGTTCAAGATACATGAATATTTCATCCAATGTTATATCCGGACGGCGTATGTCGCCTATGGTAATATTCCATTCGGGCATGCCGGCTGCATCGAACGAAATACCTTGGCGCAAGGAAAGTAACAGACCGAAGAACTTGTCCCACGCTTTCCGACTACGCGACTTAAGGGTGTTAAATATCCCACGCCCCAACTCATAGACAAACTCATTAAGATTTTTTGTCTCGTATATATCTATAATGAACACATAATAATTATCCTTTATCTCATTTTGTGCAAAGGTGTGTCTTATAAGACCGGACTTCCCCAGACGACGCGGAGAGATAAGAGCCACGTTGCAATTATTGGTAAGATGCCTTTTAAGCAATGCCGTTTCCTCAACACGGTCACAAAAATAGTCCTCGCCTTTATAGCCATTTATAACAAACGGATTGTCCTGTATCATAGATATTTACACAATTATGTTTTTTACGTTACGGTAAATCAATAATGCAAATATAGCGAAAATATTTCATTCGGCAATACTTCAATTCCCGATTTACAATGCAAATCGGGAATTAAGGTCGTTTTATAGCGAAAGCGTTACTTTATTACGATAGTCTTGAACCAGTCTTTAAGAATGCCGCCATAACCGTTCTGCGAGTCGCTTATCAGTATAACCACACGACTGCCGTCTTTCAAATCATGTCTTTCGGTAGCTTAACTGTTTAATTAGGTCGTTAAGTGTTGACAACTTGTTTATCAGTTCCTCAAAAGAGGGCACCTGTCCGAAAATCATGTGTTCACACATAAACTTGTAGTCATCTTGCCATAGTCTTGCGATATCCTCGTTTGGGACGATACATAATGTAGCAGGATAAAGCTCATCATAGTTGAAACCTTTAAGTCCGATGAACTTTCGCCGATGTTCAAGTACCGCCTTATACAAAGTTTCGTTGTGGATTGCACGGTCTGCAATTGGGTTCTCAGAATCCATAATCATTACCAAATCATAGATATGGCGAGACATACGCTCCACCCTGACCTCATTCTTCCTAAATTCTTCGTGCAATAAGAACACTTTTTCAAGAAAAGTACGCTCGGGAATGACAACATTCACCTCGAAAGACTTTTCGGCAAATGGTGCTTTGTTGAAATGGGTATCAATAGTAGCGTTTATTGCTTTTTTCTCTATCGGCTCCATCATCGATCTGCCGCTGATTTCAATCTTTACCGCATTCTTGATATAGGGTGATATCTCATACAAACTATGATAAGTTATGGTAATAACCTCCGGGTCTGTTGTCGTAACGGATGTAATGACAACATCCACGGAACAGGCATCAGTCCGTACGCCCAAATCCATTAAAGCTTTCCGTACATCGTTCTGCATCTTCTCTCTTACGAAAGAACAGGTAGCGCGACGTAGTCTGTCGCTGATTTGGGTCTTCGACAATTCACCGCTAAAACCAAGGAATTCTCTGCTGAGAGCAATATCCACGTCTTCGGAAAATCTTGCAATTAAGTTCCAGCATTTACTGAGACTTGTTCCTCCTTTGAAAGCAATATGTTCTGCATATGGTAAAGTATGAAGGGCTTTCAACACCTGCGTTACCCACCAGTCCTTTTCGATACTTGACGGTGGCAACCCGGTCTGCAACGCCACTGTATTGATTACTTCCCGTTGTCTATCTTCCGGTAAATCTATGAATTTCATCGCGTAAGGAGTATTTTGCGCACCCATGCAGGGGCTAGTTTTATATCATGATTAAAATCGTTGTCGTTTACATTCTTTGCATGCTCGACAAACACATTGCGATCTTCCTCTGTCATTTTGTCTTCGCCTATGGTGCGCATAGCTGTTACTATAAGCATCATCAGCTCTGATTTATAGGCAAAGTTTTTGCCTGAAGAAGAATGCTTGAATAGAATGCCGTGTCCGCTTCCTATCTTTATCCGACGTGGCGCACCGTTGGTCAGGAACACAACATTCATTGGCATCTGCGTGGACAATCCGAGACGATTCAAGGCGTATGCTCCCATTGGTACAATCTTCGCCTTGTCTCGTTTGGCGATAGCCTGGGCGATGTCTTCAACAGACGGGTAAATGATACCAAGCCCATATTCCTTGTCCTCTTTGGGGTAATAATAGATGCCATGAGCCAACCGCACCAACATTCCGTCGGTGTACATCCGATGGAATGTTGACTTCACGGCTGATGGTGTTCCGCAGTCGGCATAGTCTTGTTGGAATACTATCGAGCCACGTCCCTTTCCTCTAAGCCTCATTTCTATCTTATTTACAGTGCTTTGACTTGATATCTGTACCATGTTTTTTGAAACCTTTTTATTATATTTTTGGTTCTTGTTCGCTTACAAAGATATAGTATTTTCTTTTAAACACCAACGTTTTTATTGAATAACATCATTCTCATATAACACAAGTCCGGGATAAAACAAAGTCTTAATCGTTGGACATTCATCTGCTTTGTATTCTTTCCCGAACTTGTGTTATTGCCATTTATAATAAACAGATTGTATCGTATCACAAGTAATTACAGAATTATTGTTTTTGCGTTACGGTAAATCAATAATGCGAAAATATTTCATCCGGCAATACTTCAATTCCCGATTTACAATGCAAATCGGGAATTGAAGTCCTGATTTGCATTGTAAATCGGGAATTAAGGTTGTTTTATAACGAAAGCGTTACTTTATAACGATAGTCTTGAACCAGTCTTTAAGAATGCCGCCGTAACCGTTTTGTGAGTCGCTTATCAGTATCACCACACGACTGCCGTCTTTCAAAAACGGTCCGAGACACATGCCTTCGTAGTTGGCAAACGAATGGTCGAGAAGAGTGATATTGGTGCGCCAGCTGTATATAAGGCGCTTGTCCATATAAGGCGAAGAGGCAGTCAGCGGCTCGGAAGTACTTATCGGCTGCGCCTCCGACGGGTTAACCTCATAAATCTTGCAATTGACAAACGCACCAATCTTCTGCTTCGGCACATACAACTCACGCTCAAGCACCAGCAGACGACCGTTGTCAAGCGCCAGGACTTCGCTTACGCCCATGGCATAGTTGCGCGCGGTCTTGTCCGCCACAGGCTCGTCCATAAGATAAGCATACTGGTTGCGCGGCAACAGGTCTTCGCCGAACGACTGAAGACGCAGCCTGTTCCTAAGTCTGTTGACGGATGTTGTCTGCAAGCCGTCGCATGTCAGGGTGCTTTCATTCATTGTCCAATACATGCCTGTATGCACATTGTACGAAAGAGATTCCAGACCGGCATTGCCTGTAGCATGCCTGAATACATCCGGCACAGACATACGGCGCCCCGTTGTATCGCCCTGCAAGGTATATTCGGCAACGGAATTGTCTGCCTCGCCGGATATAAACACGGTGTTTGTCACGGGATTATATGCTATGCCCTCCAAGTCGCCGCCCTTCATGTCGTTGCCATGAAAGCCATTGTCCCTCACCGACAGGATGTCTCCGGTAATGGAGTCGACGGCAATCTTGAATACAAAGAAGCCGTTGCTGAACGACTTGTCGCTCACCACGGCATACTCGTCACCGCGTATATGCGCGATGCCACTGTAGTTTCCGGGAAGAATGCCGGAGAAATGGCGCTGCCGGTTAACCCCCAATAACTCAGATTGCGCAGACATCATCTGCGCAATCATAAGTAACAGTGTCAATATCAAGAATAATCTTCTCATTTTCCTCTTACAAACTTTATCTTCTTTCCTTCAGGCACAACAGGCTTTTTCCATGACTTTGCGTCCACATATATCGTGGATTTTCCTTTCGGAGCTTTGTCCACGGCTTCCTGTAAATCGAAATATTGTCCGCTCCCGTCTGCAGCAACGACTGCATCGTAATGACGTACATACTTCTTCAAGGCAGGAACCTGCTTTGCCGCCTCGTCTGCAAGCAGACGGGCAACGACACCTGCGCCATATATATTATAATGTGTATTGTCCTGACGACCTTCAGGAAGCGAGGGCGTCTCGCCCGGAAGATACCACATGTGCAGTTTCTTTGACCCTTCCACACCGAGTGACTGCTCCAAGTCGTGCGTTATCTTGTTTGCATCGACAAAGGGAACGTCCAGTTCCTTTGCCACATTAAACGGAGACAGGAGATATGCCCCGTGAGTGTCTATGAGGACATCGCCCTCCTTCAGTCCTGCGGACGAATTGTCGCGCAAGTCATCATCCGTAACTGCGGTCTTACTACCACTGAAATTACGGCGCACAACACTGTTGAACAATACGGGAATGCCGCCCTTCTGCCTTGTCTCACGTACAAACTTGCGCAGATTGTCATCAAACGTAGACCCGGGTTCAGTATGCCTCTTCTCATCAGGCTTCTCGTCATTATGACCGAACTGTATGAACACATAGTCGCCCGGCTTTATCAATCCGAGCACCTTGTCCCATCGCCCTTCATCGATAAAGCTCTTGGAAGAGCGACCGTTCTGGGCATGATTGTCCACACGTACATCATCAGAGAAACAATGACTCAGCATCATACCCCAGCCACGTTCCTGCTTGCCGCCCTTTATGTCCTTGTTTGCCATGGTCGAGTCGCCGATCATGAATATCGCGACGACATGATCCGACTTGAACGCCGACAATATCACTGCCGCAACAAGGACAGCAAAAATATTCCGTAATAATCTCATAACCGTTTATTCTCCGCCTTTTACAATAGCAATCAGTTCATCGGGAGTTACCGACGACTGCTCGCCTGTAACCATATTCTTCAACGTAAACCTGCCTTCCTTTATCTCATTCTCCCCTGCAAGCACAACAAAAGGAATGTTCTTGGCATTGGCATAGCTCATCTGCTTCTTCATCTTGACCGCATCGGGATAGAGTTCTGTCCTGATGCCGTTGTTACGTGCCTTGTCAACGGCAGGCATACAATAAGCTGTCTCCGCATCGCCGAAGTTTATGAACAGGAGCTGAGTGCCTCTCACCGCCTCCTTGGGATAAAGGTCGAGGGCGTTAAGCACGTCGAAGATGCGCTCCGCACCGAATGATATTCCGACACCGCTAAGCCCCGGCATACCGAATATGCCCGTAAGGTTGTCGTAGCGTCCGCCGCCGGTAATGCTTCCCATGGGCGTATCGACAGCCTTGACCTCGAATATGGCACCGGTGTAATAGTTCAGTCCGCGCGCCAAAGTCAGGTCGAGCTGCACCTCATTGTTAAGTCCCGCATTTTTAAGCACATCAAGTATGAAGCGAGTTTCTTCAACACCCTTCACGCCGGTCTCAGAGCCTTGCAGAACGTCTGCAATGACCTTAAGCTTGTCATCGTTACTTCCCGCGAGCGAGATTATAGGCTGCAACTTCTCTATCGCCTCTGCCGATATGCCGTTGGCGGCAAGCTCTTCGTTCACCTTTTCAAGCCCTATCTTGTCCAGCTTGTCCATTGCCACGGTTATGTCTACAATCTTGTCCGCCTCGCCTATGGTCTCGGCAATGCCCGTAAGTATCTTGCGGTTGTTTATCTTTATCTGGACGCGCACGCCGAAACGTGTGAAGACCGTATCGACAATCTTCATCAGTTCCACCTCATTAAGTAACGAATCGCTGCCTACGATGTCGGCATCACACTGGTAGAACTCGCGGTAACGCCCTTTTTGCGGGCGGTCGGCACGCCACACCGGCTGTATCTGATAGCGTTTGAACGGCAACTGAAGTTCATCGCGGTGCATCACGACATAACGGGCAAACGGCACCGTGAGGTCATAGCGCAGACCTTTCTCGCAGAACTTTGCCGCAAGGCGCAAGGCGTTGCGCTCCTCCAGCTCCTCGTTTGTCGTCTTGCCTATAAAGTCGCCGCTGTTAAGCACCTTGAACAACAGGCGGTCACCCTCTTCTCCATACTTGCCCATAAGCGTATGAAGTGTCTCCATTGCCGGCGTCTCTATCTGCTGAAAGCCATATAGAGCATATACGTCCCTTATAGTGTCGAATATATAGTTGCGCTTTGCCATCTCCTGTGGAGAGAAGTCGCGCGTTCCTTTTGGTATACTTGGTTTCTGTGCCATATTTTTTATCCTCTTACAATAGTCTGCTCGCGGTCAGGACCAATAGATATAATTGTTATCGGTGTCTGCAACTCTGCCTCAAGGAACTTGACGTATTCAGAGAATGCTGCGGGGAACTGCTCTTCCGATGTCATTCCGGTCATATCTGTGTTCCAGCCCTTAAGTTCTTTGTATACGGGTTCTATCCCATCCTCTATATTATACGGGAAGTGGTCTATCTCCTTGCCGTCCTTCTTGTATGCCACACACGCCTTGATTACATCAAAGCTGTCGAGCACGTCGCTCTTCATCATTATGAGTTTTGTCACGCCGTTTACCATTATGGCATAGCGAAGAGCCACAAGGTCTATCCAGCCGCAACGACGCTCACGCCCGGTCACCGCGCCGTATTCATGCCCGAGGTCGCGTATCTTCGCCCCCGTCTCGTCGAACAGTTCCGTGGGGAACGGTCCGGCACCGACACGCGTGCAATATGCTTTCATTATACCGTATACATCACCTATCTTGTTCGGACCGATGCCGAGACCGGTGCATGCACCGGCACAGATTGTATTGGACGACGTTACAAAAGGATAGCTTCCGAAGTCCACATCGAGCATCGTGCCCTGGGCACCTTCGCACAGTATGCTCTTGCCCGAGCTAAGAAGTCCGTTAATCTCAAATTCAGAGTCCACGATATTGAACCGGCGCATATACTCTATGCCCTCCATCCACTTCTTCTCATCCTCCGTAATATCATAGTCCGTATATCCGAGAGCCTTCAGCATCTGCTCGTGCCTTGCCTTGTGGGCAGCATATTTCTCTTCAAAGTTCTCGAAGATGTCACCTACACGCAGACCGTTGCGCGATGTCTTGTCCGTATATGTCGGACCAATACCTTTTCCTGTGGTACCCACCTTGTTCTTTCCTTTCAATGCCTCGTATGCCGCATCGAGCACGCGGTGTGTCGGCATGATGAGATGAGCCTTGCGCGATATGTGCAGACGGTTCGTCAGCGAATGACCGCTTTTCTCAAGTTCCTTTGCTTCCTGCATGAACAAGTCCGGTGCCAGAACCACACCGTTACCGATGATATTCACCTTACCTCCCTGAAATATTCCCGAGGGAATACTGCGCAACACATATTTCTCACCTTCAAACTCCAGTGTGTGACCGGCATTGGGACCGCCCTGGAAACGGGCTATGACATCATAGCGGGGTGTCAACACGTCCACTACCTTTCCTTTACCTTCATCGCCCCACTGCAATCCCAGCAGGACATCGACCTTACCTGTTTTCATATTATATATTTTGTTTTATATTCTGTTCTTTCTTTTTCCTGCGCGTAATACGTGCCTGGCATGAACTGCACGTGCCGTAAAGATACAACGAGAAACGTTCCTTGCGGAAACGCTTCAAACGAATATTCTCTATCGCATCGGCTATATCTGAAACATTCAGCTCTACAACGCTACCGCAGATGCTGCAAATCTGCAAACAATGATTCTCGTTTGAATGACATGCCTCATACAGCGTGCCGTCATTAAGACGGTGGCATATCACCAAACGCAACTTCATAAACAGATTTATTGTATTGTAGATTGTCGCACGGCTCACGGCAAAATTGCTTTTCTCCAGCTCGTCACTCAAGTCTTGTATGGAAAAGCGGCGGTTCAGACTGTAGACCGTATCCAGTATCGCAAATCTTTCGGGAGTTTTACGATGATTCCTCTGTTCCAGATAATCGGTAAGTATCTGCCTTACCTCAGCCTTTACACAATCTTTCATTTCTTTTTGTCCAAACCAAACAACCTTACAAAAATACAACTTTTATCTATAATACGGTATTTTTTTACAATAAAAATGTATTTCAATAAAGTACAAACATCTTTTCAGGGCTTTTGTCTTAACAAACTATAGCTTCGTGAACTCCACGATGATACCCGTGTGTCACAACATCAGACGCTAATGTTGATTATTATGCACAAAAATACATTTTAAAAGACGACTGGTTAAACATTATTTTCCCACATCATGTTCTGCATATCTGTACTCATATATCCAATCATGGAAATCTTTCTTGGTTACGATCCGTCTGTCATATAATTTCTTTGCACGTATTTCGTCGAATGAATACCGGGTTGCTACTTGCCATTTTATTGCATATAAATAACAAGTGCTTTTTGGAAAAGGATAAATGCCTCCTGCAAATGTATCGGGTATGGCATAATAGTAATTAAAAAAGATTGTTTTCTTCCCATTTCTTTATATTGTTCATAAGATAAGTATTCATCACACCATAAGCCTACGTTCTTTTTATATGGAGCCTTTACAATTGTATTGTCTTTGTCATCAATGCCAATTTCACGGTTGACGTATCCTTCTCTATCATTATATTCTATATACCATCTTGATACGTAATCAAATTTATCCTCAAAATCAGGATTTGCAATAATTGGTTTAAATAATAAATATAATAATTTTTTTATCTTCGTTCTTAATCCAACTTGATTTTTATTGTTTAATCTGCCTGCAAATGTGAAGTATATCATATTATTGTCTTGTTTAATATATAATCCTGATGAATTATTATAAGCGTGTTCTTTTTCTCCTTTTATATACTTCTTTATGAAACATTTTCACTACCTATATTTACTGTTTATCTGAGTCTCACCATGTATAATGGCATGTTTCTTGAATGTTTCTAACACTTCTTTCACACGATTAAATTTATTCATAGAAATAGTATTTCTCGTAATCTCCGGCATAGACTGTTCTTGATATCACACTTTCGCTGTGTGACAGTTTCTTCTACTTCTTTTGTTTGATTAAATAATCTTTCTTTAGATTCCCCTTTTCTAACTCAGAAAGAGTTATTTCTGCATTAAGTGAAATAAAACCAGTTTCGTTTCTCTTTATGTCTTTTAAGACTTTTATAGCTTCTTTTTCCTCTGTATGTAATAAAGCACATGCAGCCCAAAAGCGTAAATATGTATTATTGTCTTTGAGAAGAAAAGAAAGCTTTTCCAGCATGCTGTTATTTGCAATAAAAGATATGCACCTTATTATTATGTCATAACTTTTATTACCCATTTTATAGTTGCCTTCTTCTGTTGCCTCGCATTGAATTATCGCATGTTTCTTAAATAAATCAATAGCTTCATCAATATTTTCTATACGCATGATATTTTGTTGTTTTCAATTCTTGTAACAATTCGTTTTTTCATGTTTTACATATATTATATGCATGTTTCTTGAATGTTTCTACCACATCTTTTAAATTATTAAAATTATTCATAAATTCTTATTTATTATCATCATTGTCCTAAATAGATAGTTCAGACCATTTCTCATTAAATATCTCAGCTGTAATTTCTGTTATTCCCATTTCTTTATATTGTTCATAGGGTAAGTCTTCATCACACCATAAGCCTACGTTCTTTTTATATGGAGCCTTTACAATTGTATTGCCTTTGTTATCAATGCCAATTTCACGGTTGACGTATCCTTCTCTATCATTATATTCTATATACCATTTTGATACGTAATCAAATTTATCCTCAAAATCAGGATTTGCAATAATTGGTTTAAATAATAAATATAATAATTTTTTTATCTTCGTTCTTAATCCAACTTGATTTTTATTGTTTAATCTGCCTGCAAA
>Ga0209694_1003375_pt1 | contig 10589 bp, 14 predicted proteins | sample GluameincwithD2O_FD_187499 | JGI IMG/M metagenome (GOLD analysis project Ga0209694, IMG submission 187499) | Mouse cecum microbial communities from Vienna, Austria - Glucosamine amended microcosms incubated with D2O (SPAdes) (version 2) | ecosystem: Host-associated > Mammals > Digestive system >...
TCCTTCTGGAGGGATAAAAAATATTTCCCGGAAAAAAGTTGAAAATACCCCTTGACATTTTCAGAGCATTTGCTATAATAGCATTCGTCCCTGCGAGAGCGGGGTCGATAGCCGGATTGTGTAAGGGTAGCACGACAGACTCTGACTCTGTTTGTGAGGGTTCGAATCCTTCTCCGGCTGCCAAAGAATACCCCTGGAATTGTAAAGATTCCAGGGGATTTTCTTATCCATAGCGTGAAATAGCGTTTAAAAATTGCGGTGCTGATTTCTGCACCGAAGTCTGACCCTTTAATTGACCCTTTACAGGTTTGAAATGTACTTTTCCATACGCTGGGCACTGTCCTCTTTCATCTTCTCGCTGACATGGCCGTAGACATCCAGGGTGAAAGCGGCGGTGGCATGGCCCAAGTTCCCTTGTACGGTTTTCACGCTGTCACCGTTCTGGAGAGACAAAACGGCAAAGGTATGCCCATATAGTATAATAAGGACAAAGACGGAAACCCTTGTGGCTCAAGGGGATTCGGATTTGTCCTTATTCTTTTTCCACCTATTTTCCCTCAAAAAAGCGCTGCTTGAAGCGCGGTCAGAAAGGAGGCGTTAAATTAAGGACAAAGCAAAATTTGCCATATACCAAATAAGGAAGGATAACAATATGAGAATTCTATCGTTACGGGAGGCATTCAAGGAGACCTTGGGGTTCCCAAAAGCCCTCACGCAACTGCTCGATGATGTTCACTACAATCAGGAAGGTGAGGGCTCATGCAACGTGCATCTCAATGAGAAGAACACGGAGCAGGTGTCAAAGCTGGAGTTCATGTGCAATGTCATGGAGAAGCTGGCTGAGTTGGAGGAAGTCCTGATTTACATGAGCCAACCGGTTAAAGGGACCGGCCGCCTGAAGAAGTGTGAGAACGGCTTCTGCGAGCCGGACAGCAAGTGCCTTTTCGTCCCTGGTAGCAGACTGGAAGTCTTGGTTACCGATAAGGAGCAACTGGTCCCGTTCTGGGGCATGACCAAGCTGTGCTATGAGCCTGCTGAGGGCCTTTTGATGACTCAGGAAGCTAAGGACGAGGATATCTACTATTTTGATGGATATGAAGATGTCCCCGTAGAAGGTGCAACGATTCGGTACAGGGGCTATCAGTTCTATTTGGACCATACGTACCGGTAAAGAAGGAGGAATAAAAATGAAGTCTTTATCCCAAGTCATGGACCAGTCAATGGTCCTCAAGAACGAAATCAGCAAGCTGCTTCTAGCGTCTACTTATAAGGAATGCTCCGACCTGAGCGCTTTGGACATCAACTACGGCGACAGCGAACAGCTGCTCCAGCTGGAGGTCCTGCGGGACATCATGGAGAAGCTGGCCGATATCGAGGCGACCCTGGACTATATGAGCCTTCCCGTGGTGGAAGGCGGTCAGCTCGTGAAGAACGCAGTTGGAAAGTATGAGACCAGCAGCGGACATGTTCTCCACGCCGGCAGTATGGTCGAGGCCCTGATTGCAGACGGTATCTATAATGTTCCATATTGGTCTATTGACCGCGTGGAGCATGATGGAACGGACTACTGCCTGGTGAAGAACCTCAACACCCCCATGGATGGGTTGGCTGTCCGTATTCGGGGAGAGGAGGAATGATTTATGGCCAGAATTTACGCAATCTGTAATCAGAAGGGCGGCGTTGGTAAGACCGTAACTGCGGTCAGCCTGGGTATCGGTTTGGCTCGTGAGGGCAAGCGGGTCCTTCTGGTGGACGTGGATGCTCAGGGCTCGTTGACCGCTAGCTTGGGCTATCAGTAGCCCGACCAGATGGAGGTCACCCTGGCGACGGTCATGGGGCAGGTCATTCAAGACCTGCCCCTCCAGCCCGGCCTGGGTATCCTTCACCACTCAGAAGGGGTCGACTTGCTTCCCGCCAACATCGAACTCTCCGGTCTGGAGGTTACGTTGGTAAACACCATGAGTAGGGAGACCGTCCTGCGGGAATGTCTGAGTGGTATTCAGGAACAGTACGATGTTATTCTTTTGGATTGCTGTCCCTCTCTGGGAATGCAAGCGACGGGAGACCACCGAAATATGGAAGTGGATGGCCCAGGCAGAAGCTGATGCCCAGAGATTCCAGGACGGAGCCCCCGCCGTATTCTTCCGCCGGTCCCGCTCCCCCTGGTGCGTGGTGATGAAGCTGGAGGACTGGCTGAACCTCTACCAAGCGGCAGAAACCGGCGAAAACCGGAAATAATCGGAAAATTTACGAAAAAGGAGAATAATTATGCTGTACGTGAAAAGTGAATCCGGGGAGATGGTCCCCATTACCACGGGAGGCGTATTTGCCAAGTGCCCGACCTGTGGTGCTGTGCATCAAGTGGACCTCATAGGGATTATGGGACAGCACATCGGCAATATAGAGGGGTATTCCGCCTATTGCGAAGCTTGCTCCAAGAGACACCTACCCATGTTTGAGAATGCGGACAAGCTCCAGTCTATTGCAGACAGGTTTGGTGTTCATCTGAGAGAAGTACAGAGGATTGTCAAAAGTGGCCTTGACCGTGACCTCTCCCTGGAGGCTTGTCTAGTCGGTGCCCGGCTGGCCCTCTTGATGGAGAGCGGCAAGGAGGAACTTTTCAGTCTGGATGATATAGCCGCTGTCCTGGGGTGTAGCAGGGAGGAAGCCGCCGCCGAACTGGAGAAGCAGGGGATTCAGGGAGCGCAGATATCCACGCTCCCCGGCTTTGAATGGCTGTTAGGCCAGATGTGACCTCCCCCTTTTCCTAGCTGAAAAGTGTTGAAAATGCAGGAAAGTGCAAACATAAAAAAGACGGATCATTTTCCGGCGGCTTGGGAAAACTTGTGTTTGCTCGCCAACATGAGATTGAACCGCAGATTTCGCAGGCCCTAAAAAGAGCTGTAAAACCTTAGAAAACCTCAGATACAGCCAACATTGTTGCAAAAAGTTGCACTAAAAAAGGAGGACCACATGATTCAACTCACAGAGAAATTGGTAATGACAGCCGATAAGCACTGTTACATTGTGGGAGAGCCAAAGCAGAGGCCGGGGAGGCCCTTTGAGATCAAAGAACCGAAATATTACTCTACCGCCGCACAAGCCGTCCAGGGCGCTCTATACACGGCCATGCGACAATCTGTGGAGGATGGCAGTATCACTACACTGCAAGACTTCATCAAAGAGTTAGAGCGGAGGCATTCAGAGTTTCAAGCTATGATTGCACCGCTAAATGGTGGCTAGGCTGTGCAGAGCGGTGGAGAGGGCCGTCTAGCCTCTAGGGAGGGTAACTATACCCCCCAGTCATATATCCACTGTATCCTGCCTGTACATCAAAGGACCGGAGGATCATTCCCCCGGTCCTTCCTTCATGCAGCTTGTAAATAGTCGATGATTGCGACCTCGCACATAATGCTCCGCTTCACAGCCTCCACGATCTTCTCCAGCTGCTGGGCCACCTCGTCACTGTATGAAGTTTCCCCGCATTGCTGGCATACCTGGCCGGGGACGTTCTTCACAATCACTACGCACCGGCCCAGGTCAACAATGAACTTTGTCATTTGTTCAATCGTTTGTCCCTTGCAGTAAAAGCAACTCATTATTTCACCCTCCTTGTTTTCAAATCGCTTTCCCATTCGTCAGGGTCCGGATGATATGCGGTGATCAGCCAGACTTTACCCTCGCCTATTCCGCAGACTATGTGAAGGGCCTCCCCGGCCTCCGTGGTTCCCAGGAGTAAACAGCTGGGGTATGGGTAATCATCCGGGTACTGTTCTATAATCTCTCCGCTGCGGATGGCCTGGACCACACTGGCCTGAAAGATTCCTCGCTGCATAAGCCGCTTCAATATGTGGCCGGTCCAGCGGATGGAGCCGTTTTCACATAGCTTCTGCAAATCAGTAATTTCCATGCGCTATCCCTCCTCAGCGGCTGCAGGAGCGCCGCTGTCCCGCTCCATAGTCTCCGATATGGCCCGGTTGATAAAGCCGTTGACGGATTCTCCACGGGCCTCTGCGTGGGCCTGGATGGTAGCCTTGTGGCCCTTTGGCATTCTAATTCTTACTTCATCCAGCTTTTCCAGGTATTTGACCGATGCTTTTTTTTGGGCTTCACTGACTGGCATATATTCACCTCCCTGGGAAGCGCCGTTTTACTCGGACACCTCCTCCATTATGGTCCTATTATACCACGCTTGTCTATATGTGTCCATAGATAAATTAAACAAATATATGGGAACATATTTATGCGGTTTGTCAATAGACATCTATGGGAACATATAGTATAATAAGACCATAGCAAGGGAGGACAGCCCCGGTCAAGGCGGAAGAAACAATAGGGAGCGCAAGACAAGAGTTGGACAGGACACAAGGGACACAGAGAAGGTAAGGAACCCTTACAGCCCCCAGCCACCGGGAGCAATCCCCTAAAAATTAAGGAGGTTTACACAATGAGCATGACCGAACTGAACAGCACCGCCCGAGACCTTATGAGCGTCCGGGCCATGATCGCAGAACTGGAGGCGGAGGCCGAAGCCCTCACCGACAAAATCAAGGGGGCTATGGTGGAGCAGGGGGCGGAAGTCCTCCAGGGGGACGGCTGGAAAGCCACATGGAAGAACGTGGTCAGCAGCCGGTTTGACAGCAAGCGGTTCAAGGCCGACCACGGCGACCTCTACGGCCAGTACAGCAAGGCCACCACCACGACCCGCTTCACCCTGAGCGTATGAGGAAAGCCCCTTGCAAGAACGCCGACCAAAGCAACTTGCAAGAGGCCCCAGTAAACCCCGAGGGGGTCAGGGAGATTATACACCCGGCCCCCTCCAGAAAGCAAGGAGGAAAATTCAAATTGCACTGTGAATTATTGGATTCCATCAATAGAGCCTGTCAAGCCAGTATCAGCTATGGCTATCAGCTCCCGGAGCAAGAGGTGATCCCCACAGGCCTGCCCCAACTTGACGCCGTGATCGGCGGGGGCGTTCCCCGTGGCCGTATCGTGGAGATATTCGGCGCAGAGGGAAGCGGCAAGACCGCCCTTGCCCTGCACCTGGCCCAGCAGCTTCCCGGTCCTGCCCTCTATGTGGACGCTGATGGCGGGCTTTCCCCGTACATACTCAAGGGGCAAGACCTCTACCTGTTGCGGCTGGAGACCCTGGAGGATACCCTGGACGCCTGTACAGCTGCGGCGCGGACCGGTGCTTTCGGCTCTATTGTGATAGACAGCGTGTGCGCCCTGCCAACCAATGAGGAAATGAGGAATACCATCAATAGCAAATACTGGCCGGAGCAGGGGAGACGGCAAGCAAAGGTATTGTCCAAAGCCCTGCCCATCCTGGCCGGAGTGCTCCATTATACCGGCTGTACCCTGGTCCTGGTGAATCAGCTGCGGAATAAAGCCCCCTGTCCCTATGGACGTCCAGACCATCCCACAGGCGGCAGAGCCATAGCCTATTATTCGTCCCTGCGGTTGGAGACGCATGGGTATGAGGCTATCAAAGAAGCTGATACCATCACAGGCCAAAAGATATTGGTCAAGGTGGAGAAGTGCAAGTATGCGCCACCCGGAAAGAGGGCAACGGCCAGCCTGCTTTATGGGGAGGGGGTGTGTGCGTGAAGGAAGAGTTTATTTAGACGGCTATGGGGTAGTAAGTTTGCGGCAGAGGGCTGGGGGTGTTCCCCTGGTCCTCTTTATTGTCCCGCTCCAAGAAGGGTGCGGGAAATTTCCCGCAGGGAGGACGAAATTTCGTCCCACTGATGAACTGGGCTCAATTTTGAGCTCAGTGCGGTATCGCACCTATAGCCCCTCATTTGATAACACTGTCAAGCGAGGTCATTTTTGACCACGCTGCGGTTTCCCCAAATCTGGGGTCTGCTGAAAATTAAGCACTCCCCTGAACCGGGGAGCAAAAGCCGCAAAAGTAGCAAAAGCCCCATGCCCACAGATGGGCACATCACTGGAGCGGGATTTGCTGTCCGGCTTATGGGACACCTTTTACCCTTTAATTGACCCTTTAGCCGCTTTCCTCCCCTTTACAGAAATTTACTAAAATTAAAACATCTATCTTTCCTTCAATGCTGAATTTACAGTGTTTTACAGGATTTACCCAATAAAAACGGATGTTTTATAATTCGAATCCTTCTCCGGCTGCCAAAATAAGACAGGACCTGAGTACAGCAACACTGTGCTCAGGTCCTGTTATTTTTCCGGGCGGCATACCGCTTTGGCCGCCTGCACAATCCCTGCGCCGGCATTTTGTCTGACTTTTTGGGTGACTTCAAAGATTTTACGGTATTTTGATAGATTTTTTGTTGCTTTTTCAAAATACTGTGATATAATATCCGCGAACACTGGTATATAATGCCATTCCATGAACAGCGTTTTGGGGAAAAACGCTGCGTGAAAAGCCGGGCGAGGCTTGAAAGGAGGTGTCCCGTGGATGGATGAATATTCGTTTTCCCTCTTTCCCAACGAGAATTTTATGGACCTGCGGCTGTATCAATACGGCTGGGAGCAGTGCGCCCCTCTGCACTCCTTTGGCCCCTTTGTGCGGAACCACTACCTGTTTCACTATGTAATCTCCGGGCAGGGCAGTCTGGATTCCGACGATCTGGAGGGGGTAACCCGAAAGTATGAGCTGCGGGAGGGGGAGGGGTTTCTGATTTTTCCCGGGCAGGTTGCCACCTACGCTGCCAATCAGGAGGATCCCTGGAAATATGTGTGGCTGGAGTTTGACGGCCTGCGGGCGGCGGAGTATGTGGACAGCGCCGGGCTGGGGCAGTCCCAGCCGCTCTACCGCCCCCTGAGCAGGGCTCAGGGGGATGGGGTTCGGGACACCATGCTCTACATCGCCGACCACCCGGACGCCTCCGCCCTCCATCTGATCGGCCATTTTTGCCTGTTTATGGATGAGCTGATCCAGTCCTCCGCCAGCCGGAAGGAGCTCCACGGCGGCCAGCTCCGGGATTTCTACATCCAGGAGGCCATCACCCTGATGGAGCACAACTACGCCAGGGAGATCACTGTGGAGGAGCTGGCCGACATGTGCAAGCTGAACCGCAGTTATTTCAGCAAAATTTTCAAGCAGAATATGGGCTGCCCGCCCCAAGAGTTCCTGATCCGCCTGCGGCTGTCCAAGGCGGCCGACCTGATGAAGGGCACCAGCGGCTCCATCGGGGACATTGCCGCCCAGTGCGGCTACCCCAATCAGTTGCATTTCTCCCGGGCCTTTCGGAAGCGGTACGGCCTGTCTCCCAGGGAGTGGCGGGCACAGAACCAGATCAAACGAAAGCGATAGCGTTAACAGACGGGCACTGAACCGGTGAGGGTACAAGGAACACGATTGAAACCGCTTGGTTTTGATGGTGTTCCTTACATTTTCCATCAAAAATACCGCTTGCATGCAGGATGAAAACGACGTGAAATCCAAAGCGAATCCTTCTTGTATTTTTTCGGGAAATATCGTATGATAGAGGAGGACACACAGCGCCCGGCAGGCGGGCAATCATACATAAAGGAGGCCATACCATGGAAGAAAAACGAATGATGCAGGTAACTGTGGACGGCAAGGCGTACACCTATCCCCAGGGGACGCCCTACCGCGCCATTGCGGCGGATTTTCAGGACCGGTACCCCCACGACATTCTGCTGGTCAACCGGGGCGGGAAGCTCTGTGAGCTTCACAAAACCCTGGACCGGGACTGCTCGCTGAAAATGGTCACGGCCCAGGACAAGCCCGGCATCCAGACCTATGAGCGGGGCGCGGTTTTCCTGATGCTAAAGGCCTTCTACGACGTGGCGGGCCAGGAAAATGTGGAGCGCATTTCGGTGGAATACTCCCTGAGCAGCGCCCTTTTCATCCTGGCCAGGGGGAATTTTACCCTGGACCAGGCCCTGCTGGACCGGGTGGAGGCCCGGATGCGGGAGCTGTCCGCCCAGGCCCTGCCCATTGAGAAGCGCTCCGTCAGCACCGACGACGCCGTGGAGCTGTTCCTTAAGGCCCGGATGGTCCACAAGGCCCGGCTCCTCAGCTTCCGCATCAACTCCCATGTCAACATCTATTCGCTGGACGGGTTTGTGGATTACTTCTACGGCTATATGGTGCCTGATACCGGCTATATCCGGTGCTTCGGCCTGGAGCTGTTTGAAAACGGCTTTGTCCTGCGCCTGCCCACCCAGAAGAACCCTGACCGGCTGGGGGACTTCCTGCCCTCCCGAAAGGTCTTCCGGGAGCTGAGCGAGTCCACCCTCCGCTCCGAGGCGCTGAACGCCTCCAATGTGGCAGAGCTGAACACTACCATCTCCCAGGGTGGGGCCACCCCACTGATTCTGGCCCACGAGGCCATGATGGAAAAGAAAATCGGCGATATCGCCGCCGAGATTGCCGCCCGGAAGGAGGTCTGCTTCGTCATGATTGCCGGGCCCTCCTCCTCGGGCAAGACCACCTTCTCCCACCGGCTGTCCACCCAGATGCGGGCCTGCGGCCTGCGGCCCCACGCCATCGCCACCGACAACTATTTTAAAAACCGGGAGGACACGCCTCGGGACGAGGACGGCAACTATGACTTTGAGGGCCTGGGAGCCATGGACGTGGAGCAGTTCAACCAGGATATGGTCCGCCTGCTGAGGGGGGAGACGGTGGAGATACCCTCCTTCAACTTCAAGAAGGGAGCCCGGGAGTACAACGGCAATTTCCTAACGCTGGGGGAGGGAGACGTGCTGGTGATTGAGGGCATCCACTGCCTGAACGAGAAATTTACCTACTCCCTGCCCAGAGAGAGCAAGTATAAAATATACATCAGCTGCCTGACCACCCTGAATATCGACGACCACAACCGCATCCCCACCACCGACGCCCGCCTCCTGCGGCGCATCGAGCGGGACGCCCGGACCCGGGGCTACAGCGCCCAGGCCACCATCAAGATGTGGCCCTCCGTCCGGCGGGGGGAGGAGGAGAACATTTTCCCCTTCCAGGACAGCGCCGACACGATCTTTAACTCGGCCCTGATCTACGAGACCGCCCTGCTGAAGTCCTACGTTCAGCCCCTGCTGTTTGGCGTGCCCCAGGACAGCGAGGAATATATCGAGGCCAAGCGGCTGCTGAAATTCCTGAACTACTTCCTGCCCATCCCCGCAGACGATATCCCAAAAACCTCCCTCATGCGGGAGTTCATCGGCGGGGGCTGTTACCACGTATAAGATATCCGGCCTGTAACAAGGGCAAGACATACCGAAATGGTCTGTCTTGCCCTTGTTTTTTGATGGATCTGGACAGTTACAGCGCCCGCAGATACAGCTGCAAAGACTGATAGTCCCCATGGAACACAGGCAGGGGGTAGCCGGCGTTCATCAGCACATCGCCGGGGTAGGACGTCCCGCCGTTGACCTGGTAGGTCAGCTGGGGATCCAGCCCCTTGAGCCGCAGGGTGAGAAAGGGGGCGGCGGCGTGGATGGTGCCGGACACCAGGGACACCAGCGCCTCCCGGCGGTCGGGGGCCACCTGCTCCCAGGCGGTGTAGGGGCCGTCTGTGAACGGGTCGGTAAGGCGGTAGTAGTCCCCCTGCTGAATCAGGTCGTAGTGCTCCTTGAAGAAGGCGATCTGCTGCTTGATGGCCTCCCGCTCCTCCGGGGTGGTCTGGTTGGGGTCCATCTCGTAGCCGAAGGTGCCCGACATGGCCACGGTGCCCCGGGTCTCCAGAGGGGTGACGCGCCCGTTGGCCTCGTTGGGCACGGCGGAGACGTGGGCCCCCATGGCGCTCACAGGGTAGCAGAAGGAGGTGCCGTACTGGATGCGCAGGCGGTCGATGGCGTCGGTGTTGTCGCTGCACCAGATCTGGGGGGTGTAGTAGAGCATCCCGGCGTCGAAGCGGCCGCCGCCGCCGGCGCAGCCCTCAATGAGTATGTGGGGGAAGTCCCGGCGCAGCTGGTCCAGTATCTCATACACGCCCAAAACGTACCGGTGGTATACCTCCCCCTGGCGCTCGGCCGGCAGGGCGGCGGACCACACGTCGGACAGGCTGCGGTTCATGTCCCACTTTACATAGGCGATATCGGCGCTGGAGAGGACGGCCTTGATCTGCCCGTAGACGTGCTGCCGTATCTCGGACCGGGAGAAGTCCAATACCAGCTGGTTGCGGCCCCGGGCAGGGGTGCGGCCGGGGATGCGGAGGGCCCAGTCGGGGTGCTCCCGGTAGAGATCGCTGTCCTCGCTGATCATCTCGGGCTCTATCCAGATGCCGAAGGACATGCCCAGCGCCTGGATGCGGGGCACCAGGGCCTCCAGCCCTCCGGGCAGCTTCTTCTGGTTGACGGTCCAGTCCCCCAGGCCGCTGTTGTCATCGTCCCGCTTGCCGAACCAGCCGTCGTCCATCACCAGCAGCTCCACCCCCAGGGGGGCGGCGGTTTTGGCGAAGTCCACCAGCTTGTCAGCGTCAAAATCGAAGTAGGTGGCCTCCCAGTTGTTGATGAGTACCGGGCGGCGCGCTCCCGCGTGGGGGTCCTGGATCAGGTGCTCCCGGATGGCCCGGTGGAACTGGCGGCTCATCTGGCCAAAGCCCCTGGGGGAACATACCAGCGCCGCTTCGGGGGCGGTGAAG
>Ga0209694_1003383_pt1 | contig 10570 bp, 9 predicted proteins | sample GluameincwithD2O_FD_187499 | JGI IMG/M metagenome (GOLD analysis project Ga0209694, IMG submission 187499) | Mouse cecum microbial communities from Vienna, Austria - Glucosamine amended microcosms incubated with D2O (SPAdes) (version 2) | ecosystem: Host-associated > Mammals > Digestive system >...
GTCAACACGCTGAAGGCGATGGGGTTGACGGAACATCAGATCCTCAAAACGATAGCAGCAGGACTTGATGATCCTGAGATCAGCGACGATGAAGGAAACAGGTACGATTTGATCATAGGAGAATACACAACAGCCTGAATATTTAAGTTATTTTGGGGGGTAAGGGGGCACTATGCCTTGTGCTAAAGGAGACACCCGGTGGCTCTGGCAGTTGTCAGCTTGTAACGCAAGATTGTTTTCAAATTAAAAAACCATCTGAATCTTTCATGTGAAAACCTGCGCTGCCTGAAATATCCTGTACAGGCATGTCAACAGCTTTCCCGGCTGTTTGAATCCATACTGAAGACAAAGCATCAAAGCTTGATCAGCCATCGGTCACAGCCGGTGGACACCATGGAGGAAAACAATGACACAGAATTATGAACCGCAGCTTGTAACAGGTCCTGGATCCCTGCAGCAGCTGCCACTGCTGCTGGAGGGACAGAAGGTCCTGCTGGTGCACGGTCACCGACCAGTGGAAGACGGTCTGCTGCAAAAAGTCCGGGTATTGCTGGAACAACATGGAATTGCCCGGGAAAATATGGGACAGATCCTGCCGGATCCCACGTTCAAGTCCGTGAAACGCGGGATCAGACTGTGCCGGAAAACCGGCTGCACAATGGTCCTGTCCCTGGGCGGGGGCAGTACCCTGCAGTGCGCAAGAGGAATCGCCCTGGGAGTGCCGTACAAAGGAAAAATCAAAGATTTCTGGAATGGGAAAAAGAAACCGAAGAAGGCCTTGGCAGTAGCGGCGGTGCTGACAGATCCTGCCACCGGGGATGAACTCAGTGACAGCTGCACTCTGGTCAAAAAAGGAAAACAGAAAAAGTTCCGTTCGCCCATGCTGACGTGCCGGTTTGCCATTCTGGATCCGGAACAGTCGCAATATCCGCCGTATCCGACGATGAATCAGGGATTTGTGCTGGTGGCCAGGCTGTTTGCCTGTGCACTCGAAGCCCGGGACCGGCAGCTGCCTGTATGCAGGGAGATCATGGACGGGCTGCTGGAAAGCATACAGGGGCTGGAAACAGACATCCACAACATGGAAGCCAGAACCGGCCTGTATAAAGCCGGGGTACAGGTCCACAGACTCCCGGTATCCGACAAAAGCGGGCTGACAACCCTGGCAGGAGATCTGGCCTTTGCCTGTTCCCTGCCCCTGGGAACTGCCTTGTCCGCACTGTTTCCTGCCTGGTGGGATGTCATGATGCAGAAAAAACCGGCGCAGATGCAGCGGATCAGTCATATTCTGCTGGGCTGCGGGGCGCAACAGGGCCGCCAGCGGATGCTGAGCCTGATTTCTGAGATGAACCTGGCTGCTTCTCTGCCAGAAGCGGGTCTGGAGCTGACTGCCCGTGACATCAAAGGGCTGACTGAGGATTCGATGCTGCGTACCGTGCTGCAAAAGGCAGCCAGGGACTGAAACCTCTTCATTGTGAATTGCGGGCTTATTGCACACCCATAAAACCGGCCGCAGTTTCTGCTTTTGCAGGTCTGCGGCCGGTTTTCACTTGTCCTGGCTGTAATTGTAAGGCACCGCAAAATCATAGCTGTCCACCAGAAACAGACCCTGTGCCCTCCGAAAGACATCCGGCAGTCCATTGACCTGTCCAGTTTTCTGGTATTCCTTCAGTCCCGCATAGTACGCCGGTTTCTGGCTGTCCCGGACAGTCACCGGAATCATGCCATGTCTCAGGGATTGCCGGAACAGAATGATCTGTCCGGTTCGTCCATTTCCATCCTGAAAGGGATGAATGGTTTCGAATCTAGCATAAAGCGCTGCCAGATTCTGCAGGGACGGTTTTAAAATTTCCCGGTACTCACAGATCAGTCTGGCAATATCCGCTTCCACTGCCTCCTGTGGGGATGCAGCCAAACCGGCCACCGTATTGGTTCAGATTTTATATTCACCGGCAGGCTGTTGTTGATGCAGTCTTCCCAGACACCGGATTTCAGAACAATGTGAAATTGTCTGATCAGATCCTGTGTAAACGGCTGACGGATTGTCTTAAGTGCCTCATTGAGCATTCCGAAATGACCGGACAGATCTTCCACATCTTTCACCCGAACGGCTGTCTGATCCTGTTCCCGGGTTCCGGTTAAAAACAGATCTGCTGTCTGCTCCGGTGTCAGCGATGAACCCTCTATATGATTGGATTGATATCCTGCCAGACGCTGCGCAATTCCATAGACACCGGATTTATCCTGATGTGTCCTTTCTTCCAGAATCTGCGGGTCCATCAGTCTGAGATATGCGTCAATTTGTTTCTGCGTCATGACTGCCTCCCAGCTGTCTCATTCATTCTTTCATATTCTAACCTGTACCGGCTTTTCTCCGTTCCGGATTGTCCGCCCTTCCCGGCTTCGTCCGGTGTATGTCTTCATCGACACCAAAACAGCGTTCATCGCCAAACGGCAGCAGCCCTTCATGAGCCGCTGCCGTTTTGTCTGTCTTAAGCTGTCACTAACCAGAGCACAGCCTGGTATATCAGGGGCGACAGCGCTGGATGACCAGTCCGGTTCCCGCTTTCGCTTTCACCGGTTATTCCAGGTCTTCGCCCTGGGAGGCAATGACCTTCTTGTACCAGTCGTAGGAATCTTTTTTGCGTCTGGAGAAATCGCCTGTACCGTCATCATGACGGTCCACATAGATGAATCCATAGCGCTTGGCATACTGACCCGTCCCGGCAGATACCAGATCAATGGGACCCCAGGTGGTGTAGCCAATGAGGTTCACGCCATCCTGCAGGGCTTCGGCCATGGCCTCGATGTGGCCACGGAAGTAGTCGATCCGGTACTGGTCGTGAATTGAACCGTCTTCCTCCACTTTGTCAAAGGCGCCAAATCCGTTTTCCACCACCATCAGCGGTGTATCGGGGTACCGTCCAGCCAGGACATTCAGCGTGTAGCGCAGCCCATCCGGATCGATCTGCCAGCCCCAGTCGCTTGCCTTCAGATACGGATTCTTCGCGCCAAGCGTCATGTTGCCGGCTGTCTTCTCTGCATCTTCATGCACTGTCACACAGTTGGTCATGTAATAGGAGAACGTGTACATATCCACGGTCCCTTCCTTCAGGATCTTCCTGTCCTCTTCGGTAATGAACGAAGTGTCAATGCCGTTTTCCCGGAAGTACCGCCACATGAAGGCCGGATATTCTCCCCGCACCTGTACATCGCCGCAGAAGTTGTTGTGGAAGTTGTCCACATCCAGACATGCAAGCACATCCTTCGGATCCGGTGTCAGCGGATAGCTTGTCTCGTGGGCGATCATGTTGCCGATCATGAAATCCGGGTTGATTTCATGACCCAGCTTCACGGTCAGGGCGCTGGCTACAAACTCATTGTGCAATGCTTCAAACACCCGCTGTTTGTCAACCTTGAGCTCTGTCAGCGGGATCCGGTGGTCCGAATTGATGTCCTCTTCCTCCATCACACCCAGGCCATACAGCGCCGACAGACCGCCCAGATGCATGCAGGGAATGTTGATTTCGTTGAACGTCAGCCAGTACTTCACCTTGTCTTTGTACCGGGTCATGACCGTCCGGGCATACTTCAGGAACAGGTCCACCACGTCCCGGTTGGAGAACCCGCCGTATTTTGTGACAATCGACCAGGGGATCTCATAGTGACACAGAGTCACGACCGGTTCGATGCCATATTTCGCACATTCATCAAAAACAGCATCGTAGAATGCCAGACCGGCTTCATTGGGGTCTTCATCGTCGCCGCTGGGGAAAATCCGTCCCCAGTTTATGGACAGCCGGAAGCAGGTGAAACCCATACCGGCCAGAAGTGCAATGTCTTCCTTGTACCGATGGTAGAAATCCACGGCCTCATGACTGGGATAGAAGGCGGTCGCATCTTCCCGGGGCAGGAAGGTGCGGGGTGTGTTCACATCACCTCCCAGCAGCATATCGGGGACAGAGAGCAGCTTGCCATCCTCCAGATAGGCGCCTTCACACTGGTTGGCGGCCACTGCACCGCCCCACAGAAACTCTTTGGGAAACCTCATGATCGTTCCTCTCTTTCTGTACTCAGGATACCATTGCTGAAGCGGTTTCAGCGAGACTCTATGGGATTCGGTTTTGCCACATCCAGCCGGCAAGCAGACAAAAATTGCCGGAATGCTGTGGAAGACACCCCTCCAGACAGCCTGCTCCCTGCAGGAATCCCCTGCCTGAACCGGATAGTCCGGTGACAGAATACCACCCTCTTCCTGGCCACAGCCGGAAACCCCGAAAAGCGAAAAACCGCATCTGTCAGGATGCGGTCTGAATACAGCAGGTATGCAGCAGGGTCATGCCTTGAGCGTTTCCTGGAACTTCTCGATGAGATCTTTCTGTTCGTCGGTGAGCGTTTTGGGCAATGTGACTTTGATGGTCACGTACTCGTCGCCGGTGACTTTGGGGGTCACGATGCCCTTGCCCTTCAGGCGGAACTTCTGACCAGGCTGCGTACCGGCCGGGATCTTGAGGGAAACCGAACCGTCCAGTGTCGGGACATCCACTTCGGTGCCGAGCATGGCTTCGGTGAAGTTCACGGATACAGTGGTCAGGATGTTCATATCCTCGCGGGTGAAGACCGGGCTGGAAAGGATGTTGACCTTCAGCAGCAGGTCGCCGGCGGGACCGCCGTTGTATCCCGGACCGCCTTTGCCGGCCAGTCGGATCTTCTGGCCTTCCTTGATCCCGGCTGGAATGTTGATGTCATAGGTGACACGCTCGCTCTGTCCATTGGCACCGGTCATCATGAAGGAGACAGTCTCGCTGCCGCCCTTGACGGCCTTCATGAAGTCAATGGAGATGTCGGCGTTCAGGTCCTGACCCTTCTCGGGCTGCGGCTGGTACTGGTCATAGAAGGAACCGTAGTCCCCGAAGCCCTGGGTCCGGGCTCCGCCCATGCCGCCGCCGAACATGCCGCCGAAGATGTCATCGAAGCCAAACGGCCATTCCTGACCCGGACCGAAGGGGTTGCTGCCCCCCTGGCTGCCCCAGGAATACTTGTAGCTGTTCAGGACATCCTCGTTGAAGTCCGCCTCAATGGCCTTTTCACCGTATTCGTCGTACAGCTTCCGTTTCTTGTCATCGGTCAGGATATCATGCGCCTTGTTGATTTCCTTCATCTGTGCGGTGGTATCCTTGCCCGGGTTCAGATCCGGGTGATACTTTTTCGCCAGCTTCTTGTAGGCTGACTTGATTTCCTTCTTGTCCGCCGTTTCCGGCACACCAAGAATGTCATATAACTTTTTGGCCATGGATGCCTCGCTTTCTAAAGAGAACTGTATAGAATCTGCCTGCCGGCACAGGAACGGTCAGCAGACAGGGATTGGGCTGTATCAGTCGTTCACTGCCTCGGACAGCGTCCTGCCAATGGAGTCCCGGATCACCAAATCCGCCCGGTCGTCATAGGGAGTGGCGTCCCGGTTGATGAGCACCAGGTGTCTGCCCCGGAAGTACTGCAGAAGACCCGCCGCGGGATAGACCACCAGGCTCGTGCCGCCGACAATCAGCGTGTCGCAGTGACTGATTTCATACACCGCCTGCGACAGCACTTCCTGGTCCAGTCCCTCTTCATAGAGCACCACATCCGGCTTGATGATGGACTGATCCAGCTCACAGCGGGGAATGCCGTTTTCGTCCCGCAGCTTCAGCACATCCTCCAGGCCATAGTACTTCCCGCAGGTCATGCAGTAGTTGCGCAGCACGCTGCCATGCAGTTCCAGGACATTGACACTGCCGGCCTTCTGGTGCAGCCCGTCGATGTTTTGGGTGATCACCGCCGACAGCTTGCCTTCCTTCTCCAGTTTTGCCAGCGCATAGTGCGCCGGGTTGGGCACAGCGTCCAGTGCGATCATGCGGTCGAAGTAGAACTTGAAGAACTCCTTCGGGTGGCTGTCGAAGAAGCTTCTCGAAAGCATGACCTCCGGTGGATACGGGTACTGGTTTTTCTGGTTGTACAGCCCGTCCTGGCTCCGGAAATCCGGGATGTTGCTTTCCGTGCTCACGCCTGCACCGCCAAAGAACACGATCCGGTCCGATTCGCGGATGATCTGGCGCAGCTGTTCGATTTCATTCATGTGATTCCCTTCTTTCCCGTTGTGGCTGTTCCTGCCGGGTCTTTCCTGGCAGGCCAGCCTGGTTTCACGACAAACAGAGGCGGTCGCCCGCCTCTGAAGTGTTATCTGTCTTCGCCGAATTTCTCGATCCGGATGTCGTACTGGCCATCCCGGATGTCGATTTTGATCACGGCATCTTTGAGGGCGCCTTCCGCGATCATCTTCTTGGCAATGGCCGTTTCGATGTTTCTCTGGATATAGCGCTTCATGGGACGCGCACCGAAGACAGGATCCACACCGTTTTCGGCGATCTTGTCATAGACAGCATCGGTGCACTCCAGCCGGATGTCCTTTTCGTTGAGCCGGTGCTCCAGCTCGCCCATGAACTTCCGGGCAATCTTGGCGAATGCCTCTTCACCCAGTGCATTGAAGATCACGATCTCGTCGATCCGGTTGATGAATTCCGGACGGAAGTGCTTCTTGACTTCCTCCATGTACTTCTCGTGCAGGATCTCCGGTTCCTTTGCGTATTCAAAGGCGTTGGCTGCGCCAAGGTTGGAGGTCAGGATGATGATCGTGTTTTTGAAGTCCACCGTCACACCCTTCGAGTCGGTGATCCGGCCGTCGTCCAGGATCTGCAGCAGCACGTTGAAGACATCCGGATGTGCCTTTTCCACCTCGTCGAACAGGACGATGGAATAGGGGTTCCGGCGCACGGCTTCCGTCAGCTGGCCGCCTTCATCATAGCCCACGTATCCAGGAGGCGCTCCGATCAGACGGGACACCGCATGTTTCTCCATGTATTCCGACATATCGATCCGTACGATGTGGCGTTCGTCGTCAAAGAGCTGTTCTGCCAGGGCCTTGGCCACTTCGGTCTTGCCGACACCCGTGGGGCCCAGGAACAGGAACGAACCGATGGGACGGTTTTCGTCCTGGATCTGCGCCTTGGAGCGCAGGATCGCATCCACGACCAGGTCAATGGCGTGGTCCTGACCCACGACGCGCTTTTCCAGCTCGTCCTGCAGGTGAAGCAGCTTGTATCGCTCGGACTGTTCCAGACGGGACACTTCCACACCCGTCCAGCGGGAGATGATCTTGGCGATCAGTTCCTCGTTGACGGTTTCCTGGATCATGCCGGCTTCATCCTTCGGCAGTCCTTCCTTGTTGATTTTCGCTTCCAGTTCCGGGATGATCTGGTACTGCAGGCGTGCGGCGTCTTCATAGCGCAGCTCGCTCTGGGCCTTTTCCAGTTCCAGCTTCGCCTTTTCCAGTGCCACTTTGTCTTCCTGCGCCATGGCCAGTGTGCGCTTTTCGTCCTCCCACTTGGCGTGGAGTTCGTTGCGCTTCTCTGTCAGGCGGCCCAGTTCTTCCTCGATCTCTTCCCGGCGCTCGACGGTCTTCTTGTCGTCCTCGCCCGCCAGGGAGGTCTTTTCGATCTGCAGCTGGGTGATCTTGCGTTCCATCTCATCCAGCTCCTGGGGCATGGATTCCATCTCCACCTTCAGGGTGGCGCAGGCTTCATCCACCAGGTCGATGGCCTTGTCCGGCAGGAAGCGGTCCGTGATGTATCTGTCAGACAGCGCCGCTGCCTGTACCAGGGCATCGTCCAGGATCTTTACACCGTGGTAGCCCTCGAAGCGGTCCTTCAGTCCACGCAGGATGGAAATCGTGTCGTGCACATTCGGCTCGGATACCTGCACCTTCTGGAACCGGCGTTCCAGGGCGGCATCCTTTTCGATGTATTTCCGGTATTCGTTGAACGTGGTGGCCCCGATCATGTGCAGTTCGCCACGTGCCAGCATCGGCTTGAGCAGGTTGGCCGCATCCATGCTGCCTTCCGTTTTGCCCGCTCCCACAAGGTTGTGGATCTCGTCAATGAACAGAATGATCCGTCCATCCGACTGCTTCACTTCATCCAGGATGGATTTCAGACGTTCCTCAAACTCGCCGCGGTATTTCGCACCGGCAATCAGGGAACCCATGTCCAGTTCGATCAGGATCTTGTCCTTCAGAGAATCTGGCACGTCTCCCTTCATGATCCGCCATGCCAGGCCTTCCACGACGGCGGTCTTGCCGACGCCGGGTTCGCCGATCAGCACGGGGTTGTTCTTGGTCTTTCGCGCCAGGATCTGCATGCAGCGGCGGATTTCTTCGTCACGGCCGATGATCGGGTCGATCTTGCCGTTGCGGACTTCCGCCACCAGGTCACGGCCATATTTCTTCAGGGCTTCGAGGTTTTCCTCCGCATTGGGGGAATCCATCTTCCGTCCGCCGCGGCGCTCCAGTTCTGCCTGTTCGCACTGCTGCTGGGTAATGTGGAACATGTTCACCAGCTGACGGGAGATATAGGACTTGTTGAACATCAGGAAAATCCACAGTGTTGCCGTGCTCAGGTAGATCTCGTCATGCTGACTGGCCCACTTGGCGGCTGCGTCGATGGATTTCTGTACTTCGTTGGACAAATTGATGTTGGCGGAGCTGGACTTGGCGATTTTCTTCTCTTCCTGGGCAATGACCGTCAGCGCAAGCTTCTTGTCTATGTTCAGTCTGTCGAAGAGGCCGTCCAGAATTTCGCTTTTGAACATCGCTTCCAGAACATCGATGGTGTCGACAGACGCATGCTGGCTTGCCTTGGCGTCGTTGACGGCATTCATCAGAATCTTCTGGAGGTTTTCGGACATTTTATCGAATTCCATGGTGTCCTCCTTTAGATACGTTTTCAGGTTATCCGATTCAATTATAAGTTTTGGCCGGGACCGGCACCAACAGTAATGCCTTAAAAGCGCACAGGCCAAAGGCGCAGAATCCGGCGCCAGATGCTCAGTTGGTGACGGCTGCATGACAGTTGTACCAGATTTTGATGCCACTGACATGCCATATCGACGAAATGTGCCGGAAACAACAGGCAAAAGCCGGACACAGACAGGGACTTCCCCGCTGCATCCGGCTGTTGTCCGTTTGGTCTGCTGTCCTGCAACAGTCAGGAGTGCGGCCGGCCTGCTTCTTCGACTTGCGACGGAAGAAGGCAGCAAGACCGGCACCTGCAGCCGCTGCGGCGGTCCACAGACCGGCTTGCGTTGCCGCGGCGGTGGTCACATTTGTCTTGTCAATGCCGGCGGTCTTTTTGACAGCCAGCACCCTAAGCGTGCCCTTGCCGTCCCTGACATCCTCGCCGTTCCGGCCCATGTCCATGGCCGCTCCGGCCCGTTTGCAGCCTGCGGGCATCGCCTTCGCGATCTGCTCACTGGTCAGCATCGGCTTGTCCGCCGTAACGGTAAAGGTCTTCGTTCCCACGACTTTGCCCGTGGTTTTATCCTTGAACTGCAGGGTGATCACGACGTTCTGCGGTGTCTGGGACTGGACGGTTTAGCCCTGGGCCGTGGTGGTCGTGCCGCGCATGAAGAGTGTTTCCACCGGTACGCCCTGCGCGTCGGAGAGGGTCTTGCCGTCGGCTGTACCTTCGCCCCAGAGGGAGAGGGTGGCTGCCGGTGCCTTTGACGGCCGAGCCGTAGACACTGCTTTTGAGCTGGGAATTGGTGACGGTGAAGACAGCCGATCCATCCAGTTCCATGCCATTCATATGGGTGATGTAAGAGCCGCCTTCGATGACAAAGTACGTGCAGTCATGCAGGGTCACATCGGCCGATGTTTTCATGCCGACGGTACCGGTAGTCGATTCACCGGTGATCGTGCCGGTGATCGCCACCATCATGCCGTTGACACTGACATGTGAACCGGTGGCTGCCTGGGTCTCCGGTTTGGATTCCTCTGCCTGCGGGGCGGGTTCAGAGGCTGTTTCTTCCTTCGGTTCAGCCGTTTCCGGAGCCGGCTGCTGCGGCGTCTGAGTCTGGTTAGCTGCTGCAGGAGCCTGCAGGGTGGTCTGCGTCGGTGCTTCGGTCACGGTCTGCGGACTGGACCGGGATGCATTGTCCGGGTCTGCCGTTTCCTGCGAACCGGTCTGTGACGCTTCTGTCCCCTTGTTGTCTGTGCCGGTTTTGTCAGTATCGGCTTTGTCTTTGTCCAACTCTTTGTCCTTGTCGGATGTCTTGTCTGTTTTGTCCGTCTTTTTCCTGTCGGACTTCGTTTTCCTGTCCGTCTTGTTCTTTCCGGCTTCTTCCTGCCCGCTCTGGCTGGACTGGCCGGAATCCGCCGGCGTTTCTTCAGTCGCCAGCATAGGTACGGCATTGGCTGCAACCATCGCCGCAGCCAGTGAAGCAGCTGTCAGCGACTTGGAAATTTCTCTGCATTCATTCACTGTCTCCTCTTCCAGTCTGCCTCTGGCAATTTGTCTCAGGAAAGCACAAAGTTATACTTTCAGTGAAGAGAGTTCGAGCGATAAAAAAAAGCTTGATAGGCTACGAAGCTCAGTAAAGCTAAGCTGCAACCAGTTGTTTCTGGACGTCTTTAAAGTAGTCGATCATACCCTGCCGGGTCTGATGAGCACCGCTGATTAGAGTTCTTCCCAGTGATGCA
>Ga0209694_1003385_pt1 | contig 10549 bp, 5 predicted proteins | sample GluameincwithD2O_FD_187499 | JGI IMG/M metagenome (GOLD analysis project Ga0209694, IMG submission 187499) | Mouse cecum microbial communities from Vienna, Austria - Glucosamine amended microcosms incubated with D2O (SPAdes) (version 2) | ecosystem: Host-associated > Mammals > Digestive system >...
CCCGTGCGCGACACCGAAGCTGTGGTTGATGTGCCGTAAGGGGTCAGATCCTCTCCCGCCACTTCATTGCCGTCGACAGTCGTGTAATGGAGATCCATTGTGTGGCCACGCCATTCCGCACCGTCATAGAGCACATTCGCATAGAAACGGTAATCACGTCCTTCGTATGGATTATTCTTGTCATAACCTGAAGCGGGATCAGTGATTGGAAGCCCGTTGGCCATACGATATTCGTCCACATGGTTCTGCGTGGGGTTATAGGCAGCTGTTGTGGCACCGAATGACGGAGCGGAAGCCTCACGGTCAAGCTTATGTCCGTTAGCATTTGAGAAATTACCGTCGTCGGCATGCTGCACTTCCCAGATTGACTCTTCCGAATTCTTTGTAAGGAATATGTTGCGGTAGCCTGCGACAACCTCATCTCTGGTCGTACCGGCAATCTCCACAAGCTTGTAGACTCCTGACTTCATCACTCGCTCATAATTATAGGCTGCCGAGTCAAGCATTTCGGCCGAGCGGTCATTAAGAAATCCCAAGTAATCCTTCTCACAGTTCTGAAAGTGCTCACCTGCGGCCCAGAAAAAAGTCTTGCCTTTGAGCATAAGGGCTGTTCCCCGTGTCGGACGCCCCACATTGTCAGCCGTGTTGGTGGCATCGAGAAGCGATGCGGCGAGTTCGGCTTCATCAGCGATAAAACGAACCATCTCCTCATAGGACGCTCGCGGGAATTTGACCGGATTTTTAAGCGGATTGTAGGGCTCTTTTATCAGAAGCACTCCGCCATACATACGCAACAGTGTGTAATAGTAGTATGCACGGAAGAAATGAGCCTCGCCAAGCACCCTCTGCCTTATGTTTTCAGGCAGACGACTTTCATTCTCAAGCAAAGTATTTATAGAAGAAATCTGGGTATAATATTTGAACCACTCCGTACGGCCACGGGTCGTGATGTCCTGCTGAGAGCTTTTAAGGATGTTTCCGTAGTCGCCCTGATACCAGTCACGGCGTCCGACTGTAAGCTGATCGCCATACCACGGCTCGTATTCGTAGCCAAGACCTTTCATAAGCGTCGTGACATAAGTGCGGAAACCGTTGTCCATGTTTCTGTACCACGGAAGGACATATTCGTCAAGAAGCCGTTCGTTTTCCCAGATGACTTCCTCTGACAGCTTGTCGTTAGGAGCGTCACGGAAAAGGCCATCACATGAGACAAGTGTGACAGGCAATAAGAGAGCACCTATTATATATTTCGTTATTTTCATATAAGTCAGAGAGTTTTCCTTTGATTATAGTCGATATTTGTTATCATGAATTACTCCGTCCACAGAATCAGAAGCCGAAATTCACTGTCAGACCATAAGTGCGCTGAAGCGGATAGCCTCTGAGCGACTCGGGATCCATGTTGTGGAGAGAAGATACCGTAAACAGATTACCGCCCTGAAGCGCGATGTCAAGAGCCGATATATGAGCCTTGCTGAGCATTTTCGACGGGAAACGATAGCCGAGGGTCAATGCCTTCAGACGGAGGAAATTACATTTTTTCACCCAGAATGTGCTTTCAAGTCGGTTGTTGTCAGATGACGATGAGAATTTCACACGCGGATATTCGGCATGCGGATTCTCAGGAGTCCAAGAGTTGGTGTAATGATAGTCCTGAAAGCGCTGGAGCGAACGGTTTTCAAGAGTATACAGCTCACTGATCAGCTGATTATAACCGGCCACACCCTGAAACTGTGCATTCATGTAGATTCCTTTCCATTCAGCACCGATGCCGACACCGAAATTAAGGTCTGGAAGTGAAGAGTTCTTGACATAGATGCGGTCATTGCGCGTCAGGAGTCCGTCGCCGTCCTGATCAATATACTTGATGTCGCCGGGAGCAAGTGTTGTATTGCCGAAACCGTCCTGATCGACAGGCCATTCGGCTATTTCCTCATAGCTTTGGAAAAGACCTGCGGCCTCATACATGGCCTTCGACGAATAGCTCTTGCCTTTGCGGCGGAGATTCGGCAGATAGGCCGACTCATCGCCATAGTCGAGAACCTCGTCGGTGGCACGTGACACGTTGACAGTCACGTTATAGCGGAAATCGCCGATTGTATTGAGATGTTTCAGCGAAATATCCCATCCGCGATAGAGCACTTCACCTATATTTACCTTAGGCACTGAACCGCCTGTTCCGACAGAAGGAGGGAAAAGATATGCAGGCGCGTCCATTACCATGTTCGAACGGCGACGCTCGAAATATTCGCCGGTAATTGAAAAACGGTTGTTCCAGAAACCGAGGTCAAGACCGATATTGAAATCCTTCGACTTGCCCCATTCAAGGTCCGGATTGGGATATGAACCGGCTTCAGTTATGATACCCGGGCCGAATATGCCTCCGATCGGATAACCTCCGTTCATTGCGAATATATATTTGCGCAGATAGTCGTAATCAGACGCATTGCCGTCGTCGCCAAGTATACCGTATGATCCGCGCACTTTGGCAAACGACATCACTGCAGGTGAGATATTCTTGAAGAACGGTTCGTTTGAGACGACCCACGATGCAGATACTGTCGGGAAGAATCCCCAGCGGTTTTCGGGCGCAAATCGGGTCGAGCCGTCGACACGGAAACTGAATTCCGCGAAATAGCGAGAATCGAATCCGTAAGTGGCACGGCCCACGAGCGAAGCACGCTCGCTGTAGTATTCATTGCCTGAAAGAAAGCCGCTTGAAGTATTGCCGATGACTTCGGGGAACTCTCCGGGAAGATCATCGTTGCGTCCTGTCAGATATTTGTTGCGATAGTCCTGATAGTTGACCACGGCCAGACCTGTCACCGAATGCTTCCCGCCGAATGTATGGTCATAGCTGATACCAGCCTCGACAAGCTTGTTGTTGATGGTCTGGTGACGGTCCTCCATCTTTATCTTTGCTTTCGGATAAACCGTATTCGGGTCGACGGATGTCGTCCCCGTCTCCTGATCGTAGAGATATAGCGCCACCGGCTTGGAATACTGGGTTGTATTCTGATGGTTCAGGTCGACCGTACCTTTAAGATAGATCTGAAGTCCGTCGACCTTAGGGATTGAATAACGTAGCACAGCATTGACCGTGTGGAAGTCGGAATTGACCTTGTTATATCCGCCATTTCCATAGACATTTATCAGCGGATTCGACCCATCGATGCTGGCAAGGCGTCCGTCAGTGAAAGTCAGCACCTGCAGCGGAGAGAAATTATAGGCCGCATCAATGGTGGTGTAGCTTGAATTCTTGTTTTCAGACACTGATCCCGTAAGGTCGACCGAAAGAGTAAGCCCCTTGATGAGATCGGCATCAAGTTTGGCCGAATAGTTGTAGCGGTCACGGCTTACATTTGAATAGAGCCCCTTGGTGCGTGTGTATCCGCCCGATATAAAATAGCGCACACTTTTGGAACCGCCCGACACCGAAAGTGAGTAGCGCTGCGAGTTGCCCCACTTGTTGAGATAGTCAAGCATATTGGAGTTGCCATATACGTTAGGGTCGGAGTCGAGGAGCGAGAGGTCGTAGGGAGTATAGATGTCACTGCCTGAATTTTCTACCGCACGGTTATACAGCTCGGCAAATTTATAACTGTCGAGGAATTTGGGAAGATAGGTGGCTTCCTGAAGGTTGAACTGACCGCGGAAATTGACACGCGCACGTCCGGAATCCTGTCCGCGCTTTGTCTGGACGAGAATGACACCATTGGCGGCACGCGCACCGTAGACAGCGGCAGCAGCGGCATCCTTGAGAATCGAAATGCTCTGTATATCGTCAGGGTTAAGATCGCTTAGACGCATCTCGCCGTCCGAAGTGTTGGTTCCAAGACGTGGGACACCATCAATCACAAGAAGCGGGTTTCCCGTATTACCGCGTATGCTCATTGTCGCTTCCTTGGCCGACGACGGGTCGCCGGTAGTGCTCATCACACCAAGGCCGGCAACCTGACCGGCAAGAGTCTGGTCGACATTCATGGCTGGAATGCGAATAAGCTCATCGCCCGAGATTGTCTCAACCGAAGAAGTCAGCGATTGTTTCTTGGCTGTACCGTAGCCGATGATGACCACTTCATCCATCACATTGGAATTCACTTCCATTTTTGTTACTATATTGTTCTGGTCAGGGCCGACCTCGACAGCAACAGTCTTATAGCCGATATATGAAATAGTAAGTGTCACCTTGCTTCCGGTCTTTACAGCCACTGTGTACTGGCCCTCGACATCGGTAGCTGTCGCCTGTGTTGTTCCTTCTACTTTTACAGTAGCCCCGATGAGCCCTTCGTCGTTCTCATCGACCACCTTGCCTATAAGAGGCCGTGTCTGCGCTGACAGAACCACAGTGGAAATAGCGAGCATTATGCCCAATAGGAATAATCGCATATTGCAGAAATGTAAAAAAGTGGTTTTGTGTATATTTAGTCGTTTTTAAGAATCTTGCCGATTGCAAGAATCTGGTAGTCATAGAAATCACGGGTGTCGGCATCAGGAGCCGAGGCACGCTTTGTCTTGTAGAGGTTCATGATTTCCTTGAGGCGTGCCGTCATCATAGGCTGCATTTCAGTGACAGGCAGCGCGGTCTGGTTGAGAAGTATTCTCAGGAATGACCGGGCTTCGTCAGGGTCTGCGGCAGATTCGAGATGCGCGAGGCCACATGGCAACTGGGGCACTGTGATTTCCGCGAGGGTCATGGCAAATTCGTCGACTATCGAAAGAGATTTTGACGAGGACGCTTTCTGTTCCTTCGGTTTGAGACCCGAATAGTTGACCATCACACCGATTGCCGAAGCCTGAAGGTTGCGCTCGGTCGCATCAAGCGCCTTGCCCTTATATGTCGCCTCGAAAATCGAATGGATTGCATCGTCCATATAGTCGCGGAGCTTATAATTGTTGACGGGGTCAAGCCGGCCACCTTCCTTTATGCGCTGCAGATTGGTCGAGATGAGCAGGCAAGCCACAATGTTACGCTGCATTTTCTCTTTCCATTCGTATGGTTCTTCCCATTTGGCCATTAGGCTCGGAGGAGTGAGCCAGTCACATGTGCGAGCCTGATTGAGAAGCCATTTCATAGCCTCTCGCTGGCGTGCTTTGGGAATGAAATTACGGGCATCGCCATCGTTCATCCCCTGACGGATTTCCTTAAACTCGACACCGCCAATGTAGGGGTAGACATGTCCGACATGACGGAGATACTGGCTGACAACAGCCTTATACATGTCGCTGAGCGATTCGTAGTGTTCGCCCTTGTCACCTGCCCAATCCTCGAAATTATCCATGATAATCTTCAGATTGGAAATCGACATGTCTCCGGCCTTCAGATGGTCGTTGCCGAGGTCTTCGGTCTGGTCGGTCGGGTCAACAAGTCCGAGGAACTGCTGTGCGCCGAACTCATACATTTTGTCGCCGTCCTTCTCTCTGATCCATTTTTCAAGAGTGGGCTTCTCGTCCTCCATAGTCTTTGCACCGGGGATGAGACGGTAGCCCCAGTTGATGGCATGGATGTCATAGACTCCCACCGGAGGAGGCGTAAGTCGCACTCCACGCTCAAAGTCTCCGGGCTGAGCCACGAAATTGTTGCGAGCATAGTCCATGATGCTCGGAGTAGTGCCGTGCTTCTGAGTGAACTCCGGGTCGCGAAGATTGTCGAGAGTAAACGAGTGAGAAGCTCCCATGTTGTGCATGAGGCCGAGACAGTGGCCGATTTCATGGGCAGCCACATAAGTCAGCGACTCATACATCACTGAATCGGCAAATACCTTTGTGCGGACACGGGGATCGACAGCCGCCGTCTGGGTGAAACGCCAGTTGTGGACAAGTTCAAGGATATTGTGATACCAGATGACATCTGCACCGAGAATCTCACCTGTGCGTGGGTCGGTATATGACGGGCCCATTGCATTGGCGGTCGGAGTGACGCAATATCGGACACAGGAATAGCGGATATCATCCGGATCGAAATCAGGATCGTCGGCAGGATAGTCGCGCGCCTCTATCGCATTCTTGAATCCGGCGGCCTCGAAGGCTGTATTCCAGTATTCGATTCCTTCCTTGACGGCTCCACGCCATTTTTCCGGGAAAGCCGAGTCAACGTAAAATACAATCTTCTTTTTCGGCTCGACAAGCTTACCGGCAAAGTATGCCTCACGGTCTTCATCGCGCGGTTCAAGTCTGTGACGTGTTATGACCTCATAGGGCTTAGCTCCGTCAGTCGAGGAGGAATACTTGTTTTTCAGTTCTGAAAAGTAGCCCACACGGTTGTCGTGGATACGCATCGCCATCGGTTCATCTGGCAGGCGGACTATCGAACGCGACATAACCACAGTATATGGCTGAGTGGCACTCGAAGTAGTGTAGGCAAGACGGCTCTTTATCTCGACATTTTCCGGGAAGGATTTTACAGAAACAATCGACGAACCGTCAGCATAGAAAGTGCCCTTTATACCCTCTTTGCCCCCAAGAAGCTTGGCAAGCGGGTTGGCCTCCTTGATGGGAGAGATGACCTTTTCATTGCCTCCGAAAAAAGAAGTGACATCAATGAACACGCCATCTTTATTTTTGTTGGCAATCTTGAAAGCCTTGAGCACAGGGTCGACGAAGTTACGGTCAAATGAAACCTTGATAGGATCATCGGCCGGAACTTCCGACGCAGTCTGTATGAGGTGAAGGTAGACGTTGTTGTCATCGCGCGTGAATCTGATGAGCATAGGATTGCAGGCCATCTGTCCGGCCACGTAGTCTTTGGTTGTCGAAAGACTGTTGACACGGTTCACAAGAAGATATGTGCAGTCAAGAACACTGTCGGGAAGTTCAATCCACAATTTGTTTTTCTTGTCGAAATAAGTATTGAACATACCCTTGCAAACCTTGGCATCCTTCAAATTTTTCATGAAATCCGCACTGTCCTTAGCTGCCCCTGACAGCTCCACCTTTGGCATAGTGACCTTCTTTTTCTTCGCAGAGATTCCCTGAGGCAATAAAACACCACTCAACATGGTTGCAACCAGAGGAATAAGCGCGATAATACGTCTGTCCATACAATTTTGTAGTTAACTTTGATACAAGATTTTATTTGCAAAATGAATTCATGCGATATACCCGAAAGCAACCCCGTCCGGGCCGTTACTCCATGCGTATATTTTTGCAAAGGTACTTAGAATATAAGATATGTGCCATTAAGACTCGTTAAACAACGTTAAATATCAATATTTCAATAGAAATTTGCTACTAATTAACCTTTCATAATTATTATTTATCAAAAAACATTTTCTAATTGTTCCATTATGACAATTATCCATTGAATTATGAAATAAGTGGCAAATATCCGTAACTCCGGGATTTTTCGTAACTTCGCAGTAAATTTTGCAATGATCCATGAACGGAATATTAAAAACGGTCTTTTTATTTACCTCCCTTCAGGCAGCATTCAACTGCCAGTCCTCGCCTCTGACCCAAGAACCCGACACACTCGGCCTTGAACTGCAGGAAGTGGTCATCTCCGAACGACGCACTCTCGGCAAACTGCGCGGACGCGCGACGAATACTGAAGTCATCTCCGCTTCCGACCTAAAACGGGCTGCATGCTGCAATCTTGGAGAAAGTTTCACCACCAACCCGTCGGTCGACGTGAGCTACAGCGACGCGGCGACAGGAGCACGCCAGATTAAACTCCTCGGACTGTCTGGCAGCTACGTGCAGATGCTGACTGAAAATATCCCTAATTTCCGAGGTGCCGCCGGACCGTTCGGACTCGGATATATAGCCGGACCTTGGATGCAGTCAATTCAAGTGTCGAAAGGCGCAAGCTCGGTCAAAAACGGCTATGAGTCAATAACCGGACAGATAAACATCGAGATGAAGAAACCGCAGCTCGACCCGAGTCTCTCTGCCAATCTCTATGCCGACCACAAAGGAAAACTCGAAGGAAACTTCGACGGCAACATACATCTCGGAGAAAAATGGAGCACCGGCATCCTGCTCCACGGAGAAAATTCATTCACGACCCACGACGAAAACGACGACGGATTTGCCGATTCACCTCGCCTGAGACAGTTTGCAGGAATGAACAGATGGGCATATCTCGGAACAAGCTATGTGTTTCAGGCAGCGGTCAAATATCTTGACGAACGACGCAAAAGCGGACAGATTGCCCACGGACACCACTACACCGACCCATATATAATCGACATAAGCACCCGCCGCGTCGAAGCCTTCACCAAAAACGCCTATATATTCGACCGCGACAACGACGGCAATGTGGCCATGATAGCCTCAATGAGCTTCCACGACCAGAACGCAGAATACGGCCGCAAGCTCTACGATGTCATCCAGCGCGAAGCATACGTGTCGGCCATGTTCGAGCGAAAATGGAACGATCTCCATGCCCTTTCGACAGGACTCAGCATGGTCTATGACAATTACCGCCAGCATCTGCGTGCGTCAAATGCACCGGATGCGGTGACTGCCGACATCGACAGTCACGAAATGACAACAGGCGCTTACGGACAGTATACACTCAACATCGACAACAGCCTCATAGCCATGGCCGGAATACGCGGAGACTACAGCTCGCACTACGGCTGGATGTTCACCCCGCGTCTGCATGTCCGCTACAATATCATGGATCCGTTATCACTACAGCTTTCGGCCGGACGCGGCTACCGTTCGCCACAACCGCTTGCCGAGTACCACTACATGCTCGCCTCGTCACGCTCGCTCATCATCGAAAACAATCTCCGTCAGGAGAGCGCGTGGAATTTCGGAGCCGGCGTGACCTCGTCGCTACGTCTTTTCGGCCGTTCGCTCAGTCTGTCCGGCGAATATTACTACACGCGCTTTACCGACCAGCTCCTGCTCGACCTCGACACAGACCCGCATGCAGCCATAATCGGCAACCTCGGAGGGCGCTCATACTCACATACATTCCAGATTGAAGCGAGCTACAACATACTCTCCGACCTTAATTTCTCGGCAGCCTACCGTCTGACAGACGTACAGGCAAATTACGGAGACGGCATGCGCCAAAAACCGCTGACTTCACGCAACAAGGGTCTTCTGACCCTCGGATACACCCCAAACATGGGGCTCTGGCAGCTCGACATCACCTGCGCCCTAAACGGAAAGGGACGGAATCCCAAACCATATATTACCGCCGACGGATCTCTGTCATGGGAAAAATATTATCATCCATACGCACAGCTCAACGCCCAGCTGACGCGTAATTTCCGTCACTGGAGCATTTATATCGGAGGCGAAAATCTGACCGGCTACCGACAGAAACGTCCGATCATCGACGCAGCCAATCCGTGGGGGCCGAATTTCGACGCGACAATGGTCCATGCCCCGATTCACGGAGCTATGGTCTACGCCGGTTTCCGATATAACTTCACGAAATTTCTATAGTCACACCTTAATAAATAATATTAACAAATTCATAAATCACTCTCATGAAACGAATCCTCTCATTAGCCCTGATGCTTGTATCACTCACAGTAATCGCCAATGCAAAAGCTCCTGCCGACACGACAGCAATCTTCAACGTTATGCCCAAAATGTCGTGTCAGAACTGCGAAAACAAAATCAAATCAAACCTGCGTTTCGAAAAGGGAATCAAGTCCATCGAAACATCACTTGACAGCCAGACCGTAACAGTGGTTTTCAATCCCAAGAAGACCAATGTCGAGAACATTCAGAAGGGTTTCAAGAAAATAGGCTATGCTGCCACAGCCATCCCCGAATGCGAAGACGGCCAAAAGAAAGAAAACAAGACTACAAAAGAATAGCAGCCTCCAATCGCAGGTAAAGGCAGAGCGCCATTCAGCCATTTCGACTATCCAACGCATAAAAACAACCACACAAATACATGAAAACATCAATCCTCACCATTTCACTGGCCTTCCTCACTATTGTCGCCGAGAGCGAAGCCAAAGTCCGGCCTGCATCTCTGATCACCGACAACATGGTGCTTCCACAAAATTCAAATGCGCGGATCTACGGGACAGCCGATCCCGGCGCGGAAATCACCGTAATCCCGTCGTGGAACAACAAGGCTTACACGACCTCCACCGACCGCACATGAGAATGGTCGCTTGCAGTCGAAACCCCGGCCGGTGGCTTTACGCCCTACAGTATCACTATATCCGACGGTGAACCACTGACTGTCAAAAATGTGCTTATCGGAGAAGTATGGCTTGCCTCAGGACAGTCAAACATGCAGATGCCGCTTAAAGGTTTCCCCGGATGCTGCACGCTCGGCGGATATGACGAAATAGCCTCTTCAGGCGACGAAGCAGGAAATGTCAGATTTTTCACTGTCCCGCTGACACAGAGCTACACTCCGCTCGACACTGTGGCCGCCTCTTGGACCGTTCCCTCTCCGGAAACAGCACCCGAATACAGCGCGCTCGCATGGCATTTCTCAAAACGGATGTCAGACGTGCTCAACGTGCCTGTCGGAATCGTAAGCGCAGCCTACGGCGGAGCCAAAGTCGAAAGCTGGACTCCACGCGACATGCTTGAAAAATATCCCGACATATCGCTCGACCCG
>Ga0209694_1003399_pt1 | contig 10460 bp, 10 predicted proteins | sample GluameincwithD2O_FD_187499 | JGI IMG/M metagenome (GOLD analysis project Ga0209694, IMG submission 187499) | Mouse cecum microbial communities from Vienna, Austria - Glucosamine amended microcosms incubated with D2O (SPAdes) (version 2) | ecosystem: Host-associated > Mammals > Digestive system >...
CTTTTTGATGCTTAATGCTACCAATTTCACATCGCCTCAAATGACAAGCCCTTTTTCGTAAAACAGGTGTAACTTATTATATTTGTAGAGAATATATGATTTTGTCTTTTTTTACCGGACAGCAATATCTGATTTTATTCGTAACTTTGGCCTTGAATAACGAAATGGTTTCTGTATGAAAAACAAACTTACAATTGCGTTGGTATTTCTGTCTATATGGGGTTTCTCCACAGGCTTCATATATGTTCTTGGGCTGATTCTTGACCGGAGCACATTCAAAAATTGGGGATATATCATACTCTTGGGTTTTTCTTGCGCTTTTTTTGGCATCTATGGTTCTATAATTGGCGACAAGATCAGAAAGCAATTCAACAAGAAATCTTAATTGTTTGGCAATGCGCTGAGAAGATATAACCCTCTCAATCGTTGCGTCCTTGGCAGTCCCTGTGGGTATGGTCAGAAGTCGACACCAACCCTGACGGAAAGCTGAGGATGCAACGTTTTCTCATCATTCCATCTGTAGCCTCTTAAATTCATCCCGATGCCGAAGTTGACATTGCTTTTGCGGCCTAAATTGAGTCTATAACCCACAGTTGGAGATAGATACAATCTGTAATCGCCCAAAATCACTCCACCGACACGGATATCGCCATACAAGGGAATTTTCCCAAACGTCCAATCTGTTCTCGCATGGATATACAAGGGGAAACTGAATCCGGAATTATGATGGACCGGATGATGACGTTCAAACATCAAACCTGCGCCCAAAAAGTAGTGATTGTTGAACTGGTAACCATGAGATGTGGAAACCCCATAATACACTGTCGTTGTATTGTCTCCGTAACCACCTTGTTGGAATGATAAATCAACGTTTGCATCCACAAATCCCCTGTAGCCTTTTTGAGGTTCACCTGCTGTCACAGCGAGCGGAAATATCAACAAAGCCAACAGATGGAATAATTGTTTGACATTTTTCATATTGCACATATATACATAGATACGCTACCATAACAACGCTCAATTCACTAAATTATTGTACAATCCACATCTTACAACGAGCCGGGTTTTTCCTTCTCAAAAAAAGGAAACATTGTTGAAGTAACGACACATATCAGCGCCAAGCTGCTACTGCATATCGGATTTCTTGTCTCAATCCCGACATAATACACCGAAACAAGACTATATCCGCCTGAATTTATTGCAAGTTTTTCAGACTTGTTATTACCGTTTCTCATAAGCACTTGGCCATATCCGAGAAAGAAAAAAGCACCGACTATCGTGTTGATAATCAGTGCTTCTCTCTGCGGAGCGACCGAGATTCGAACTCGGGATACCCTTTTGGGGTATACACGCTTTCCAGAAGTAGCGTAGCCTCTCCAAGTAACTGTTAATAAGGGACTTATTTCAGTGTTCTATCTTGCGCAAGTGATGCGCAAGTTGTTTTACAACGCAAAGATACGAAATTTTTCTCAATACTCAATAAGAAATCTTCTTGTTTCTTACTTTTTTTCCTCATACTCAATACCATTGCGGAGAAGCAACTCTTTGAGTCGGAAAATTTCAAACTGCAATTCGTACTTTTCTTTCATATACTTGTCGCGTTCACTTCGGACTGCATCAAGTTCGGCGCATACTTTGTCATATCGTTTGCGCCACTCCGAGGACTCGCTTGTTTCTGCGTTTCTCGCACCGTCGGACTCCGAAGTACATTTTTCTACTATATCCAATAGCTTTTTCAATACCTCGGGGTTGTTGATGTCTATTTGCGAGAACTTGTTGTGGCTTCCAATACTTCGGTCGGGCAAAGTATCTTCATCAACCTCATATTGCGAGAGGTCGGTATTCGGAAATACCGCCTGTAAATCTTGCACCCTATCGTCAGGGAAAGGATTGCGCCATTTTTCAACGCTTGAAAGAAAACCTTGCGACAATTTCAACTTGTCTGCGAGCTCTTTCTGCGTGATGTTGTGGTCACTCCGCAATTTTTGAAAGTCATATCTTGCCATAACTTTAAGATGTTTTAGTAATTTTCACGCAATATAATTACTAATATTGCGTAATATTTAGTACATTTGCAACTAAACTACCTTTACATCGTTTAGCCAATAACTAAATCCGATATGCAAAGGTAACAATTATTGCCTATTATTACAAATATATTGGTGCAATAATTTTCTTCTTGAATGTTAAAATTACTAAACTTTCAAAATAATACAATATGACTCTTAAAGAACTCTACCAACAAGCCAAAGAGCAACCAAGCCCGGCGCAGGTGTTCATAGCAGAGATTGCAGAAGCAACCTGCCGTGAACTATCAACCGTGCGTCAATGGCTTTCGGGTGTTCAGGTACCGAATGCCAAAGCAAAAGAACGTATTTCTGCAATCATTAATGTACCTGTCGATGAACTATTTCCGGCAGACGAGGTCGGAAACGTACCCTCTAACGAAGAACCGACATGACAGCAAAGGAGCCTCTGGTAGTCCTTACTGCCAAATATTCAATCAAGGAAACGTGCGAGCTGCTGCAAATTCACCGCGACTCGCTATATAAGTACACCCATAACACCTGCGAGATTAAATGCGGTTGGCATCGACGCGGTGGCAGAGCCGTTAAGTATTATCTCGGCAGCGAAATACTCAAATTCTGGAACAAGCAAATCTGAATATGAATACCAACAACGATATAAAGCATCGGGAGGCAGGGCAGCTCAATGCCTTTCTCGACACCCTCACCTACTGGGAGAGGGTCGAGTTCGTAACCGCCGTTATACGCCGCTTCAAGGTGAAACGGCAAACCTTCTTCAACTGGAAATGTATGGCCTGCCGCATACCTGCGGAGGCCAAAGAGATAATAGAGAGCGAGGCCGGGCACACTATTTTTGTGCCGGACGAGCCGGAAATGTGTGCCGCCCGATGATTGAAACAAGACCTACCTGTGACCCCGAGGGTGTATTTTCGGTTAAGAGAACTTGTGCCGAACTTGGCGTGTGTCACAAGACTTTACGAAAACTGCGCTCCCTCGGCCTGATTGAACCTGTCAATCCCGGCAACCGGGCGCGCCTCAAATACACCGGCAGGGCGATAATCGACTGCTGGGATAAAGCGAGCAGATTATGATTAGCGAAACTACCGTACAACGTGTGAGGGAGCTTGACATCGCAGATGTTGTCAAGCCTTACACGGAACTCCGGCGCCACGGCTCGGAGTTTTTCGGGCTGTGCCCGTTCCATTCCGAAAGAACAGCCTCTTTCTCCGTATCTCCGGCAAAGAACCTTTGCTACTGCCACAGCTGCCGCAAGGGCGGCGACGGCATACAGTTCACAATGGAGAAAGAGGGGCTGGACTTCTACGGGGCGGTCGAGTTTTTGGCCCGTAGCCACAACATCACCATAGAATACACCAGGACGGAGCAGAACGAGGAACAGCTGCAAGCCGCCAAAAAGCGTGAGGCTCTTTTTGCGGTGTTGTCGGCGGCGCATCAATTCTTCACCTCACAGCTCCGTCTGCAAATGGACGACGAGGCGAGAGCGGCCAGGAATTATACTTACAGCAGGTGGAACGAGGAATTTTGCGACACCTCCGGCATAGGCTATGCCCCGAAGGACAGCCGCGCATTTATCGACTACTGCAAAAGCAGAGCCTTGCCCGAGGATCTGCTTTTCCAGTCGGGGCTGCTGCGGCGCTCGGAGGACGGCAGAGCCTATGCGATGTTCCGCGAGCGAGTGATGATACCCATACGCGACCGCATCGGGCGTGTCGTGGCGTTCACCGGGCGGTACTTCGGCAAGAGCAAGAAGACCGCCAAGTATATGAACTCCATTAACTCGGACATCTTCACTAAGAGCGATACCGTGTTCGGACTCGACAGGGCGAGCCGTTGCCGCGAGGCCGGGCTGTTCAACATCGTGGAGGGTGCGCCCGACGTGCTGCGCTTGCAGTCGGTCGGGATATTGAACACCGTAGCCACCCTCGGAACGGCGTGGAGCGACAGGCAGTTCGAGCAACTGAAAAAGCATACCCGGTCGCTATGCTTTATCCCGGACTCCGACCCTCCGAAAGAGGGTGAGCCTTACGGCCCCGGCTTCGTCGCCGTAATGGATAACGGCAAACGTGCCGTGCAGCTCGGCTTCGATGTCACGGTAAGGCAGCTCCCTGCCGACTTCCGCGACGTGTATGTGCCGCTGTTCGATTTTGAAATCGAAGCCCTCGAAGCCGACGGCATAAGCGACTGTGAGCGGCGGAGGAAGATAGCCACCGTCGGCAAACAGGACGCCGACAGCTATATCCTCTCCAAAGAGATCTATTCCTCGATTGAGGAAAAGCCCTTTGTCGTGTGGCTCGCGGAGAAACGCTTCGCCACCGCCGACTCCCTCGTGGAGCAGCGCAAGTGCGTGGCCGAGATAGCGGAGCTTCTGCGACACGTCAAAGATGCGCTCGTACTCGATACCTGCATCGAGCAGCTTGCAAAGATGCACGGCAAGGTGAAGCTGTGGCGCGACGCGCTGACCCGTTCCAAAGGGGAGGCGCGGCAGAAAGCCGCTGCATCGCCGAAGAATGAACGGGAGCGCGACATCGAGCTTCTGCGCCAGTACAACCTCACCATACGCGACAACTGCTATTTCACTTTCGACGGCGACGACGAGCCGACCCGGCTCTCCAATTTCATACTCGAACCGCTTTACCATATTCAGGACGAAAGGAACGGCACCCGTATTTTCCAGATGAAGAACAAATTCGGGCAGTCGCGCATTATCGAGCTGACCGAGGCCGAGCTGTGCTCGCTCTCGACCTTTCAGCAACGTGTAGGCTCGCTCGGCAACTTCGTGTGGCGAGCCAAGATAGACAAGCTCAACAACGTAAAGGAATACACCTATGCCAAGACCGACTCCGCCGAGCGTATCCGCAAGCTGGGCTGGGATAATGCCGGGGAGTTTTTCGCCTTTGGCAACGGCATACTGCTCGACGGCCACTTCCGCAGTGTCGACGACATCGGCATCATACGCGACTGCAACGGCCATACATACTATATTCCGGCCACATCAAAGATGTACCGCAACAGTCCCGAGATATACCAGTTCGAGCGGCTTATGGTGCACGAGAACGCATCGGGCGTGAGGCTCGCAGACTTCGCCTCAAAACTTGCCGACGTGTTCGGCGACAACGCACGGGTGGCCTTATGCTACCTTTTCTCTTGCCTGTTCCGTGACATCATATTCCGGCGCACACGCCATTTCCCAATTCTAAACCTTTTCGGCGAGAAAGGCACGGGCAAGACAACGCTCGCCACCTGCCTCCAATCTTTCTTCGTCCACGGCATCGACCCTCCTAACCTCGGCGTTACCTCAATTCCGGCGATGAACGACCGCGTTTCGCAAGCGGTGAACACCCTCGTTGTATTCGATGAATACAAGAACGACCTTGATGTGCGCAAGATAGCTTACCTCAAAGGTGTGTGGGGTGGCGGCGGTCAGACCAAGAAGAACACCAACACCGACGGAATGGCGGCGCAGACCATAGTATCGACCGGCCTTGCGCTGTGCGGCCAGGACAAGCCCACACAGGATATGGCGCTCTTTACGCGACTGATATTCCTTGCTTTCACCAAAACATCGTTCACACAGGAGGAACGCAAGAAATACGAGGAACTTGTCGCACTCTGCAATATGGGGCTGACACACCTTGCCGTCGAAATTCTCTCGCAGCGTCCGCTGTTCGAGAAGAATTTCCCACAGGCATACTCGCTCACCAAAAGCGAGCTTGCTGCCCGTGTCAAGGACGAGCAGCTGCACGACCGCATCTTCGGCAACTGGGTGATACCGCTCGCCACTTTCCGGGCCCTTGAAACAGCCGTCGAGCTGCCTTTCAGCTACGCCGACCTGTTCGACTGCGCTATCGACGGTATGCGCAACCAAAATGAATATGCCAAGGAGTCGTCGGAGGTCGCCAATTTCTGGAACGACCTGCAAGGCTTGCAGACTTCGGGCCGGTGCGTCGAGAAAGCGCATTACCGCATCAAGTATCAACAGCGCTTCCGCGCTATCTCTATGGACGAGGATATGATCTTCGCCGAGGCGAAGCCAATCCTTTATCTCAACGCCCCGGCGGTGTCGGCTCTTTTCAGCGGCGGACGTGGAGCGAACCTTACGGCCAACCGCTCCAACTGGTCCACCACTTTATCCTATCTCAAATCGCACCCGGCGTTCCTGGGCCTCAAACAAGACCGCTTCGTGCTGCTCACTCCGCAGGGAACGCCCGACTACACTTTCGAGTCGGTCAACGGCCAGCAGGTGCGCAAGCAGAAAGTCAACCGCCCGAAAGCGCTGTGCTTCGATTATTCGATACTTAAACAGGAGTTCGGCCTGACTCTCGAAACCGAGGTGATGACCGAAACGGAGGAAATCGACGAGGACGCAGCCGCTGTGGCTGTTGTTGCTCCGGCTCCGCCGAAGCCTCAATCGCTTTTCAGCTCCACCGGCGATGAAGATGCTCCATTTTGATGCGGCGGCAACATTATCCCGGCTTATAAAGGTCAACAACGATGTTGGCCTTTAATTTTTTCTCCTTTTTTGCAGTTGACTGCAAAAGGCGGCGTTCACGGATTGACAGCGTTGACGGCATAGCACTCCTTGTTAATCAACGTCTTAATCCATAACCGCACGGTTGACAATCGTTGACAACGGTAGCCATTTCCGAAAATTCGCAGATTTTCATAGCCAACGGTTGACACTTCCTTGCCACTTATATTCATTACTCTTTTTTATTTCAAAAAGAGATAAGTATTTGTATATAAGCGGCCTTTACAGCCTGTTTCCTTGCGGCTCGCCGCTGTGTCAACAGTGTCAACGCTGTCACCCCCGGGGGGATATGCCCTCTCCATTTCCATTTGTTGCCCTTACAGGCCGAATGGCTCGCCATGGCTCGCCTCCTAAGTACCGCTTTATCACTCCAAATCCCTGATTGTCACTCTTTAAGCAAGCGTCAAATCGTTGTCTACTTGCTTGAATTTGAGTAACTTTGCATATATAAATACGCCATTTCTCTATGCTCCTTTACATCGAACTCGAAGACTATCTCGCGCAATGGTTCCGTCACGAACAGGGCGGCACCGACCCGGTACGGCTTACCCGTGGGTCGATTGAGTCGGGGCTGCTCGAACAATTCTTGCAGACACCGCCGCCGGACTATGTGCCGGACTTCGGGGGCGACGGCAAGCTCGCTATCGAGCTGCCGAATTTCCGCAACAAGGACACACGGAGCTATTACTACCTGCCCCCGAAAGCGCGTGATGCCCTCGTCGCTTGCATACGCAACCGCTTCGACATTTCGATGTGGCAGTCGCTCCACCGTTTCGCATCGGTGTTCCAAAGGCAGGATCACCTCATTTATGCCTTTATGGAGAAGCACGGCATTGAGCTGACCGAGAAGAACTGGAACGCCATTGCCAAACGCTACCAACGCAAGCGCGACATATACCGGCGCATCGACCGACGCAAGAAAAGTTCACAAAAATAATCCCGATTTCAGGGGCATAAAAACGGAAGTGTCCGTTTTGTCCGCCCCACAGCATAATTCAGTATGAAAACCTCCCGACAAATACTTCCCGGCGTCAAGGCCATACATTGGCTTGACTGCCGCCACCTGCCGCGCAGGGTCGACCTGCACGGCATCTGCCGTATGCCGGTGCCGGTGCTGACAGCACTTTCGGCTGTCGGGGTTTTCGATGATGCGCAGTGCAGTTGCGTGACCGAGAGAGAGGGCGGCTCTTTCCAAGACACCGCCACCTTGAAATTCCTTACACACGAACTGCTCCCTATCCACCTCAAACTCGGTTTTGCCGTTACCGATGTCAACGGCAGGTGCTGGCTCATCGGCTCGAAAGAGCCGCCTTTCCCAAAGGTAAAGGTGGAGCACCGATGCGGTCTGCCCGACGGCGACGGCGCGGGATTTTTCTATGAAATCTCCCACGTCGCCCTCAAATCACTTGTCGAGTGTCATATCTCGGCTGAATGACAAAGATATTCCCAATCCCAACCACAGGCTAATTGCGACCGCGAGGCCGCAGGTCATATTCAGATTTTGAAGTTAGAGAAATCCGCTTGCGCGTGAGGCGTAGGCGGATTTTGTTTTTTCAGCGGTACAAAGAGCCGCCCCTTGCGGAGCAACCCGAGGGAGAGAGGGAGGGGTCAGCCCCGACGGAAAACGGGTGCGCCTTGCATAGGTTGTCGTGGTGAACAGCACGGCTTCATTGGCGAAGCGGCGAAATTGCCTGTTGTTCGGAGTAGCAATCCACGATGATGCGCCGGGTGCCTGGCCCATACTCCGCAGTTGGCCGCTGCGCGGTCGCCGGAACATCGTGCAACTCATTTTCAGCGGTGACTGCCCGGGCGGTGTGTTTCTCTATTCTGCGGTTGGCCGGTCTGCCTCGGGTACGAACCCCGGAGTACATAGCTATGCGGCGGAGCAATCGCAGTGCCGTGCAGCTTGCGGTAGGGCTGCCTCGCCGGTGGCATCGCCTTGCAATTCGGTGTCGCAGTTGCCGACGTTACGGGGCTATCCACGACGGCACCGCCGCCGGTGTACTTGCTTTTCCGTCAGTGCCGACTATCCGGGATCACCGTGCGCTTTCCGTCGGCGGCATCTTCGGTCGGGCACGAAGTCCGGCAGGTTCGTTGCGGCATACCGCTCTGCGTGAGTCAAGCTCTCCTGTAACCGCATCTTGGCATTTTGAGGACACGATGATTGGTTGAGTTTTACGCCGCAAAGTTATTACCTCCCTGCGGAACGTCAAGGGTAAATACATCGGCTGAATTTTCTCCACGCCTACGGGTAGTAAAATTCCTCCGACCCTTGCCTCATTATCCGCCCGGAGGCACTTTGGGGGCAGTGTAAAACTTCAAAAACAATCATTATGTCAAACCCTCAAAATTCAATCAAGATGCGATTACAATTCGGAGAACTCAACATCACTCCAAGAGTCGTTAACCGACTCCACGAACTGGACTTCACAGTGCCCGAACTCGAAGATGCTATCGCCGAACACAAAAGCGACTGCGACGGTGAACCCTCCGTGTATGTCGGCACTTACGGCAAGTACAACGACGGCTCGCTCTGCGGCCTGTGGATAGACCTCTCCACTTTCGACGACTACGACGAGTTTATAAACTTCTGCCAGGCGATACACGCCGACGAGGAAGACCCCGAGCTTATGGCACAGGACTTCGAGTGCTTCCCCCGTCAATGGTACAACGAGGGGTTCATAACCGAGGAAGACTTCGACCACATCAAAGAATACACTGAAATGTGTGAGAGACACTCCGCCGAGGCTGTCGACGACTATTTGGAGTTCCACGATGATCTCGACGACTTCGAGGAAGCCTACTGCGGAGAATGGGACAGCGAGGAGGACTTCGCCCGGCACATCGTCGAGGAATGCTACAACCTCGAAAAAACTATGGGCGACCTCGCCCGGTTCTTCGACTACGAAGCCTTCGGACGCGAGCTGTTCATGTTCGACTACACTATGGGCGCAAACGGCCACGTTTTCCGCCCGGTCTGACCCCTGACCTCCCTCTCTCCCTCTTTGGGCTGCTCCGCAAGGGGCGGCTCTTTTTGTTGATGATATGGGTATAAAAAAGGCGAGGTCGCGGAGACATAGTCCGCGACCTCTTTTTCCCTTTTTAAGTGTTGGTATAGAGACATAGCCTATACGAGCACTATTTATGTTGCAAAGGTACTTCTTTTTTCTTAATCAACAAAATATTTCATAAGAAAGTTTCTCTATCAAACTGGAAAACCGCTGCTTGTGCGCAGAATTGTCTTTATTGCCGGAGTAGTAGCATACTTTTTAAGTAAATCCTCTACCTCTTTCTCAAACTCTGCCGCACGATTAGCTGATACTTGCTTTAACAGATACCCGACAACCTTTAATGCGCCATAGAGTTTTTTGCGCTCACTTCCGCTTACATTTGCCGGGCCCCGGCGGATTAACGGATATAATGCCATATCGTAAAGCAAACCTCCGTGAGCGCAGGTGTTTCTTACGCACCTTACTACGTCCAAATAATTCTCAAAAATGTTGGTGTAGGTAATGCCGAAATGCTTTGATATATCCTTTTTATCTTCAAGGTCGAGCAAAGATTTGTACAAAGCTATATTACTGCCTAATGTCATAAATTCAAGCGTTTTCCACGCCGGAGCATACTTATCGTTTATATGCTTCCTGTGATGCGCCGCTATGAATTTATTCCTTTTGAATTTATCAGTATATACCTCCTTGTCAAAACTTGCGATATAGTCACGGTCAACAACACGCGAGGAAACGAACCAAGTAGGTAGGGTGTTCAGTTTGACGTTCCGAAAAACGGCATCCAGAACACCGGATTTTACATAAAAATCACGTGCTGGAAATTCTTGTTTTCAGAGACGAAATAGTACATTGAAAATTTGGATAATTCATTAA
>Ga0209694_1003412_pt1 | contig 10418 bp, 8 predicted proteins | sample GluameincwithD2O_FD_187499 | JGI IMG/M metagenome (GOLD analysis project Ga0209694, IMG submission 187499) | Mouse cecum microbial communities from Vienna, Austria - Glucosamine amended microcosms incubated with D2O (SPAdes) (version 2) | ecosystem: Host-associated > Mammals > Digestive system >...
CAACTGAGGGCAAGCCATGTATGGTAGCTAACTTTTGGAAAGTGCTTATGGAAGTCTTGAGCAAAAGCAGCAACTAAACCAACAGCCGTCGTTAAACAAGTAACAGTTAACAAGAATGCTAGTACAACTTGTCCGAATGCACCGGCATAAGCATTAACTAATTGGTTAAAGGCAACTCCACCATCTGGGGAAACTTTGAAACGACCAAGAGACATTGCGCCAAGAAGGATTAGTAATAAGTAGATAAAAGCAACGGCACCCATTGAGAGGACACCAGCTTTTGCAACGACTTTGGATACATCTTTTGCTGACCGTTGTCCCATAGAACGAACGGCGGTTACCACTGTTACCCCAAAAGCAAGACCGGCAAGAGCATCCATAGTGTTGTACCCTTCAAGGAACCCGTTAGTGAGTGCACCATGAACATAAGCGCTAGTTGTAGGTGCGGTAGCAGGGTTACCAAGCGGACGAGCGAAACCAACAACGAAAACAAGGAATAAAAGGGCTAAGAAGACGGGATTTAATACTTTTCCGATGTTAGCTAGGATGTCATTTTCCCGGTATGAGAAGAGGAAGGCCGCCCCGAAGAATAATGCTGAGAATAATAGCAAGGCAAGGGATTGATATTGTTTATCAACGAATGGGGCAAGCCCAACTGTGAATGAAACAGTAGCAGTTCGGGGTGTACCGAATAATGGACCGATCGTAGCGTGGATAAGAACCATGAATACTAAGGCGAAACCAACGCCAAGCGGACGACCGATATCAAAGACTCCTTCTGCACGCGTAACAGCAACGGCGAGAACTGATAGAAGTGGTAAAAGAACTCCAGTAATCAGAAAGCCAACTGCAGCTGGTCCCCAATGACTACCAGCTAATTGACCAAGGTGTAACGGGAAAATCAAGTTTCCGGCCCCAAAGAATAAACCGAAAAGCAATGATGCAACAACTAAATAGTTTTTGAATGTTAACTTGCGCGATGTTAAATCTTGCATGTTTTCTCCTCCTAATCTGATCCCAACAAAAAAGTCCCTTAGCCAAACTGGCTAAGGGACGCTGAGCGTGGTACCACCCTATCATTGTACTGCTATTGCTAACAATACCTCACACGTACGACCATAATGGCGATACGCTGACACGATAATGGGTGTAACCACTACAGCTTACTGGTATTTAAGCTGTAGACTCGAAAGTGATTTTCAGTTAGAGTTAAAACTGTCTCCTCACACCAAACGAGACTCGCTGAAGCTATCGTCTAACATACTCTTCTTTCTCATTGCGATCGAATAATTAAATTGTTGTCATTAATATTAACCTATTTCTCATAAAAGTCAACAGTAAATTAAAAATTATTTATAATTTTTCAAATCTTCGCTGCTTTCGGCATATGCAGGATCACCATTTAATGCCCGGGCAATGGCTCGCTCAACAGCAGTATTAGAAGTAACATTTGCAATGGCAAGTGGCTTTTCATAACGTTTAGCGTGATGGTTGGCGAGTTGACTAATTCGATGGTGAATTGCATCGATGCAGACAATCACAAAGTCTGCATCACGAATTTCGCGTTTTAATTTACTGCTAGAAACTTTTTCTTCTGCAGACGCATCTAATCCGCGGAACAGACCGTGGTGTTTGTCAATGACTGGTTTAAGACTCTTAACCTTGCTGCGGATTCCGGTAATAACAAGTACCTTTCGTTGGTGAAGGTCATAATCAAGTTTCTTTTCATAATCATGACGAGGATTAGCAGGCTTTTTAACAACTTTTGGTTTAGCTGGTTGCTTGGTTGTATCATAATCTTGCTTTTCATGAATCCAGCGAATGGCGCCGTCTTTGGCATCAGTTAGGCCATTTTCTCGATCATAGTAGGCAAAATCAATAACCATTCCAGGCTTAATATCGCGGCCCGGGTACTTAAAAGGATCAATTACAATAGTATTCTCTGGCGCTTCGTCAACGATTGAGTTACCCTTAATTGTTTTACTCAGTTGAAGGACATCAGAACCGGGCACGCGTTTTAGTTCACCATATTCAATCACATTGACTTTTTCAGGAGTGTAATCGCTAAGGTGGTCACCGGTAATCCGCCGAATAACAGGAAGGCCACGGACCTTTTGTTCATAGTCTAGTTGGGCGATATCCCCATCCTCAACGGAAAATGGTAATGCATGCAAAATTGCTTCTGGGTAGTAACGATGATTAATCTCAGCCCCACTTAACTTGCGATGGACAAGGTAGCGGTTGTCAGCTGCCAATCGTTCTTCTTCGGTGATTTCTTTTGGTGCTTCGACTGAAGAAGATGCGGCGGGGCTTGTTATTGATGTTGACTTTTCTTCATCATTAGCTGGACCGGTAAGCAGTGACTTCAATGTTTTGCGTGCTTGCGGAGGCAACTCGTTTGACGATTGAATTTTTCGTTGAACAAACCGTGGTGCATTTTGTTTAACGGGTTTGCTTTCCTGATAATGATTTAAAATATTAAGAATGGTGGTAAGACTCCGCTGTGTCTGCAGTAAGCTTTGTGGATCATCAGCGGTATTATTTAAGAGGTCAATCAATTCTTGACGATAATCATAAACTTCCATATTGTTTTCCTTTCTTAAAATAAGTTACTAATTTCAATGATAGCAGTTCGTTAGCGTGATGTCAGTAATTAAGTGTGGTTTAGCCGATTTCCTACGGTATAATAAGAAACAAAATCAGAATTGCGAGGATCGAAAATGGCACAACGGTTAATAAAATTATTTTCCCACAATGATTTAGATGGATTCGGGGCTCCATTATTATTAAAAACACTACAACCAGTAATGTTTGAAGACACAGAGTTTGATATGACAAACTGTGGTGCTGGACGAATTGATGAAGAATTAAGTCGATGGATGCAAACGGCGGAAGTAGGGCGCTTTACAGATGTTTACATCATGGATATGACGCCGGATAGCGATTATTCATTTAAGTTATTGAATGAACGTTTTGCTAATCATTGGCTTGTCTTTGACCATCATGAAAGTGAAGCTGAACTACGCCAAAAGTATGCGGCCAATAGTATCGTACCTGCTGATCCAGCAGTTAACCCAAGTGCCACAAGCTTGGTATGGGATTGGTTAAAACAACAGCCATCTTTTACAAAGGTTGATGAACAACAGCAAAAAGATCTTGCTTATCTGGTGGAATTAATTCGGGCATATGATACTTGGGATTGGCAAAATGATCCAGAAATGGATGAGCAGGAACGAATTGATGCTGATAATCTTGATCAGCTCTTTTGGTTTTATCCTCTTCAAGATTCGGAAGAGTTTGTTCAAAATGTTTTTAATACCAGTTGGCAACAATATCAGAAAGAAAATCGGCTGTTGATTCGGACCCTAAACGAACGGCGGGCTAAATACCTTAAGAGCCATTTGAAAGATGTTTTAATTACAGATATCGATGACCATAAATTTGGGGTCGTATATGCAAGTGACTATAAGTCTGAAATTGCCCACGAATTATTAGTACAACATCCAGAAGTCGACGCGGCTTTGGTAGTCAGTCCGGTTAGCGTGTCGCTTCGAAGCAACGGAAAGTTAGATGTAGCTAAATTTGCTGAAAAATACTTTAATGGTGGTGGTCATGCTGATGCAGCAGGTGGCCGATTAACGGTTAACCCGATTGAAGTTGGTGAACAAGCAGTCATTGATGATCTTAAGCAGACGATCACTAATCAGCAAAATGAACAAAAATCAAATGAAAGTACGCTTGCCGATAATCTTGATCCCGAAGTAGCTGCAAAGATGGCAGCTTTGTTTGGGAAGAAGTAGGGTGGAGAGTTAATCTCTACGGCATGGAAGTAAAAAAAGCCCCTCACGATTGAGGAGCTTTTTTAGTTAGCTGATTAACCACGGATTAGGGATGCGGCCGACTTTAACAAAGTAGTCAATAAAAAGGTCGGTCAGCTGTGGTGAGACTCTAAGGGAATGATGTGAAGCTGGCGTAACAGGGCGGATATTGAGATTTATATCTGGTAATTCCGCTTCTTGAATGTTGATTTGCCACTTAATGTAGTAAGTAGTATCGGTTGGTAAGCTCATAAGCAACTGTAAATCATGAGTAATTGTCGTTAGTTCCCGGCAGCTATGTTCCAATTGGATGAGCTGCTCTTGGGTTACTTGGTTTTGCTCTAATGAAAAGTATTTCTGATGACCTTGCCAGGCGGTTTGTAATAGTTTGTTGAGAAGCGGAACAATTTGTTCTTGTGTTAAAATCATATAAAATAACTCCTTTGAATTTATTCAAAGGTTTTAACGAGGCGATTAGCCTCGAATAGTAACAGCCCCAATCTGTTTTTAGATTGGGGCTGTTACGTTTAAATAATTATTTTGTGTATTTAAGGATATTTAAAAATGAATCCGTTAATTCAATTGCTGTTTTCGGATCTTTTGATTTTAACTCAAAGCATAGTTGATCAACCTTATAATAATTATTTTGAGTTTCAGAAGGCTCATTATTATTAAAATTTGTATTTTCAAGTAGTTGTGTTATTGGAATTTGCAAAGCATTCGCAATCCGCCTCAGAGATTTTAAACTTACATTTTGGTCATTGGTTCGTTCAAGTCGTGAAATGAAGTTCACGGAGAGACCACTAAGTTCGGCTAAACGTTCTTGTGTTACACCAAGATGCTTTCGAATTGCTCTCATGTTGTCCCCAATATCTGCGATAACAGTCACCTTCTTTTTTATTAAAGATAACTGAAAAATTCGCTTGATATAACGACTTTTGGAAATAGTTTTCGACCATAATAAATGTTTATTAATGCATATGTGTACAAATAAATAGTTATCACTATTGAAATGTGATTGCATGATACATTCTTTTTAATTTTTTTGCTTATCGTTAATATTAAACATATGTTAAGAGATAACTGTAAATATTAAGCGATAAATATAAAAGTTATCTAGTTGAAAACTATTAATATAGTGGTATTTTAAAAACGGATTATGTTAATGATTTTATATAAAAATAGGAGGAAATAGTTAGGGAGGATTTTGTCATGAAAAGAATCTTGGCAGTGACCGCTTCCGTAGCTGTTGCGTTGTCACTAGCGGCTTGTGGAAATACTTCAAGGTCCGCAAGTAATGAAAAGAATAGTGTGAGTTCTTCAAAAAGAGTAGTTAAACATCATGGAAAGAAGAATTCAAATAGCAGTAGTTCAAGTAGTTCTACTGTGTCGTCAAGTAGTAGTGAAACTAATACATCATCCACTAACACTGAACAAAGTGCTCCAGCAAATGATGCACAAAGTAACAGTCCGAATTCAGATAGTCAATCGGTTAATGCGGAGAGTACGTCAGTAGATGATGAAGGAAATACACACCACATTACAATGTCTGGACAGGTAGTCGATGGTCATCAACTTGGGACTGACATCGTGACTACTCCAGATGGTCAATCAAGAAGATATGAATTTGACAAGGCTATTGATGATTAAATTGGGGGATTTTTAAGATGGAAAATCAAGTACATTATAAATTATTTAAGAATGGTAAGTTTTTGTGCACAATGGCATTATCTACAGTTGCAGTATTAACAACATTAGGTGCTACTGGAACAGTGCATGCTGATGCCACACCAGTTCAAAATAGTAACGAACAAAGTGAACAAACCAGTCAAAGTGCCTATCAACAAAAGGCTTCACAAAATAAGCAACAATTATCAGATTTGGCAGCAGCTAATGCTACTAAAGAAACTAATGCAGCTAACTCATATGCACAAGCAAATCAGCAAAGTGCTAATGCCACAAGCCAACAAATTGCGGATATTCAAAATCAATACGCACAAAAGAAGCAACAAGCTGAACAACAAATTCAAGCTGCTTCTGATGCGATGGCTTCTTCTGTAGCAAGTCAAACACAAGCCGTTAATAATTCAGCAGCTTCTGCAGCTAGTGCTACTCAACAAGCTAACGCTGTTAGTGAAGCTCAAATGCAATCTGCGAATGCAGCAGCAATTGCTCAAGCTCAACAACAAGCACAAGAAGCTGCTGCTCACTCAGCAGCGGCTATTAGCGCTGCTAATAGTAACTATCAAGTGGCTGTTGATTCAGCTAATGCAACTCATCAATTAGCAACATCAGCAGCAAATGCGGATTACACTGCTAATGTTAACAACGAAAATAATACATATAGTGCTAATCAACAACAAGTAAAGAATGATGTAACTGTCGCTCAAAACGCTGTAAATCAAGCACAACAAAACGTTAAGGATCACACCACTACTCAAACAGTAACAGTTCCGGGCCAAAAGCGGACAATTGACCACATTACCAATGCTGCTGAAAAGCGAGGAGACTCAGTTGTTTGGGGTGATACATCTACTTGGCTCACTCCAGTCGGTCAAGAATCAGATTATCGCAAGTCAATTTATTACAACATCATGATGGGTACGTTTCCCGGTCAAACGCCATATAGCCGTGTAGATGCTGCTAATCATACAACACCTTATGATTTCACGCATGTTCCAACTAACGTCTCAGAAATGCCAACCGATTTTCAACCTGGCTTGTTAATTTATAATCCAGATCTTGATACATCCGAAGTAGTATCATCTGATGGATTTACTGAAGCACAAAAGCAAACAATTCGTGCATTTATGGCTAGTTGGGCTAATTCGTTCCGTAATTGGATTTACAATAATGAACGCGGCGTTTGGAATGAAGCTAATAAGTTTCGCTATTTGAAAGATCAAGTACCTCGTCAACTCAAGTTTACTACTACTATGAATAGTGCTGGAAATAAGATTGGCCAAATGCGTACTAATGCCGGCTTAACTAATGATCAACATACTATTACGTCATCTAATCCAAATACGGACTATAATAAGGCCGTTCCCAATTTTGATGTTAAAGGAACGCAAGCTGGCAATTATATGGTTATGTGTACAGATGCTAGTATGGAAAATCTTATGACTGTCGAACCCGCAACAGTGGATGACGCAAAGCCAACTATGCTTAATTATCTAATCAACGCATATAACATGACACAAGCAATGTGGTATGGTGAAATTTATGCTAATGGGTTAGGTGGTCACGTACGTGGAATTTTAGATAATGATCTTGGCTATATTACAGGTGGATTGGAAAAAATTACGTCATCTACATACAGTAATCCAATTACTGATAATAAAATGGCTCCGCGTGAACAATATTTATTTAATCATAATATGCCAATGTACGCATTCACATATGACGCATATGGATATGTTCCATATGTAATGTCAATGGATGATCAATTGAATGTATTATCTGCATTGCCAAATGATCAAAAAGTAGTCGATGCATATAACAAGATTCAATCTACTATCGACAATGCAATGGGTCAAGAAATTCAAGATCCAACATTTATGAGTGCTGTTTCATATGAAAAGAATGGCGACGGCTCACACACCGAAACTAAGCAAGTAACGCCACAACAATACACTGATACATTAAACAATGCTAAGTCTCATCTGACACAAGTGACAAATGATGCTAACAGCAAGTTACAACAATTAACACAAACACATCAAGATCACTTGAAGAATCTTGAAAATATTCGCGATAATGCAATTAAGCAAGCAGATGCAACATTACAAAAGGCTGTTGAACAAGCTAAGCAAACTCGTGACAACAAGATTGCTGAAGCTAACGGTAGTCAAGTTAATGTTGACGCATTAAAGAAGAGTCTTGATGACAAGTATCAACAATTAGTAGCTAGTGATAAAGCTAAGCTTGATAAGATTGAAACTGATCGTCAAAATGCTATTAAGCAAATTAAAGCTAATGCGCAATCTGAATATGACGCTAAATTAAAGGAACTTGGTGTTGACGATCAGGCTGTTCAAATTCAAATTAAACAATTGCAAGATGCTCATGAAGCTTTTGTAAAAGAAAACGCTAATAAGCTAGCGCAACTTAAGGCAGAAGACATCAAGGCTTACAATGATTTAAAGACTAAACTTGATGCCGAATTAGCTACTTTGATGCCTAAGCATGAAACTAATACTGATCATTCAAGTAATGTTATTAATACTGGTGATCACACTATTGTACTGCCATCAACAGATATTAAGAAGAATGAGCCTGCTACCCACAATAACGCTAGTCAATCAAGTAATGAAAAAGATACTGATTCTGGAAAGCAACAAAGTCAATCTGGCCAACGTGTGATTGTGACAGGAAAAGATAATTTATCTGAGAAGCGCATTAGTTCAAATTCATTAACTGATAATGAAACTGCTGTAAAGAGTAGCAACACTGCTCATACTTCTTTAGAATTTAATAGTGATGTACCTGTTTCAACGTCTACAGCAATTGATAATACTCAGGCAACGGTTCCTGTAAATTCAATTAATGCGGAAACGCCAGTAAATGTTTCTACTCAAAATGAATTTGCTCCTGAATCAGTTACAATGACTCGTAAAGAATATAAGCAACAAACTAAAAAACTACCACAAACTGGTAACTCCCAATCATTGGTACTAGTCGCTCTTGGAACATTAACTTCAATGTTTGGTCTTGGCTTGATGCGGAAGCGCCACTATTAGAAAGATGAAGCAATATGGGGAATTTTGTTAAGAATAATAGGAAGTTGTTGGTTGTAGTATTGGCAATAGTTTGTCTTATAATAGGAATTGCGATAAGTCATCATATTTATGAACAGCATCGTGATGAGCAAGCTGCAGCTGAAATTTCTAAAGCATGCAAGAAGACGCCATCAATGAAGGGACTTTTTAGTAAGTTTCAAATCGCTGGTGTTAATGCTCATGAAAAAGTACTAGATCTGCAAATGAATGAAGAACTGAGCAACCAACTTAAATCAAATATTAACGCGTATATTGAGGATAATATTTCTGTAATTACGCGAATGTTTGGTGATCCAACCCGTCATGAAGATGGTGATGGAAACCTGATCGTTACAGGCGATGAGGTAGAACCAGTTTGCGATACGATTGCTTCTGATAAAAAGTTCGTTAACGATTTTGGGAATGGCTGGAAAATTAGAATATATAATGCACAAGAAAAATTAGTATATATTTATTCTGATGATAAGTTTTTGGACAAACCCGAAGTTCATTTAGATTCTGTGATTGCTAAAGGTAAGCAAGAACATGATGATAATGCGGTCAAGTTAACTGAAGCCGCCTTGAACGCGGTGGGTAATAATAAAGAATAAAACTAAATCTGGTGAAGGCATTGATGTCGTCACCGGATTTTTTAAACTAAAAAAGAACCATGACCCTAAGCCATAGCTCTGTAATTGAAAAGTAAACCAATCATGCGGTTGTGTGACCGTTGTGGGTAACGTTATTTTCACGATAACCAAAGTAGAATTGGATAGCAGCAATTGCAATGTTGACCCAATTCATTGTAAGGAACCAGCCATTAAGTGCGTTGCCGTCGTGTGTCATGCCGTAGTATACCCAAAAACCAATTACGATAGCACATACATTAATCCATGCGAATGTCTTTTGTAGAATTTGATTGTTAAGGGCAAACCACATCCATACAACGTTTACTACAAACCAGATTGCAAGAATCCAAAAGATAACGTCAAACATAGTATTACTTCCTTTCAACATCCTATCTACACATACCATAGATAATACCTAATAAAGAAGATTTACTTTTCACTCTTTATTATAGTCGAATCTTATCCATAGCCAAAAGATAAAGCATTATTAATATGCATTAATGATACATTGGAAAAATATTGAGTAAAAAAGTGCAAATCCTTGCTTTTTACGTATATATCTTTATAGAACTATTTAACAGGAGGATATAAGGATGAATGAATTCTTGCGCAAAAAGTGGGAGATGGCGGGCTTATCCGATGACTATATCTTCAACAAAGTGATGCTTGATTATGATATTTGTTTAGAAGTTTTACGGCGGATCTTACCGGACTTGCATATTAAAAAGATTAAGTTGCCTAATAATCAGCAAGAGTTTATTGTCGCTCCTGATGCTAAGGCAGTGCGTTTTGATATCTATACGACCGACGAACAAGGTAATCATTATGATATTGAGATGCAAGTAGCTGATCATCACAATATCGCTAAACGAATTCGTTATTATCAAACTGCTAGCTCAATGGAAGCCTATGATAAAGGGCAGCCATATGAACAAGCTGATGATTCCTATGTGATTTTCTTCTGCAATTTTGACCCATTCCAGCTTGGCCAGCAACGTTATGTGTTACATAAGCATATTGATGAAATTCCCGAACAAATTATAGAAGATGGACAAACCGATATCTTATTTAACGTTCCTTCCCTGCGCCACGATGTTGATCCTAAGATGCAGGCATTTTTAGATATGATTGCCCAGCGAGAAGTTGAAGCGACCGATCCGCTTGTCGTAAAATTAAAGGAGAGAATAGCAGTTGTAAAGCGGAATCGGAAA
>Ga0209694_1003417_pt1 | contig 10395 bp, 9 predicted proteins | sample GluameincwithD2O_FD_187499 | JGI IMG/M metagenome (GOLD analysis project Ga0209694, IMG submission 187499) | Mouse cecum microbial communities from Vienna, Austria - Glucosamine amended microcosms incubated with D2O (SPAdes) (version 2) | ecosystem: Host-associated > Mammals > Digestive system >...
AAAAAAAATAAGATTTTGATGCCAGAATAACTCTTTGATATACAGACATGGAAAAATTACCCGATTCTCAATGAACCGGGTAAGGGAAGATATGCTATTTATTTTAGGTTAAATGAAAGAGCCGTGGGTTGAGCCTGATGCGGAAAAGAATGAAATCTATGCGAAATCTGAACTGTCTCGCCAAGATTTGACTTCCCTTAAAGACGTTGGACTGATGGTCAGTAATCCGCATCGGGGCATTGACAGTCCTGATTCATTTTAATTTTGAGGACGTTTCCTATTTGTGTTAATGTCGTTGCGAGGGAGAATTGATTATACAATGAAATACTGTTGTTAAATGAGGTTAAAATATGGCTTGAAGTTTGGCGGATTCAAAAATGTGTCTTAACTTTGCAGTGTCAAAATCAGACATGAGGTCTGATGTTAAAAGAAAAATGGCGATTTAGTGTAGTGGCCTAGCACGCCACCCTCTCACGGTGGAGACCAGGGTTCGATTCCCTGATTCGCTACAATCACCTATCAGAAAGAGACTTGTCACAGCAGTGGTGAGTCTCTTTTTTTGTGTTATAACGTTGTCCAAGAGTTTCTGATTATGGATTCTGTAATAAATGTTGAAAATTCGCGATGTGCGGTGCTGTGTGTCCACGGCATACTCGGGCATCCCGGCTTTTTTGACTTTTTGTTGCCCCTTGTACCACGCGACTGGTCAGTTACGAATATCCTGCTGAAAGGGCATGGTGGCAGCGTGAAAGATTTCTCGGCAGCGTCGATGGATGAGTGGAAACTTCAGGTGGCCGAGGCTGTGGCAAAACTTAGGGGAACTCATGAAAAGGTTCTCATCGTGGCTCACTCGATGGGGACACTGTTTGCTGTCAGGGAGGCTGTCGCCGGAAATGCCGACGCGCTTTTCCTGATGAACACGCCGTTGAAAATCCGCGTGACCCGCCGATTATTGTCAACTCCTCTTAAAGTTCTTTCGGGAAATATAAAGAAAGAGGATAGGTGGACACAGGCTGCATTAGAGGCTTACGGAATAGAACAAGACGTGAATCTGCTCCATTATCTGGGATGGGTGCCGCGCTATCTTGAATTGTTTGCCGAGATAAAGTCTGTGCGGAAAATCATTTCACGGCTTACGGTCAGGACACAGGTCTGTCTGTCGGCTCATGACGAGATGGTCTCACCGGCCTCGGCGAAATTGTTTAAGGAATGTCACAGCGTCAAGGTAAAAGTATTGCCGACATCGGGACACTATTATTACAGCGACAGTGACACCCGTATGTTGCAGGACGACTTCCGACAGTTTGTCGCGTCAGTGCAGGTCTGACAGTTCGGTCAGCGAGCGGATTGTGATTGTTGAGGGGGGGAGCATGGAGAGGTTTTGGGGATGGATGTTGCGGCCGGAGTTCAGCAGGCACACTGTGCGCCATCCCATCGAGGCGGGGCAGGCGAAGTCTTTGGCCGGATTGTCGCCCACATAGGTAAGTTTTTCATCGTGCACCCTCGCCGCGATGGTTTCAAAGGGGAGGGGGGTCGTTTTGTCACCCCCGATTTCTTCGGATATGATTATGTGTTCAGGACTCACAAACCGGTTGAGACCGAGTGCCTCGATTTTGTTGCGTTGTGTGACAGAGCGGCCGTCGGTGATAATGCCGATTCTGTTTCGGGCATTTCGCAGCAGTGCAAGGGTGTATAACGACTGCCACGGCAGACGGATGTCGGGTCGATGGTTGCGGTACAGGGTGATGACCTCGGCAATCGTGACATCGGGCCGGGTTGCGGTCACCAAGTCAAACGCCCCGGCTGTCGTCGGGGCCGCAAGCATCATGGGTAGCAATTCCACACCCCATCGTGCCGCGATGGCCCGATAGGCCGAGTGGACATAGTCAGTTTCGGGATACAGCGTGTCGTCGAGATCAAACAGAATCATTTGACAAATGGTAAATATCGGCAAGGGCCAAAAGATTAAGAGGTTGTTTAATAACAACCTCTTAACCGATAAAAATCTTTTGGCCCTTGTCGGTCTTTGTTACTTTGTTTTATTTCGATTAATCAAAGATGTGGCGCAGTTTGCTGAAAATGCGGTCTTTTACCGACTGCGACGGTTGCATGTTGGGTTTTCCGCTGAGCGATTCGATTGCCCGTTTCTCGTCGTCGGTCATGTTTTCGGGGATGTAGACCATCACGTTGATAAGCTCGTCGCCGGTTCCGTAGCCTTCGGTCGAGGGGAGACCCTTGCCGCGCAGACGCAGCACCTTCCCGGGTTGCGTCCCGGCGGGAATTTTGAGCCGGGCGCGGCCCGTTATGGTGGGCACTTCGACCGACCCGCCGAGAGCGGCAGTCGGGATGTCGAGCATGAGGTTGTAAATCACGTCGTTTCCGTCGCGCAGAAGCTCGGGGTGCGGGATTTCCTCGATAACGACGAGCAGGTCGCCGTTTACACCTCCGTGAATGGCGGCGTTTCCCTTGCCCTTGACGGTCAGTGTCATGCCGTCGGACACACCGGCAGGAATCGTGAACGAGACAAGTTCTTCCTTGCGTTCTACGCCTTCACCGTTGCAATAGTGGCATTTCTCGGTGATGATTTTGCCTTCGCCCTGACACTGGGGGCATTGTACCTGACTCTGGCTTACGCCGAAAATCGTCTGCTGGCTGCGCAGCACTGTGCCCGTGCCGTTACAGGTGGGACATGTCGAGAATGCCGTGCCGTCTTTTGCTCCGGTGCCGTTGCAGTGCTCGTCTTTTACAAAGGTGGGTATCTTGAGAGTCTTAGTGACCCCTTTGGCGATGTCTTCGAGGGTGACTTTGACCTTGATGCGGAGGTCGGTGCCGCGACGCTGGCGTTTGCGAGCGCGTCCCGCGCCTGCCGAGCTGAAACCGCCCATTCCGCCAAACGCGCCGCCGAAAATGTCTCCGAAGTTGGCAAAAATATCCTCCATCGACATGCCGCCGCTCGAATAAAAACCGCCACCGCCGGAGAATCCCTGCGGGCCCATGTCGTGACCGAACTGGTCATATTTGGCGCGCTTTTCGGGATTGGAAAGCACGTCGTAAGCCTCGGCCGCTTCCTTGAATTTCTCCTCAGCCTCCTTGTCGTCAGGATTCTTGTCGGGGTGATACTTGATGGCAAGCTTGCGGTAGGCGCTCTTTATGGTCTTTTCGTCGGCGTTTTTGTCGACTCCAAGCACTTCGTAGTAATCTCTTTTTGATGCCATTGTTTAGATTGTTATTGTCCCACGGCAACCTTGGCGTGGCGGAGGACTTTGTCGTTGATAGTGTAACCCTTGGTGGGAGTGTCGATGACCTTGCCTTTCTGAGCCTCGTCCTGAACGGGTACCATCGCGATGGCCTCGTGGAGGTCGGGGTCAAAGTCGGCTCCGGTGCTTTCAATCGGTTTAACGCCGTTTTGGGCAAGATATTTGACAAATTTCTGATAAATCAGCTCCATCCCCTGACGCAGGGCCTCGGGGTCGTCGGTCGAGCGGTTGGCCTCGATTCCGCGCTCAAAGTCATCGACAATCGGGAGCAGTCCTTTCATTGCCGATTCTGCCGCGTTGCGGATTATCTCGCTTTTTTCCTTGATGGTGCGTTTGCGGAAGTTGTCAAACTCTGCCATCAGGAAAAGATATTCTTTTTTCTCCTTCTCAACCTGAGCCTGAGCGTCGGCAAGCTGTTGGTTTAGCGCGTCGATGGCGTTCAGCTCCTTGTTGATTTCGTCATTGGCTTCGTCAAGTTGGGATTCCCCTTCCTGAGCAGCCTCCTCAATGTCGTCGAATGTTGTAACGTCGTCGGGGTTGACGGTGTATGTTTCGGGAGCTTCATGCTCTTGAGACTTGTTATTTTTCTGGCTCATAATATATAGTTTTTCTTTTTTCGCGATTATATTCCATGCCACATCAAAAATGTTGCCAAACTCGTCAGCCTAGGGCAATAATTATAATAATGTAACAAAAAATGTGCTATAAAGTTTCGGTGTCTTGCAAAGGGCCTGTCCATGTGTCACATTCGGGGAAGGCCGCTTTGACCGTTTCTGCCAAAATGTCACACTCGAAAAGCCCATATACAGCCGAGCCTGACCCGCTCATGGATGAATAGACGGCTCCCATCTCGTCAAGATGATTCTTGATGGCGGCGACTTGGGGCAAAAGCGGGAAAACCGACGGCTCGAAGTCGTTTTTCAATCGGCCGCGCCACTCGGTGACCGGGAGGCATACCGTCTCGGGCAGTGCCTTGTCGGGAATCGAGGGGGTTACGCGGGAATAGGCTGTCGCCGTTGTGACACCTTCGGCCGGTTTGACAATCACGGCGGTCAATCCGTCGAGATTTATGTCGATGGGGGAGAGGGCGGTACCGGTGCCGGTGGCAAGCATCGGGCGGTTGTAGATGAAAAACGGGCAGTCGGCTCCGATGGACGAGGCGATTTGGGCGAGACTGTCATCGGAGAAACCGAGGGCAAAAAGCTCGTTCAGTCCGCGCAGCATAAATGCAGCATCGGCCGACCCGCCACCGAGTCCGGCCCCGTCGGGGATGATTTTACGCAGATAAATGTCGACGGGGGGGAGGTTGACGGCCTCGGCCATCGCGCGATAGGCTTTCATGACGAGGTTCTTCTCGGTCGGGCAGTTTACAGGCCGTCCCGAAGTGGTCAGTGTCGTCTCGGTGCCTCGCGCGGGGACAATTTCAAGAATATCGTGCCACCCGACAGGTGTCATGGCGGTAACGACTTCGTGGTAGCCGTCCTCGCGCTTGAAAAGGATGTCAAGGCCGAGGTTTATTTTTGCGTTAGGGAACAGTATCATTGGTCAGAGGTTTTCAGATATTCACACACGGCATCGGCTGACCGCTCGCCGTCGATTGCTGCCGAGACGATGCCTCCGGCATATCCCGCACCTTCCCCACAGGGGAAAAGGCCCGCGATTTCGACATGTTGCAGCGTGTCGTCATGGCGCGGTATGCGCACCGGCGACGAGGTGCGGGTTTCGGCTCCGATCAGTGTCGCCTCACGGGTGAGAAATCCACGGTTTTTCTTGTCGAAGTCGCGGAATCCTTGCTGTAGGCGTTTTGCTATTTCGGGGGGCAACAATTTGTCGATGCGTGCCGGGTGGATGCCCGGGGCGTAGGAGGTCGAGGGTAGGTCGCGTGACGGACGTGAATCGACGAAGTCGGTCATGCGCTGTGCGGGCGCGTTCTGAGTCTTCCCTGCGTCTTCCCAGAAACGACGCTCGATGCTTTCCTGATAGTCCATCATTTTCAGTGCGCTGTCACCGATGGCAGGGTCGGGTACATCGTCGGGGAGGATTTCGACAACCATTCCAGAGTTGGCCCATTTTGTACCACGGTTGGATGGCGACATTCCGTTGACCACGAGCTGGCCGTCATCGCTTGCCGCCGGGATGATGAAACCGCCCGGGCACATGCAGAATGAGTAGACGGCGCGGTCATTGACGCGTGTCAGCATCGTGTATTCCGCTGCCGGGAGATATTTCCCGCGTCCTGCGGGACTGTGGTATCGCAGGCGGTCGATGAGCTGCTGCGGGTGTTCGAGGCGCACGCCGATGGCAAGGCCCTTGGGCTCGAGTTTGATTCCGCTGTCGTGCAACATGCGGTATATGTCGCGGGCCGAGTGGCCGGTGGCGAGAATGACGGGGCCGTCAAATTTTTCTCCCGCCGCGGTCATAACCCCTGTCACTCGGTCACTTTCGCGGTCAAGCGCCAGCCCTGTCACGCGGGTGTTGAAACGCACCTCGCCCCCGGCGCGGACGATTGTCTCGCGCATAGCCTTGATGACGGCGGGAAGACGGTCGGTGCCGATGTGGGGGTGCGCGTCAATGAGTATTTCCTCGCTTGCGCCATGCTGGTGCAACACGGCAAGGATTTTGTAGACCGAGCCGCGTTTTTTGCTGCGGGTATAGAGCTTGCCGTCAGAGAACGCCCCGGCACCGCCTTCGCCGAAACAATAGTTGGAATCGGGATTAACGACATTTTCACGCGCGATGCGGGCCATGTCCTTGCGACGCTCGTCGACATCCTTTCCGCGCTCAAGGATGACGGGGCGAAGTCCCAGTTCGATCAGCCGCAGGGCCGCAAAAAGCCCGGCCGGACCGGCTCCTACTATAATCACGTCAGGCTTTCCCGAGACATCGGGATAGCTGACGGCCGGGGCGAGCGATGTGTCGGCGGGTTCTTCGTCAATCCAAACCCTGACCCCGACATTTACCATCACGCGCCGCTGTCGCGCATCGATTGAACGACGTGTTATCTTGATGTGCCTGATGCGGTTGGCGTCGATGTGCAGCAGGGTCGAAACTATCGGGATAAGGCGCATGGTCTCGACCGCCGCCTGAGGCTCGACGCGGAGTTGTATATCCTCAATCATGCCTTGAATATTCTGAAAAGTATATAAACGATTATCAGCCCGGCAATGGTAAAGGCTGCCGTGCTGCGCAGGAAAAGCCGCCACGTCCCTATGCGCCGGGGTGACATCCAAGTGTACACTCCGCCGCAAGCAACGCCATAGACTACGGCAGCGAGAATCCAGAGCCAAGTATTTCCCATAATAAACAGTGAAGGGTGAAAGGTGAAGGGTGAACTAAACCTTAAACCGGATTACTTCAGCTTGCCGCCTTTGACCCCACCGCCCATCGAGAAGATATTCTGGTCGTAGCTGACGGTCTTCATCGCGCGTTCGCGGTTGCGTTTCAGTGCTAAAGAGGCGAGGCGGTCCATGAGCTTGTCAAATGTCAGGCCGGTAGCTTCCCACAGATAAAATGAGAGCGAGCCGGGGATGGTGTTGATTTCGTTGACATAGATGTCGTTGGTGTCGGCATCGACGATGACATCCACGCGGCTTACACCGTGGCAGCTCAACACGCGGAAAGTCTCTCCGGCGAGGAAACGGATGCGGTCGCTCATCTCAACGGGAAGGTCGGCGGGGATACGTTTCTGTGATGCCTGCATACCCTTTGCGCCCTTAGTGCCTCCCATATATTTGTCCTCGTAAGAGAGGATTTCGCCGCTTTTTATCGGCTCCTCGCACACCGAGGTCTCATACTCGTCGCAGTCGCCGAGAACCGAGCAGTTGATTTCCTTGAGATTCTCGACCATGTCCTCCACGATGATGCGGGACGAGTATTTTTCAGCCGTATCGATGCGTTCCATCAGTTCCTCGCGGTTGCGGGCGCGGCCTATGCCGACGCTCGACCCGAGGTTGGCGGGCTTGACGATGACGGGATAGCCTATTTTCTCCTCGATTCGGGCAATCAGCGCATCGCGCTGTGAGAACCACTGCTTGTCAGTGAACCACACATAGTCAACCACGGGTATGTCACACGCCTGAAGAATCATTTTCATCGTGATTTTGTCCATGCCGTTGGCGCTCGACAAGGTGTCGCAACCGGCAAAGGGGATGCCAATCGATTCAAGCACGCCCTCAAACACTCCGTCCTCGCCGTTGGAGCCGTGCAGCACGGGGAAAACGATGTCGAGTTTCGTCAGGACCGGTTTGTCAAAGAAACCCTTGTTTTTGCGATAGAGGTTGTAGTCGCCGAATGTCGGTTGCATGTACACTTCAGTACATTTCTTCAGCAGCGACGGGATGTCGCGGTAATTGGCCACGTCAAAGAGCGCGTCGCCGGTATACCAGTGTCCCTGCTTGGTTATATATATAGGTGTAACGTCGTAATTGTCGCGGTTGATGGCATTCATGGCCTGAGAGGCCGAGATGACTGAAATTTCATGTTCGGTGGAACGTCCTCCGAAAAAAACTCCGATATTGGTCTTCATATCTTGATGATTTGTAGTATTTTTTGTCAACACGCCTGCTTATTTGAACGTGTCGGGTAAATCGTTTTCGTAAAGGATGGTATCACCCGGGGCGAGGATGGTGGTCAAGAGGTGCTGCGCGTCGTTAAAAGTGTCGACGGTGTGTGTCTTGACCGTCCCGTTTCCTTTCTCAATGCCGCTGACGATAGCATCGCGGTTATAGCGGCCCACGATGATGGCTACGTCGGCCGAAGTGGCGATTTTGCTGCCGAAAGCCTCGTTGAGTTCCTCCTGACGGTCGCCAAGCTCAATCATGCCCGGTGTCACGACGATGCGTTTCCCTCCGGTCATTGACGCGAGAACGTCGAGGGCCATGCCTGAGCCGGTCGGGTTGGAGTTGAACGCGTCGTCGATGATGGTGACCCCGCCGGGGGTGCGTTTCATGTTCAGGCGGTGTTCGACCTGCTCGATTTTGCTCACGGCATATCTGATTTTGTCGACAGGGACATTCAGTTTCAAGGCAATGACTATGGCACCCATGAGGTTGGATACGTTGCATTCCCCCACGAGGCGGGTCTTGAACTCCTGTTCCGACCCGTCGGGGCAGCGTAGCACGAATGAGGTTCCGGCAGGAGAGTAGGTTATCGACGAGGCTGTGTAATCGGCCGCACCGGTGTTTTTGACAGCGTAGCGCAGGCATTCCACATTGTCGACCTTGCGGTTGGCGGCAAAGGGGAAATCGTCGTTGACCACTGCGAGGCCGTCGGCGGGGAGAGCGTCGACAAGCTCAAACTTGGTGCGTTGCACATTTTCAATTGACTTGAACGATTCCAAATGCTGCTCGCCCACGGCGGTCACGATACCCATCGAGGGATGCACGAGGTCACATATCTCCTTGATGTCGCCCGGCTGCTTTGCCCCCATCTCGACGATAAAGACCTCGTTGTAGGGTTTCAGATGCTCGCGCACGGTGCGGATAACGCCGAGGGTGGTGTTGAAACTGCCCGGGGTCATCATGACATCATATTTTTCGGCAAGGATGCGGTTGAGGTAGTGCTTGGTGCTCGTCTTGCCGTAGCTGCCGGTCACACCGATTATTTTCAGGCCGGGCATCAAGGCGAGAATGCGTTCCGCCTCATGATAGTAACGGGCATTGATGCGTGCCTCGACAGGTTTCAGCAGCCAGTTGGCCAAAAGGGTGAACACATGGGAGAGACAGTAGACAATCATTGCGGCCGCTCCCATCAGCTCCACGCTGTGACGTGTCATCCCCGTGACGATTCCGGGCACGACGATGGCGATGACGGCAAGCAGCGTCATGACGGCATAGATGCGCCGGGCGCGGGGTGTCCACACGAGCGGTTTTTTGTATTTCTTTCTTGCAAGCGAGATGATGTCGAGGATGCTGACAACGCCTATGAGGGCAGCTCCGACTATCGGGGTCGACAATGTTGACAGCGAGGCGAGAACGACAGCCATTGACACAAGCCTCATGACCGAGGTCGTGTCGCCCGACGTGTCGAGCCAGCGGCGGTAACGCTCGTTGCGATAGGAATTCTGTTGCAGCATCATCAGGTCGCGTCGGAACTCGTATCCGGCATTGACGCACGCAGCTATAAGGGCGATATAGGATAACCAGAACATTGGTTTAAAGTTTAAGTTTAGGGTTTATTAAGAGTTGAGGAAGGAGCGGAGCACGGCTGCAAATTGTGCCGGGTTGTCAAGGAAGCTGTAATGGCCGCATCCGGGGAATGACACGAGGCCCGAGCCGGGGATGAGGCTTCCCATCTTTTTCGCGTCGGATAGCGGGGTGGCGGTATCGTTTTCTCCCCAGATCAGCAGCGTCGGAGCCTTGATTGACGGCATGACATGGCACAGGTCTTCGTTGACCACGCGCGACAGGACCTGCCGCATCCGTGGCGACGCGGCGGCATAGTCGCCTGACCCGCTCGACGAGCGCATCTTGTCCAGCACCTCCTCGGCCTTGGCGCGCCCCATCAGCCCGCGCAATATCCACTTGAAAGCCTTGAATGTGTAGACTTTGCGGTAATAATTCAGCGACCGGCGCGGTTTCACTCCGGCTGCATCGACAAGAATGAGTTTTTCAACCGGGTTGCGTGATGCGTAGAGAATGCCCACGCGCCCTCCGAATGAATGTCCGAGCATGACAGGCCGCTCGACACCTGCCTCTCGGAGCAATTGCTCGGTCGCGGCAGTGTATCGCTCTATGCCCCAAGGCTCGGCCGGCTCGGTCGATTTGCCGAATCCCGGAAAGTCGAGGTTGACAACACGATACCCTTCGTCGAGAGCCACGCGCTCGATTGACGCAAGTGTCGTGGAGTTGCACCCCCAGCCGTGCATCAGCACGATTGTGCGCGGCCCTTCGCCGTTATCGGTATAATGAAACGACGTTCCGTCGATTTCTACATCCTTTTCCATTATAGATATATTTGACCCGCAAAGTTAGCGAAAATCCCCGAAAATTTGACTAAATTTGCTGCAAGAATCAGGGCCGGCGCATGAAATTTAACTTTCGTTCATAACCTTGGCGAGATATTCGAGGTTTCGCATACATTTCTTTCTTCTCCGTTTCAGGCTCAACTTGTCAGTTTGCTTCTTCAGCAGCTCCATTGC
>Ga0209694_1003419_pt1 | contig 10393 bp, 7 predicted proteins | sample GluameincwithD2O_FD_187499 | JGI IMG/M metagenome (GOLD analysis project Ga0209694, IMG submission 187499) | Mouse cecum microbial communities from Vienna, Austria - Glucosamine amended microcosms incubated with D2O (SPAdes) (version 2) | ecosystem: Host-associated > Mammals > Digestive system >...
CGTGTGGTAAGATGTTTATAGGTCATTTGTGATTGCCTTTCTTTTGATTAGGGATACTCAAAAGTCTATCACAAATGGCTTTTTATTTTTTCTAACTTAATTTTACAAACGGCGTATGAAAAATTATTCTTTTGTTCTTTTTTATTATCGCTAATGACGGAAAAATGTTGATATATCAAGAATGAAAAGCAAAAAATATTGAGAGGTATATTCCTAAACAATTTATCAGTATTGAAATAAGAATGAAGTATATTATACTCGATATTAAATAATAGTTATCGAATTATAAAAGTATTTAAGGGGGAGAAAAAAGATGCTTGATACAGATGAGATCAAAAAAAATAAGGTAATTGGTGTTGAGCTTGCCCCAGTTGAAACTGTTGATGGACAAGTGAAATTAGGGGATAAATCTGCTTCAAGTGTTGCTTCACTTAATAGAACTCCATTATTGGAAAAAATGCTTAAAGCAGCGCCAAATTTTGCGGCTCAACAACAAAAATTGAACGGCCAAGAACCAGTAATAAAAAATAATCCTGCATTAGGGGAATATAAACTAATTGATGATTTAGGCGGCCTAATGCATGGGACTTACTTACAGGCAACTAATAGTGAAAGCCAAGATAAAGATCGATCGCTTGTAAGTCGTAATTCAATGAGTGAAACGGCATCATTAGTTAACTATCGCGCAGCTACTGATTTTAGTGGATATGGTCATTTAAAGAATAATACAGAAACTACGAAATCAGTTGAAGTTGTCTATACGCTGCCTACCTTTGAAGGGAAGCAAGGAACAGCACAAATTGTACTTGATGGGACGCGGATTAATGAATTTGACGGTCTTGAATATAAGGACGAAAAGGGGAATGTAATTCCTGGATTTGATATTACCTATAGTTACCAAGGACACGAAGGAGAGTATTCGACGATTGATACTCTTAAGCAGCGTGATGATTTTAGTTGGGAAAAAGTAACAGCGGTTATGGTATTTGGTTCTTTATTGCCAAACAGTTCTTACCGTGTTGAATTTCCTTTTAAGATTACAAATCTAGAAAATATTAATACTCAAGAGCAATTTAATTTAAATGAATATGCCTTTTATGATTTAACAGTTAATAAGCATACAACGTCACAATTAAACTTCCGCTTAAGCACGCCTGTTTTTGCTCATGATGCCTATCAAAATATCCCATTCATGGCACTCAATCGAACTGAAGATGGCGATCAATTATTTCCAGAGGATGTCCAAGAGATGATGCCAACTTTGGGTGAAGTGCCATATGTAATCAGTAACTTTAATGGTGCGGTTTCGTTTGATGCTGATGGGGATAATGTAATGTGGCAAGGTGGTCAATACTTCTTTAAGCTGGCCACTATTCAAAGTGCAATTCAGGAAAAAGGATTTTCAGTAAATGTTGACATGACAGGACGAAAGTTAATGGGTGCTTCCGCATTCATGGTTCAACCTACTTATCTTGATTTTGAAAGCTTTGACTTCATTCCTTATGTCGTTATTCATCAACTCCTTATTACTAAACCATTTACTCTTAAGGCAGAGGCAAAAGATGATTGGAATTCATTTGGCGGGATTGAAAAAGCTTGTGGCCTCTCATCAACTAATGAGGAACTTCCGGTTAGTCCTGAGCAAACATTTATTGTGGATGATTCTGAATTAGTCGATGCAACCCCTGGTGATTATAATGTTATTATTGGTTATTTCCTTAACGGGAGTGAGGATAATGATATGTTAATCACCTCACCAGCAAAGGTAAGGATGGTTGAAAATAAACAGACAATTAATGTTTACTATGTTGACTTGATTAATATCCCGGATAAAACCAAAGATGATTTACAGCCAAGTGATGGAAAGATTCTTGAAAATCAAACCCAAACTTTTACCGGTAAAGGTGATGAAGACTATCATAATCAACTCTGGGGTGAAGAAAATGGCTTTGAGATTTATAAATATGAACAAGGTGCTAAATTAGGAACATATGTCGGTGGACAGCCAACTAAAGATTATTATGTTTACCTTATCCATAAAATTGAAAAAATTGATGAAGATCACCAAGTAACCAGAACCATTACTTTTAATATGCCAGATGGATCTAAGCAGGTCATTAAGCAAACTGGAAAAATTCAGCGTTTTGGAATTACAGATAGCACGACCAATGAAAAAACATGGAGTGATTGGAGTAAAGCTACTCTGCCTGCAGTTACCGCACCGCGTATTCCTGGATATACGGGTAAAAATGTTGATGCTGAACCAATTTCATTAACTTCAAAAGATAGCAATATTAATGTTATCTATCATCCAAAGCAAGTTAGTGTCAAGATTAAATACGTCGATGAAGCTGGAAATGAGATTGATGAACAAATAGTTTCAGGACTTGCCGGCGATTTGATCAGTCATAAGCCAACGATTGAAACAGATCAACTTGCTGATGAAGGTTATGTGATTATTGACAATGAACTACCGCAAAATGCCCGCTTAATGGCTGAAGACGGTGATCAAGAAAAAGAATATAAGGTTATTATTAGTAAACAAGATTTACAAACACAACAAATTACCGTCTTTTATGTTGATGTCCTTGATAATCGATTGCCAATCGTTAAGCCTTCCTCTGGGCGGATTATTGATAATCGGACCCAAAGATTAAACGTTACAGAAGGACAAACATATAGTAATGACCTATGGAATTTTGAAGATGCCGGATATGAACTGTTTAAGGCTGACAAAGGGGCATTAAAGGGAAAGTACTTTGCTGGTAGTCCAGAACAACAATATTATGTTTACCTTACACACCAGACTACTCCTCTAAAGAAGGGGCATCATGTAACGCGAACTATTCAAATTACTATGCCTGATAAAACACAACAAGTTGTAACTCAAGAAGCAATTGTTACTCGTTTCGGTGTTCATGATGAAGTGCTTGGGAGTGATATTTGGCAAGCATGGAACAAGGGAGTGATCCCTGAATATATTCCAACACCAATTGACGGCTATAACGCACCTACAATTCCTGCTGAACAGATTGATGAAAATGCGAGTGATCGAAACGAAAAGATTGTTTACACTCCACAGCTAGCTAAAATTCTGGTTAAATTTATTGACCAAACTGGTGCAGAATTAACATCCGAGGAACTTACTGGGGTAACCGGTGAAGAATTTAACTACGATCCAACTCCGCAAATTAAGTCATTTGAAGATGAAGGATATGTGCTTGATGAAAATAGTTTCCCTGCTGATCATCATTTCGCAGCCGGGGAACAGACCTATACTATTACCTTAAAGCAATTAATAGCAGTAACCCCTCATGGCAATAGTGAGGCAGAATCAACAATCGAACAAATTAAGTCGAACGATGATGATAAAACTGGAAATAAAAAGGGAATCTTTGCTGCATTTAAAGGCTATTTTAAATAAATGAATTAATAAAGGAGTACAGAAAGAATAAACCGCTAATGGTAAGTTCTTTCTGTACTCCTTTTTGAGTTAAAAATATTAATTATCATAATTGCCGGTGATTGGGTTCATTTCATGGATTTGATTTGTAGCGGGGTCATATTGATAGGTACCAGTAAGGTGAGCTACATTTGGATCGCCGCCTTGGTTATTGCGAACTTCAATTTGATAATTATTGTTTTGATTATTCTTAGTCATGTAATAATGATTGCCATCTTGTTGAATGCCACTTGTCTTCACAAAACTCGTTAGGACTTGTTGATCGTTTTGTGATGAGGAAGTAGTAGTTGCTGATTGGCTGCTAGGATTACTAGTTACTGATGAACTAGGAGCTTTTACCGTTTGATTAGTTGATTTTGCTGAACTGTTAGTTATTGTGGCCTTTGAACTTGCACTTGTTGAGCTTGTATTTATTGAAGAAGTGGACTGTGCACTAGTAGATGTGGAGGCTTGACCCTTTGCTTTTTCGCTACTAGTAGAGGAGGCCGCCTTCTTACTTGTTTGTTGACTTACTTTTGTCGCGGAAGTAGATGTTTTTGTTGGGGCTGCTGCACTATTCGTACACCCAGCTAGTCCTAGGGCGGCTAAAACTACTAACGAACTTGCTAAAACTTTATTTGTCATCTTCATCATTTTAATGACCCCCTCAACTTCTCTTTTTTATAAAATTCTTATAACTATATTATACCGTCTTTTGAAATGATTTTGTAATATTTTTAACTTATTTGTCACAATTAACCAATTGTGTTTAATAATTTCTTAGATATTTTTCCTTTGTCTGATTTACGTTAAAATAAACTCTATTGAGGAAGTGAATTAAACGATGAATAAATACGATTTAACAATTACCAAATTACATCAAATGGTTAAAGAAGGGATTGTGCCGGGAGTTAGCTATTTGATTTTTGACCGTCAACATACAATTAAGGAAGTAACGGGGATGGCCCAAGTGTATCCTGAAACTGAAATATTAAAACCTGGTATGCTCTATGATGTTGCTTCATTAACAAAAGTAATAGGAACAGTTCCAGTTGTTGCCATGCTTATTCAGAAAGGAGCATTGTCTTTAGATGATCCGGTAAAAAAGTTCTTACCAGAATTTAATGATGACCGACCAACTATTCGCAATCTTCTTACCCATACTTCTGGGATTACTGGTTATATTCCACATCGTAATGAGTTGGATGCCGTTGAACTAAAGAAGGCTTTCTTGACGAAAATGCATGTGGAGGATAGCTTAAATCGTCAAATCAAATATGCAGATGTAAACTATTTGTATTTAGGATGGATTATTGAACAAATTTATGATCAACCGGTTCAAAATGTTATTACAGAACAGGTTCTCAAACCATTGAATCTGCCAACTGCAACATTTAATCCTATCCCGGCTAATTGCGTGCCGACAGAAGTACAAACAAAACGTGGCTTGATTAGGGGAACAACCCATGATCCTAAAGGGTACATTTTGGGAGCAAGTTGTGGATGTGCTGGCCTTTTTGCATCGTTGAAAGATTTGGAAATTTTTAGTCATGCGCTGATTGAAAATAATTTAAATGATCTTCTTACACCTAAAATAATTGATTTGCTTTTTAAAGATCAAACACGAATTCCAGGTCTGCATAGCCGTTCGCTGGGCTGGAAATTATTTCATGCTAAAGATGGCCACCTTGTGATTAGCCATACTGGATTTACAGGAACCTGGATGGTGCTAGACCGGCAAAATGACCAAGGTTTTATTGTATTAACCAATCGTGTCCATCCAAGTGCCAAAAATCAAGAATTTTTAGATGCTCGTGACCAACTTTTGGCAATTTATTTAAAAGAAAAAGAAAAAACTTTGTGAAATTTATATTCACTTAATTGAATAAGCGCTTTCACGGAATATGCGCTTTAGGGGTAAAAAATGTATAAAAACTGTCGATAATTTATATTAATAACTTCTTTTTATATAATTCACTAAATATTGATTTGACGGCATTTGACAACGTTTACATAAACTAATATGATGTAGTTGTAGTCAAGTGATACTTCAAAAAGGAGTGATATTGTATGCAAAGTCCAATTCACGTTACATCAGAAATTGGAAAGCTTAAGACAGTTATGTTGCATCGACCAGGTAAGGAAATCGAAAATGTTTATCCTGAAATTCTTCACCGGATGCTCGTAGATGACATTCCATACTTACCGATCGCTCAAGAAGAACATGACCTCTTCGCCCAAACGTTACGCGATAATGGCGCTGAGGTATTGTATCTTGAAGATTTATTAACAGACGCACTAGCAGATGATAATATCAAAGATGAATTCCTTGAAAAGATCATTGCTGAATCTGGTTATGCTGCTGGAGCAATCCATGACGGCTTAAAGGAATTCTTACTTAGTTTCAGTACTAAGGACATGGTTAACAAGATTATTGCTGGTGTACGTAAAGATGAGATTAAAACTAAGTATGCTTCTCTTGCAGAATTAGCAGAAGATAAGGATTACCCATTCTATATGGATCCAATGCCAAATGCATACTTTACTCGTGACCAACAGGCATGTATCGGGGATGGAATTACCATTAATCGCATGACCTTTAAGGCACGTCAACGCGAATCTCTCTTTACTGAGTACATCATTAAGCACAATAAGCGTTTTGCTGACAAAGGTGTTGAAGTATGGCGAAACCGTTATCCTGAAGGCCGGATTGAAGGTGGAGATGAATTAGTTCTCAGCGATCATGTATTAGCAATTGGTATTTCTCAACGAACATCTGCTAAGGCTATTACAGAATTAGCTGAAAGTCTCTTCGAAAAGTCTGATTATGATACAGTAATTGCAATTCATATTCCTCATAATCACGCAATGATGCACCTTGATACTGTATTTACAATGATTAACTATGATCAATTTACAGTTCATCCAGCAATCTTACGTGATGGCGGACATGTTGATGCATACATTATGCACCCAGGTAACAATGGTGAAATTTCAATTACTCATGAAACAAATCTTAAAGAAATTTTGAAGAAGGCACTTGATAAGCCGGAAATTGATTTGATTCCTACTGGTGGCGGTGACCCAATTATTGCCCCACGTGAACAGTGGAATGACGGTTCTAACACGCTAGCAATTGCCCCTGGTGTAGTTGTAACTTATGATCGGAACTATGTCTCAAACGATTTGCTGCGTAAGCATGGTATTCTCGTTCACGAGGTTCGTTCAAGCGAATTATCACGAGGTCGTGGTGGTCCACGGTGCATGTCATGTCCAATTGTTCGTGAAGATCTCAAGAAATAAATAAGATAATGAAAGCAGCAAATTTATCTGAGTAATCTAGAAAGGGTATAATTTTGCTGCTTTTTCTTGTATCATTTTAGTGTAATTAACATGATAAGAAGGGAACACGAATGGATCGAAAGGCAAGAAGAAAATATATTGAACAAGTGGTTAATGATCGTAAAATTGAAACACAAGAAGAATTGCTTAAGTTGTTAACTGAGGCGGGTTTCGAAACAACACAAGCAACAATTTCAAGAGATATTCATGCATTGAATATCGTTAAAGCAAATGATGGCGATGGTCATACCCACTATGTTCAACTCCATGTGACACCCGAACATAATTTTGAACGATTATACCAAGGAATTCATGATAATGTGCGGACAATTGAAACTGTTCAATTTATGAACGTAATCAAAACTGCACTAAATTCTAGTTATGCGACGATTTTGGCTGGAATGTTTGATGAACTTGATATTCCGGAAGTTGTGGGCACACTTGCTGGAAATGACACCTTGATTATCATTAGTAAAGATAATGATGATGCTAAAATGGTTTATGACTTAATCATTCAACACATGCATTCATAAACTGCATAGGAGGGATATTTATGGATGAACAAAAGAAAGGTATTGGTAGAGGCGAATTGATCGCCTTAATTGTAAGTTCATGTATCGGTACCGGAATATTTGGTATTACTAGTGATGTGGCAGCGGCGGCGGCACCAGGCCCTGCCCTGTTAGCTTGGATTTTTGTTGGAATTGGTTTTTTGATGTTAGTTCTCTCGCTAAATAATTTATCTGAAAAGCGACCAGATCTTACTTCAGGGATTTTCTCATATGCTGGTGCCGGTTTTGGGCCATTAGGTGAATTTATTTCTGGATGGTCTTACTGGTTATCCGCATGGCTGGGAAATATTGCTTTTGCCACCATGTTGATGAGTTCAATTGGAACGTTCTTCCCAACCTTTAAAGGTGGTCAAAATTTACCATCGATTATTATTGCCATCATCTTCTGTTGGCTATTGACAATCTTAGTTAACAATGGCGTTGAAAGTGCTTCTTTTGTTAACATGATTGGAACAATCTGCAAGGTCTTACCATTAGTTATCTTTATTATTATGATGGTTGTTTGCTTCAAGGCCGGAATGTTTACAGCAGATTTCTGGGGACGAGTTGCCAATAATGCTTCTCGTGGTACCACAACTGGTTCTGTCTGGGAACAAATGAAAGGTACCCTAATGACATTAATTTGGGTATTTATCGGTGTTGAAGGTGCTTCTGTTATGGCAAGCCGGGCTAAGTCGCTTACAGCCGCTCGTGAAGCTTCTCTTATTAGTTTTGGCCTTTTAGTGGTTATCTATGTATTAATTTCAATTTTGCCTTATGGTGCATTAACTCGGGCAGAATTAGCTGGAATGGGTCAACCAGCTATCGGTCATGTTCTTCAAGCAACAGTTGGTAGTTGGGGTTCAATTTTGATTAATGTTGGTTTGATTATTTCAACAATTGTTTCCTGGCTTTCTTGGACAATGCTTCCAGCCGAAACAACAATGTTAGTTGCTGATGATAAGGCAATGCCAAAAATCTGGGGAAAGGTTAATGCTAAAAAAGCACCAACTGCTTCCCTAATGATTACAGCGGTATTGCAAACAATCTTCTTGTTCTCATTGCTTTTCACTGATAAAGCCTATGAATTCGCATATTCTTTATGTAGTGCAGCAATTTTATTCTCATACTTATTTGTTGGACTTTACCAAATGAAATACAGTTCTGCACACCAAGAATGGGGACAATTTACAATTGGTTTGCTCTCTGCTGCATTCATGTTCGCATGTATGTTCCTTGCTGGATGGCAAGAAGTATTACTAGTTTCAATTAGTTTTATTCCTGGATTCTACATTTACTACTTAGCATGTAAAGAAAATGATCGTGAAGTTACAACTGCTGAAAAGTGGACAATGGCGCTAATTTTAATCCTAAGTGTTATTGCAATTTGGCTAGTTGCTAATGGAACTATTGCCATCGGCTAGGTAAATAATGTATAATTATTCCACATTTCAAGAATATTTATAAGTGAGGTGATTAAGGTGAAGGAAAAGAAGTTAAATCTCTTCCTCTTAATCACCTTAATTGTAGGAACGATTATTGGTGGTGGGATTTTTAATAGTCCGACCGATTTAATTTTGAAAGCAAATCCAATGGCTGCATTAATTGCCTGGCTAATTGGTGGCTTCGGAATTTTGATGTTAGTATTAGTCTTTTATAAGCTTTCTGTTATCAAGCCAGAGATGAACGGTGGAATTTATACTTATGCAAAGGAAGGCTTTGGCAACTATATTGGTTTTAATTCCTTTTGGGGATATTGGATGGGAGCAGTCTTTGGTAACATTGCCTTTATCTCGCTTTTCTTTAAGACCTTAAATAGTATGCTCGGGACGCATCAACTTTCGCCGTTAATGTGTTTTATCGGAGGTTCGATTATTCTGTGGGGATACACTGCGATTACATGGTTTGGTGTTCGTGAGGCAAGTATCCTCAATGCCGTCATTACGATTATTAAGATCTTACCGCTTTTATTAGTTGTTATTGTTGGTGTTTTTGCATTTCAGCCGCATATTTTTAATGTTCCTGATTGGACAAGCATTCTTGCTGTTAATCAAACGCATGTAGCATTTAAAGACCAGATTAGTGGTGCGATGAGTACTATTGTGTGGTGCTTTGTTGGGATTGAAGCGGCTGTTTCAATGTCACGTCGGGCAAAACAGCCACGTGATGTGGGATTAGCAACGATTATTAGCTTTGTAATTGTATTGGTCCTCTATATTTCAATCTCTATTATTCCAATGGGGATTCTGCCTGCTAAAGAACTTAGCCAGACTTCAGTTCCACTGGCAGCAGCGCTTAGTCATACAGCATTGGGAGTAGTTGGAAGCCTTATTATAAAAATAGGTTTACTAATTTCTCTACTAGGAGCATTATTGAGTTGGTTTATGATTGGACCAGAAATTGCATACGTAACCAGTTATGATCGGGATATGCCTCGAGCATTTAAACTTGTTAACCGCCATGGTGTTCCTGGCTTTGCACTAATTGTATATACAATTATTATGCAAGTATGCTTACTGGTTTTACTGCTTCCACAACTTCAAATGGCCTATACAATTGCCTATACTTTGGCTGCGACAATGACACTAGTTGCTTACTTGCTCTCTGCGTTATATGGATTGAAGTTAGCAATTAGCGAAAAGATGAGTCTTGGTTTTAAGGTTATTGCTACGCTAGCCTCTATCTATTCTGTCTATATGCTAGTCGCTTCAGGGCTTGAATATGTATTTGCAAGTGCGATTATTTTTGCACTAGGAATACCGTTGTTTGCTGGCGCTCCTAATAAGATGAGTAAGAAAGAGAAATGGTTGGCAACGATTATTGCCTTAGCAGCTGTGATTGCACTTGTGTTGATTATTACTGGAAAGATTAATTTTTAAAATATAAAAGGGATGAGGTTAGAAGGAATTTTTACTTTCCTTCAATCTCATCCTTTTTTGTGTTCTAATCTTCGCTAGTCATCTTACTTTTCATGTTATCCATTCGCCAGACAACATAGGTTTCAATCAATGTGATTAGGCTTACCCATAAAATCGTGAAATTTGATGAAGTAAGGAGT
>Ga0209694_1003441_pt1 | contig 10338 bp, 15 predicted proteins | sample GluameincwithD2O_FD_187499 | JGI IMG/M metagenome (GOLD analysis project Ga0209694, IMG submission 187499) | Mouse cecum microbial communities from Vienna, Austria - Glucosamine amended microcosms incubated with D2O (SPAdes) (version 2) | ecosystem: Host-associated > Mammals > Digestive system >...
TAATAGATATGGGTCCTGGCCCCTTCCTCGGTCACAGCCCGCGTCATGCCCTCCCAGTCCTGGAACTCGCTGCCATTGTCCACGGTGATTGTCTGGAATATCCGCCGAAAGTTGAAGCTCCCCAGTTTCTTTTCCAGCATATCCAGCACCGCCACCACGCTTGCCATAGTCCCGTCCGGCATAAGAAACATGAGGTCCGCCCGTGATTTCCGCTCCGTCATGGTCAGGAACCGCTTCTTGCTCCCGCCCTCCTTGGCCGACAGCACGGAATCCATTTCCCAGTGAAACGGCTCTTCCCGTGTCGCCACTTCCACCGGTCTGTCCTCGATGCTGTCCCCCTTCGGCACCCTTGCGGCCTGTACCTTCTTGTACTCGGTCTTTCTCTTCCCGCCCATCGGCAGGCTCTTGTTGGTCACTCGCAGAAATACCCCGTCGTTGATATACTTATACACGGTCCACTTGGAGAGGGTCACGGAGAAGGTCAAGCCGTCCTCCTTGATTTTATGCAGGGCCGCTTCCGGGGAATATCCGTCGTCCGCGATTTTCCCCTCTATGTATTGCGCCAGCTCGTGGTCGTTCCCCAGTTTGATGTCTGGCCCCTTGGCCCGCAAATTCTCCTGATACTTCCGCTCCGCTGTCTCTGCGCAGTATACCTCCCTGTCCACAAGGTTAGTGTCCCGCTGTACGGTCTGCCCCCTCTTGATTTCCCGCATTATCGTTGTATAGTCCACCCGGAGAGTGCGCGCTATCTCCGTTTTGCTCTTCTTCTCCTTTAGCATTTTTTCGATTCTAAGCCGGTCCTTCCATTGCAGATGTGAAAACATCCGTCCCTTTTCGCTGCTCATTGTGAAATACCCCCTTCTGCGTTTTTGTGGGATATTAACACAGAATAAGGCAGAAAATCAATAGCTCAACCGTTCTAAAAGCACAGTTGCCGTAGGCTAAAAAGCCTACGGCAAAATTATTTTTCCTCCACCTCCAGCAGCCAGTCGGTCGTCACGCCCAGGGCCTCGGCAATGGCCCGCAGTTCAAAGTCCTGCACCATCCGCAACCCGTTTTCGATTCTGGAGATGCAATCCCGCTCCAGGATAACGCCGCTCACCTGCACCCGCGCCGCCAGGTCTGATTGCGTACACCTCTGCCGCGTCCGCTCCTGTCGTATCCTCTCGCCTGATACGTTCCTCTGGCCGTTGTAGTTAAACGCTTTCACCCTTCCACCTCCAAATTTGTGTGGCGTATTACGGATTTTTGTTTGACATTACCACATTGCAGGCGTATCATTGTGGCAATATCCCACTTGTGGGAATACCACACATTTTGCGGGGCGGAAAGGTGGTGATACTGTGTCGTTCTTTACCGTCTCAGCTTCGTCCAACTCCCACCGCTCCGACGAACCGCCGTTGCTAAAGCATGGTCCCTTGTCTATCATACCCATCTCCGCTTTCGACGGATACATTTCTCCCTCTGGTGGCTTGATAAGCTATGGCTGTTTCGATATACGGGGGAAGAACCTATCAACAAAGCGGAAGGTCCGCCGTTACTTTGAGGCTCGAACGGAGGAATCGGCCTGCAAACTCGCGGAGGACAGCGGCATGGCCGGTCCGTTTGAAGTTACTGTACGCCTCAGCAGACCCGCCGAATCGTGGCAACTTTCCGAATTGCGTATTTACAACATTATCGCTGACCCTATCCCCGACGGGTTAAGCTATTGGGATGCCAGGTCTTTGCAGGAGCGGATTGACAGCGGAGACAGCTCCCCCGTTTCCTTCGACTTCGCCCGGCTTGCGTTTCAGTTTGGCGTCAAATTTTCTCGCTGTTCTGGTTTCCGCGCAATCCTAAGTGCCGCCCGTTCCTTGCCTTCTGATGAATACAGCAAGTTACTTTCTGCTCTGTAGCGCAAACGAAACACAAATAAAACAAAAAGGAGATGCAACCAATATGGCCCTCGTATCCTGCCCCGAATGTGGCAAAGAGATTTCCGACGCGGCGCGGTCCTGTCCCCATTGCGGCTACACCATGCGGGAAGCTGCCGCAAACCAAGTCAAGCGCACCCCTCTAACCGAAAAGAAGCCCTCGCGTGCATCCGGCATATTCCTATGCACTGGTGGAATGGTGATGGTTTTTGGTAGCCTTTTACTCTGTGTAGTCCTGTTGCCCGTCGGTGTTGTCGGCCTTGTTATTAGTGCCATGATGATTCTTGCCGGTGTTGAGCAATTCAAGGACGCGCAGAACGGTGTGTGTCCGTATTGCGGAAACTCCGTGACCGTTCCGTTGAAGGACCTCACCTGCAAATGTCCGCATTGCCATAAGACAAGCACAAAAAAAGATAATTTCCTGGAAACGATAGATTGAGCCAGAACGCAAAAAATCCCCCGGCAGCAGGCCCGCAAAGGACCCGCCGCCGGGGGATTTCTCTTGACCGAATCGGTCTATTCGCCAGCGCTTTCCAGTTGCCCGGTAAACGCTGCGGGCAGTCCCAGCGTCAACGGCGCTTCGTTCTTCTGCTTGCGCACCTCCGCTTCAATCCTGGTCGTCAGGTATTCCCTGATGTCCCCATAGGCCCTTTCGATAAACTCCTGCGCCGCCGGGCTGATAGACTGGAGGCAAGCGGCCAGCGCCTTTTGCGCGGCCTGCTTCTGCGCCTCTGCGTCAAACTTCCCGTCATTTTTCAGCGCGTCTACATAGGTCTGGTTGGTCGCGGCCACAGCAGCGGCGATGGCCTCCGCCGCCTCCATGATGTAGGTCTTGGCCTTGACGTTCTCGGTGTTTGCCGCCGCATTCTCGCCCACCTTGCGGATAAGCACGACGATGTAGGCAGTCAGCACGGGGACCGCCGCCGTGATAACGGCCAGAAAGATTTCCTTCAAAAATTCCTGCATGATGTTTTCCTCCTATACTTTTTTCAGGTACGCCCCGGAGCTGAACCCCGTGTACTTGACGCCCTGATACGTCACCTGGATATACAGCCACTTCACGCCGTTCACTTCGGTGTAGTATCCGTAGTTCTGCACCTTCGTCCCGCAGGGCAGGACAACCATGCTCCCGGTTTTGGACCCGGCCACGTTGCGGATGTGGAGGCCGCTCCCCGCCGTCACGGCGTAGGTCCCGGCCAGCTTCTTGTCGAACGACTTCGCAGCGCCGGTCGCTTTCCGCTCCGCCGTCACCCCCGGCGCAGCCTGCGGCACGTCCTCCGGCTTGACCTCCGCCATGGAGCCGTCCACCAGTTTCCCGCTGTTGTTGTACTCCCGCGCGTCCACAATCCAGAAATAAGCGGCCTCGTTCTTGAAGGTCGCCAGGTTGCCGTTTACCCGGTTGTCCCTGGTGGATGCCGGGTCGTTAATGCGCACCTTGTCGTCCGCCCACCACAGCACGACGAAATGCCCGCCGCCGGTCCAGGTCCCCTTCTTCATCAGGGCGATAGCGTAGTAGCCCTGTTTCAGATACTTCACCGTCTCGTCAAAGGACGTGGCCTTGGCGTTGTGGTAGGCGTTCACCCAGTTCAGTTGCCAGCACTTGATACCGTAGGCGGCAAACTGCGGGGCAAAGTAGGCGTAATAGGTCCCGTTGCCCAGGGCCTTGTACCCGTGGTCCACGGACCATTTGCAGGTGTCCTCCGGCGTGATGTTCTTCCCCGTCAGGGTGGACAGCAGCATAGCGGCGGCGGTCGGGCCGCACCCGCTGTCCCCGATGGTGGATTTCTCCCCCTTCACCCGGTAGGGCTTGCTGGCCCACCGCTTGTCCGTCTGGAGGAAGGAAACGGGCTTCTTGTTCATCTTGGGTCCCCCTTCCGCCGCCTGCCCGGCGGCAAGCTTGTCATAGTATTCCTGCCCCATCTTTGCCCGGCGCTCGCAGTTCTGCACGCTTTGGTCTGCGGGCCGCTCAAACTTCAACAGCATGGCGTCCGACGCCTCCCGCACGGTCTTTGCCGTTTTCAGTACGGCCAGCACCGCCGGGAAACTCTCTCGCAGTTCTTTCAGGAAAAAGCCCAGTTGCATTTCTGGGTCCCCGATGCTCTTACCTGCATCTTTGGCGAAAAGGCGCAGGTTCTTCTTCCGCGTCGGATAGGTCCACTGGCACAGCCCGTACCCGGCCCGGTCGTTGTCAAACCCCGTGTAGGTCCCGTTGTCCACCGCCGCCGTGTAGGTGGCGTCCGTGTACCCCAGCTTCTTTTCGTAGCTGTTCTGGAGGTTGTTGGCAATCGCGCCGCTTTCCGCCCGGATATTCCCCATCGCCCCGCAGGCCCCGGCGGGCGTCATTCCCGCTCTTACCAGGTAATCGTACATTTCCCTTGCTGTCATTTGTGTGCGCTCCTTCCGCTATCCCGCCGCCTCGTCCTCGCTGTCTCCTTCGGCCTCCGGCGGCGCTCCCTTGTCCGGCCAGCGGTTATTTTTGCTCAAATTTTCCACGCCGGACTTAAATGCGTAGACCGCCACCGGCACGATGATTTCAGCAAGCGCAACCTTCGACAGCTCTTCCGCAATTTGCACCTTGTCCAGCGCGGCCAGGATGTAGCTGCACCATACCCAGGCAAAGCCGTTTATGACGCAGGCCCAAACAAACCGCTTCATTGTCTCCGGCCTCTCCGGCGGCAGGCCCTCCCTGATGATTTCCCGCAGCTCCTTCACCCGGCGGCGCAGATGCCGGATGGTCGCCGCGCTGAACACGATGCCCAGGGCGATACCCACCACCAGGGCGGAGGCGGCGACGACCACAATCTTCATGGCGGCACCTACTCTTCCTCTTCATGGGCCGCTTGGTTCAGATGCTTTTCCAGCTTGTCCAGCGCGGCGGTCACTGGTCCGTTGCACCCTTGTTCTTTCAGCCCCTTCAAGCAGGCCAGCACGCCATAGCAGATAAGCGTCTGCTCCTTGCGGATGGCGGCAAGCTCCTTGTCCTGCTTCTTCTGCCGGTCCACAAACTTGATGCACCACACCACCACCCCGCCGATTCCGCCCAGCGCGGCCAGCACCGCCGAAATGGTGATGATGGTGTTTGCGTCGATGTACATTGCTCACGCCTCCAAATTGTAGTTTTGGGCCGTCTCCGGCGTGGAGACGGCCCCGGCTGTCCTGGTTACAGTTTCACTTCCAGGTCCTCAAGAATCTGCTCGACCTGCTCCCGCAGAATGGCGGGAACCTGCTCCAGCGTTTTCTTGCCCTTGATGATAAGGGTCGCGTACACGATAGCCATACCGTTTTTCTCCTTTCCCATCAGAATATCCAGCAGCCACAGACGGACCCTACTCATGGTCCTGCTCCGCCAGCAGTGCCTCGACCTCCGCCCGGATGCGGGCGGGAACGTCGTCAATGGTTTTCAGGCCCTTTTGGATAAGGGCGGCGTACACCAGTGCCATGCCTTGCGGTTTCCGCTCGTCAGAGCGGGGAGCAAGGCGGCTATTTTTATCTGCCATTACTCCATGCCTCCAATCATCTGCTCGTACACGTCGCACAGCGCCAGGTTGGTGTTGTCCACCTGTTCCTCCAGCGCCGCAACCTTCGCCCGCAGTTCTTCGTTCTCGCGGGTAAGCTGCTCATTGCTCTTGCGCTTGTTCATTTCCTTGATGGAATCCTCGCGTCTTTTGACCATTACTGGAACCCTCCTTGCACAGAACTGATGTAGCCGCCCTGGCCGGACGGCCCCCGCTTCGCGCTCACGCGGAAGTTAAAGGCAAAGCCCTTGGCGGCGGTTTCATTCTCAAAGACATGGTTGCCGCCGTTGCGGACCTCCATGGTGCAGTCCTCCCACACCGGCGCGTCGTCGTTGCCGTTGTTGGTCACTTCCACGGTGTAGTCCGCGTCTGCCGGGATGTCCCCGGCCACGGACAGGACGCAGATGGTGATTTTGTCGTCTGCCGCCATAGGCTCGGCCAGGGTGATTGTCGCCTCTGTGACCTCCTTGGTAAAGGTCAGCTTGTGGGTCGTGGTGGCCCGCCCGTCGGTGGCGCTGGCGGTCAGGGTGTGCGCCCCGTTCAGCAGCTTAAAGAACGTGTCTCCGGTCACGGCAAAGGCGTTGTTCCCGCCCAGGTTGGCGGAGAACGTGCGCAGCGTCACGCCGTCGATGGCCTCCGTCACGGTCACGGGGTCGCCGTCCTCGTCGTTCACGCTGTAGGGGATGGAGAAGCCCGCGTCCTTGGTCCCCAGGTCGGACCCGCTGGCCGTGTCGCAGGAGACGGCGGGCGCGCGGTTGTTGTTCACCGGCTGGGCCGTCCCCGTGGTGTAGCCGCTGGTGGCGTTGTAGGCGTCGTAGGACCGGACCCGGTAATTGACGCTCTGCCAGCCCCGCGTGATGGTGTCCGTGTAGCTGGTGTCCGCGCCCTTGTAGACCTGCGCCCAGTCGCCGCCGTCCACCTGCCGCTCCAGCTCATAGCCGGTCAGGTTGTTGTCCGGGTCGCTGGCCGCGCTCCATGTCACCGTCAGGGGATTCCCGCCCAGCACCTCCGCCGGGACCTGGATGCTGGCCGGGGCGGCGGGGGCGTGGTTGTTAAACACGCTCACCTGTGCGCTGTTCCGGTAGGTGCTGTAAAGCCCCTCGCTGTCGTAAGCCTTTACCCGGTACATTACCGTCGCGCTGCCCGCCGGTACGGTGTTGGTGGTGCTGGTGGCGCTGCCCTGGTAAACCTGGGTCCACGTTCCGCCGCCGTCGGTAGACCGCTCCACCACATAACCTTCCAGGTTATTTTCCTTGTCGGTGGCGGCGGTCCACGATACCGTGATACTCTTTCCGCCCTCTACGCTGGTGGGGATGTTGATGCTGGCGGGCGTAGTCGGGGCCGTGTTCGTCTGTACGGAGCCGTCGTCAGAGACCAAGAGAGAAGAGGGAAGTATCAAAGCGGGGCGGATGCCATACGTGCTGGAGCAGTAGCTGCTGTACCAACCGCCACCGGAGTTCACGCCCTGCGCGCCCGCCGCACCGAGGCTGGAGTAGCAACAGGGGCAACGGAGCCACCAGTACGACGCGGAACCGTTCAGCTTCGCAACACGCTTTGTCTCCGCGTTCGTGTCATGAAGCCCCTTGAAGTAGTCCAGCTCCGCGCCCAGGACCGGAATGTAGCTGTGCGCCATGCTGACTTCCGTACCGGACAGCAGGAAGATTTTCGCGCTCAGTCCGTTGGCCCCGCTGTTGACGTTCGTGCCGTAGCCGGAACCGGGGCGGTAGGGAAGTTTGACCTGCTTGATTTGCGCCTGGATGTTGGCGTCGAACAGGGCGAGGAACTGATTGTTCAGGTATGCGTGGATGGTGCTGGCGGCGTAGTCGTTGACGTTGGAGCTGTGCCACTGGCGGTTTTCGTAGATGTCCTCCATCAACAGCCATACGCCGTCACAGCTTGCGTCGTAGGCGGCGCTGGGCTTGCCTTTGTGGACCACGATGAAGTTTCGCGCCGTGCCGCCGACTTTCAGCTTGACGGTAGAGCCGACGGCCTTTGCGCTCAATGCGACAGATGCCATAAAATTTCCTCCTGTTTTGTTATTTACCATGTTTTGCGGTTGCCGCGTAAGCGGCGAGCAAAACGGTGGTTTTGAATTACCACGGCGGTATGTCGTCCGGGCGCGGTCCTTCCATCGCTGGCCGGGCAAAAGAAACCGGCACACCCTTTTTCTTCTGGATGCACCGTTGCTGTTTCGCCCTCCTGCGGATGCGGGCCTCTTTGGTGGAGTTGATTTTCCTGTGGATTTTCGGCACTTCCCCGATGATCTCCCCCACCTGTTCGGCGTACTTCTGCCGTAATGCGTGAGTGTCGCCGTGGGCCGCGTGTGCGTCCCACCCTTGAAATTGGTCTATGATTTTCTCCTTGGTAATCTCTCCGGCGGGGTATGCCGCCCTCCAGTAGCGGATGCGTGCCTGGATTCTTTCAATCCCATCCTTGCGCAGCTTTTGGACGCAGGCCCCGGTTTCGGTCAGGTAACTATGAAAACCCAAAAGGTCGATACCGTTCCGTAGCGGGAAGATGCCCGTTTTCTCGTTCAGCTCCAGCCCCAGGCTATCTATCCATTCCCGGATTTCAGCAAGGAGCTGTTGCGCCGCTTCCTACGTCTGGACGATGATATAAAAATCGTCCATGTATCTCCCGTAGGATTCACAGCCCTTTTCCTCTTTTATCCAGTGGTCGAACTCGTCCAGGAACAGGAGGGCGAAAAGCTGGCTTGTCTGGTAGCCCAGCGGCAGGCCGTCCGATGCGTCGATGTAGATACAGAGCAGGTCGTACAGCTCCATATCCAGGCCCCGCCGGATAAACAGCCTTTTCAGCGCCCGCTTTAGTCTCCTGTGGTCGATGGATGCGAAAAAGTGCCGGATGTCTGCTTTGACCACCCAGCCCTCCGCCGTACCGTACCGGCGGTAGTATGTGACCATCTGGAGCTTTAAGCGTGCAAGGCCGTCGTGGGTCCCCTTGCCCTTCTGGCTGGAATAGTTGTCCCGTATGAAGCCCTTGGTTATTGCGTCGTACAGGATGTTGTCGGTGGCGGCGTGCAGCACCACCTTGTCCACAAACGCCGGAGCTTGTACGTCCCGCTCCTTCGGTTCGTACACCTTGAAGATTTCAAACTTGCTTGGCCGGTAGGTTTTGGTCAGCAGGAGCCGCGACAGTTTTTCCGTGCAGGCCAGGGCGTTTGCCTCATATTGGGCGGTTCCGGCCTTTCCCCGTTTGCCCTTCCGTGCCGTCAGGTACGCCTTATACAGCGTTTCAAACTGGCACATTTCTTCGTAGGTCATGCCGTGAATCACCTAAAATCTTGGCTGGCCGGGGATAGGGGGAAGTCGGCCAGCCCATGCCTAACACCGGCCCGCTCCCCCACGGCAGCGGGCTGCGTCCCATCAAGGACGGCCCGCCTCGGTGTGATGTGTTTGTCGTCTGCCCGCGCGCAGGCGTTCGACAGGATGCGGCCCCCTTTGATGATGGTGTACTGTGTTCGCCTGTTCCCAGGCTACTAATTCTCACGGTCCATCAGAGCGGGGCGGATGCCATACGTGTTGGAGCAGTTGTTGTTGTTCCAACTGCCATTGGAGTTCACGTTCTGCGCGTTCGTCGCACCGTTGCTGGAGTTGCAATAGGGGCAACGGAGCCACCAGTTCGACGCGGAAAAAATACGGGCCGCACCCTAACACAAGGCGGATGCCTCCGCCGAGTATCTAAATTCTGTTTGGCTGAACCTTTCTTTCGGCGTTGTACTGGCTTATCGCGGTTTTCACCACGGCAACCTGCCTGGCGTCCTCTTCCGCCTGCTTCTCCGCCTCCAGCTTCTTTGCCCGTGCGCCGTCGTTCTTCTTCCACGACGCCGACATATACTTCACGTCCAGCACCTTCTTTGTCCAGACCTTGCTTTTCTCCAGAGAGATAACGCCCATGTCCAGGCAGATTTGAATGTACTCCAGCATGAGACTACAGCCATCCAGGATTTGCCCGATAAGCCGCAGGCGCTCTTCGTACTCAATGACGAACATTTTCCCGTTGGCCGCGTGGATGTCCCGGACAATGGCCTTTGCGGTTTTCCGCATATCCTCGCCGTAGCAGCGGTACGCGGCCTTGGTAAACCCCTGCTTGTCCTTTCGGTCCAGGTAGCCTATCATCTGGCCGCATACCTGCTTCACATCCCGGATGTCGTCAAGGGCGGCGATTTTCTGTAAGATTTTCCGCACGTCCCGCTGGCTTACATCGTCCGTGACTATCTTTGTCGCCTGGTTGGTGTAGGTCAGCAGCTCCCGCGCCTTATTCCCTAAGATGTATTCCTTGTCAGCCACGCCCGCACCTCCGGTCAGGGCACCGCCCATTCCGCGCTGCGTCCAGGTCCTCCGGGTCGCCCACGAAAAGGCAATGCTCCCGGTAGACGAACAGCATAGCCTCCCGCCCGCTCGGCGCTTTCCCGCACAGCGTCAGCGCATCCGGGTTGTCTGGCTCGCTACACGGCGGCTCCAGTTCGGCAAACAGGTTGCCAATCAGGCAGGACAGTTGCGCGGTCGGTACGGAAAATTCCCGCACATCGTTCATCAGAACTCCACCCGCTTCAACGTCTCGTTCCATACGCCCGTCACCACCAGACCGGACATATCGGAGAATGACACCGTGAAGGGGTTGCCGTTGACCTGTGTGCGGTACATCAGCTCCAGCAGGCCCAGCCGTGCGTCCACATCGGCCAGGGTGGTTTCCGCGTTTCCCAGCGCCCCCAGCAGGTCGCGGACGGATTTTCCATCCTCCACCGGATTCCAGATATAGCCGTCCTCGTTGACCTCGACGCACTCAAATTCCGCCCCGGTTTCGGGGTTGATGTAGTGCTGGCCCTTCTGGCCCACCGTCTCCACGGTCGGGTCGCCCGCCTGAATGATGGTCCCGCTCCCGTTCAGGGC
>Ga0209694_1003443_pt1 | contig 10336 bp, 7 predicted proteins | sample GluameincwithD2O_FD_187499 | JGI IMG/M metagenome (GOLD analysis project Ga0209694, IMG submission 187499) | Mouse cecum microbial communities from Vienna, Austria - Glucosamine amended microcosms incubated with D2O (SPAdes) (version 2) | ecosystem: Host-associated > Mammals > Digestive system >...
ATGTCTTCTTATTCACTCTTGACAAAGGTCATTTCATAACAGTTATAGTGTGTTTGGTAATTTTGTTTATTGAGCATGAACATATTTTACCAAAAAAGGCACCTCATCCATTACGGATCAGGTGCCTCTTTTTATTTTTGGACTGTCAGAAATTTAACAGCCCCTTAAAGATTGTTCTTTGAATCTGATTATTTCAGGCTTCAACTTTATTAAGAATCTGCTGGATAATTATCCTCTTGATGCAGCTGACATTTTTTCACGGTAGAGGGCGCGACGATCCTGGGCGGTTAAGCCTTTTTTACGGATTCGAATGGAATCCGGAGTGACTTCAACAAGCTCATCGTCGTTGATCCATTCAAGTGCTTCTTCAAGTGAGAACACTCTTGGAGGGGTTAAAAGCATGGCTTCATCACGTCCTGAAGAACGGATAGCAGTCAGCTTTTTGTTTTTTAGCGGGTTAACATCCATATCGATGTTTCGAGCCGATTCACCGATGATCATACCTTCATAAACTTCAGTCTGAGGTCCAATGAATAAGGCTCCGCGTTCCTGAAGGTTCCATAAGGCATAGGTCATTGCGGTTCCGGTATCTGTAGATATCATCGCTCCGAGCATTCGCTGAGGAATTTCTCCAAGATAAGGAATATATCCGCTTACACGGCGAACCAGAGTTCCTTCACCATGAGTTTCGTTGATGAACTGAGTTCTGAAACCTAAGAGTCCGCGGGTTGGGGCTTCATAAGTCAGACGGACATAGCCGTTTTCTTCTTCCATGTTAACCATGGTTCCTTTGCGAAGATTTAAGGCATTAATAATCGTTCCGGAATATTGTTCTGGCATCAGACAAACAACTTCTTCGAGCGGTTCTACCTTCACGCCATTCTCATCCTTATGAAGGATGACTTCTGGTTTTGAAACAGCTAATTCATAACCTTCACGACGCATGTTTTCAATCAGGATGGAAATATGAAGTTCGCCGCGTCCGCTGACTTTAAAACAGTCAGCGCTTTCGGTTGGTTCAACTTTCAGTCCGACATTGACTTCAAGTTCCTTTTCAAGGCGTTCCTTGATGTTTCTGGAAGTTACGTATTTGCCGCTGCGTCCAGCAAAAGGCGACTTGTTAACATTGAAGTTCATCGAAAGTGTTGGCTCTTCAATAGGGATATGAGGCATGGCTTCAACATGCATTGGATCGCAGATTGTATCTCCAATCGACAGGTCAGGCATGCCGGAAATCACAACGATGTCGCCGGAATGAGCTTCCTTGACTGGGGTTCTTGAGAGCCCCTTATACACAAACAGGTTTGAAATGGTTTCCTTGTGTTCAATACCATCTGTATTGACACGGATATAGGAGTCTCCCTGACGAAGAACACCCTGATAGATTCGTCCAATTCCTAAACGGCCAATATAATCATCATAAGCTAAAGCGGATACCTGCATTTTGACAGGTTCCTCATCCAGGTTTGGATAAGTCTTTGTATGTTCAAGAATTGTTTCAAACAAGGGCTCGATGTTTTCAGAATTGTCATCCAGTTCCCTGGAAACCTTACCTTCACGGGCTACGCCATAAAGGATCGGGAAGTCAAGCTGTTCATCGGTCGCATTCAGATCTAGGAAAAGTTCGTAAACTTCATCCACCACTTCTTCTGCTCTTTGATCCTTCTTATCGATTTTATTAATCAGTAATATTGGTTTGAGTCCGATTTCAAGGGCTTTTGATAAGACGAAACGGGTCTGAGGCATTGGACCTTCAGAGGCGTCTACAAGCAGAATTACAGTATCAACCGTACGGATGATACGTTCTACTTCACTTGAAAAATCGGCGTGGCCGGGGGTATCCACAATATTAATCTTGACTCCATCATGAATTACGGAGCAGTTTTTTGAATAAATGGTAATGCCGCGTTCGCGTTCAAGATCATTCGAATCCATGACGCAGTCAACGACTTCTTCGTTTTCACGGAATACATCACTCTGCCGCAGGAAAGCGTCTACCAGAGTGGATTTTCCGGCGTCGACATGGGCAATGACCGCAATATTAATAATATCTTCTCTGTCTGCCATAAGGTCTCACTTTCATTAAAATCCAACCTGTATTATATGCGGGTTTTTCGGAAGTTCAAATCTGGCAAACAGGTTGTGCATCTCGTTGAAAAAATGGCAGAAAAGTGCTTTCTTTTCGATCGGCTTGATACGTGATTTCAGTTTTATGAACCTGCCATTGGAAAAGAAAAGAGATCAGGAAATGATGAAATCCAGAATTGAAGCAAATATTGTATGAAGAAAGTCGAGGTCAAAGGAATATAAAGCACTGAAATATTTTTTTTCAATGAAAAAATACGGACCAAATCCCTCGCTCAAATTTCTGAACAAAAAGAGATGAGTTCTAGAAATGACAGAAAAAGGATTTTGAATACGCCAAATTAAGATTGATAATGGTCTGAGAAGAAAAGTGCCGAAAACAGATAGGATCGTTGAAACCGATTTATTTCGTTTCAGCAATCGTTTTCATGGAAAATTTCTTTCAGAGCTTAATTCGTGGTATCTTATTAAGGACACCCAAATAGTTCCTGTTTGGGCAACGATTTTGAAGTGCTGCAAAAGGAGAAAATTGAATGAAAGTTGAATACTATAAGGAGTATTCCAATTTCCTGAATCGCGATATGGAATTTAAGATGTATGGTCATAGCGGACCGCTTTGCCTGGTCATTCCATGTCAGGATGGACGTTTTTTTGAATGGGAAGATCGCCATATGTTTAATCTGATGGGCGATCTGATCAACGATGGACGAATTCAGTTTGTTACTGTTGATTCAGTTGATCATGAAACCTGGTCTTCCTTTGGCCGATCCGACTGGCGAATGGCGCAACAGGAAAACTGGGTACAATACGTGATGAATGAACTGATTCCAAGTGCTTTAGCCAAAGCTGTCAAGGATCAGTCTGAACCCATGATGGTTATGGGAGCGAGTATGGGAGCCACACATGCTGCTAATTTGTTTTTCCGTTTCCCGGATCGGTTTAATAAGGTCCTTGCTCTAAGCGGAATCTACGATATGTCACCTTATATTTATGATGGCAATTTTGATGAGAACTTCTATAAGAATAATCCAATGTCCTATCTGCCGAATATGCCTCATGATCATGAATATATTCAGAAATACAATCAGGCGAATGCGGTATTTGTCGTCGGTCAGGGAGCCTGGGAAAATGAATGCCAGAACGACTTAAGAAAGCTGGCAGACGTGCTCTATAAAAAGGGAATTCATTCTTCAATCAATTTCTGGGGATATGATATTCCGCATGACTGGCCTAGCTGGGAAAGACAGATCTCACTGTACCTGCCTGGAATGGTATAAAAAGCAAGCGTCGAAACTCTGTCCAAACACATGTGTTCAATGGAGTCCGACGCTTTTTCTGTTTGATGAGCGGATAAAATCGAATAAAAATTCAGTACAAGATTGGTTTTGAAACAAGCAGGCCTTCTTTGGATGATTATCAGCATAGAAAAAGACACTGGACGTCTCAGTGTCTTTTAGATCAGAAAATCTCATGATTTTCCTCCATGCTTGTTTATTATCGGCGCATGGTCTGTATTGTAAATAGAAAGGAGGCGCTTGGGCTGATCCCAAGACGTCTTCATTATACCCAGATTGGATAATGGTGAAAAGGGGGGATGGAAATGGCGTTAAGTAAAGAAACGGTTTATGTGTATTTAACATGTGAATATGATACTAAAACATCTCAAACAGTTTATAGCGCTCTCTTATTCTCTGAGTCGCGCCGCAAACCCCTGTTTGCCAGGCTGGAAAGTATTCTGAAAAGTTCCTGGAAAGGAAGCCGTTTAAAAGAACTGTCCGTTTTGCAAATAGATGCTAGAAATGAAAAGATTGCGCGAGATCTTTTGCGGGCGCTTTTTTCAAGCAATCAGGCAGATGGTCTGTTTTTAGACTATACAGAAGGCAACTCGACCAAGAATAATTTTGAGTGGATGAGTTTTATTAAGCAATTGTCACAGTCTCTTCAAAACAAGAATGGAGTGATTGTTTATGATCCCCAGAATATTCGGCCATCGACAATCAACACCGGTTTAAAAAAAGGCGCTTTACACGCAGAAACTCTCAAAGAAGATTGTTCAGATTCCATTGGTCTTCAGATCTCGTCTTTTTTAGGACAGATTCAAGTCGAACAAAGAAATGAACTGAATCAGGCGATGATGGAAATGTTCAGCCGGGAGCTGAAGATCGATAAGCATTTTCACTCAATCAATGGGGATATGCTCTGGATTACGTCACAGCTTGATCAGGATCAAAGCAAACTGGTGATGCAGGCAATTTCCATGAATCCGGCTTTGGTCCACTCCGGACTGATCGAAAAGATGATTCGAAAAAAGTCTTCATATAAAGAATATCAAAATCTTCTGGAAATAATTCAGGAGGGAATTGATCCAGAAGCCCTGGCTCAATCATCAGGAAATAATATTGAATCCAAAGCCAGCAATGTAAGAAAAAAATCCATGCAGCTCGATGGTCCTCTGCAAAAGCTGACACAGAAAAGCGATGAAAAGAAAGCCAAAGAACAATTTGAAAACCTTGTCCGTTCTCTTGACTTTAAAGAGCAGGGTAACATGCAGGAAAATCAAAGGGAATGGCTTAAAAATCGTTTTGAAGAGGAATGGACAAAAATACTTACAAAAATTGATAAAGCTGATAATCCTGCGCTTGCAATTGAACAAATTAGCAGGAGTTTAAAGGCCATAAAAAAGAAGCATGCTTTCATTGGCTGCTATTGTGATCCCAAAAACCGCAAAGAACAGATCATGGCTCTGATTCCCTATCATTATTCCAAAGAAATGGTCCCGGCATTTCAGGACTGGCTGCCATCTGTTTTTGAGTCTTTTGGAACGTCCTTAGAGAACGCGGCGTCAAATGATGATTTTAAGCAATGGATCGATGATTATTTTATTCGAGTCTATCCTGATGATGGTTTATGCTACAGTGATCAGATGAAATCGTTGATTATCAAAATCGCAGAGTACTCAAAATCAACCTTTATTCACATGTCTCTTTTAACTGGGCAGGATCTCAAAGCCGTTTTAGTGGAGAACAACTGGTATTTGCCTTATCTTCTTGAAAACGAAGAAGAACAGCCCGTTTTACGACTGGCAAGACTTGCCGCCGCCATGCATGTAAGAGGGCAGACTCATTCATCTGATCAAACAGAAATCAAGACAGCAGAAAAAACTGACATGAACGAGGATACTGAAATAAAAGAGAGCGGATATGGAAATGACGGAAGTGATAACGCGTCAATCGCAGGGCAGGATGGGATCAGCGAAGGGTCCAGAGAATGTGATCTTCCTTTATTCTTTAATGATGACAGGGTGGCTGCCCATCTGAATGACTCCCATAAGAAAATCCTTTCATCACCCTGGTTGAATACAGCTTTAACCAAACGAATGGCTGCCGCTTTTGAAAACGGATTAAAACCATTCCATGCTTCATGTGTTCTCTTTGGCGAAACAGGCAAAAGCAGGCAATGGAAATTGCGAGAATTAATTATCGATTATCTGTATCCCGCCAGAATACAGTCTTTTTTAAAAACTCAGCTTTATGTACGGACTCTGGACGAATATGATTTTCTTTCTTATCCAGGTTTCTCACTAGAGAAAATGAAGACTCTTTCTCAAATTTTTGAGATGGGCCATTCTGTTGAAGAAGTCAGAAAAAGAGTGTGTCAAAAGTCGACTTTAAAATCAATTGAATCATTATTGCATGATCTTGAACAATCAAAAGCAGGAAGATATATCCATACAAGCTGCAGTGCGAAAAACGAGAAACAAAGCAAGGCAAAGAGCAAATCATCAACTCTGGGTTGTAACTCTGCAGATGATGAGAAGGACAAAGAAACCGAAATCAGAATTTTTATCCCAAATCATCTTGAGATGTATATTGCTTTAAAAATTGCTGAACAGCTCCAAAAACGAAGAATTCTCGAATCATTCGAACGTAAGGATGAAAATCTTGTTCAAATGGTGATTGATCTTGCCAGCGCTCTGAGCATTGGACTGGTTGAAACTCCGAATTAAATCTGAATTTTCATTGAACGTTTTGGATTTTTTTGAAATCGGATGCTGATGAAGGGAAGACAGATATCCCAAAGCGGCCTTTCGAATTTATAGGCTTAATCAGCTCAGATTATAGTTTCCTTGAATTATGTTTAAAAATCATACAAAAAAGGCGGATTATTTCAGAAAAAGTTATCTGATTTGAATCGCCTTTTTTCATATGGAAATAGAGGGGTATGATAATGTTCGAAATATTTCAGGATGTATAAAACCCTTGTCGCATCACGATTTTTTGTGGATAACCCTATATTATATAAACTAAGAATTATATTCTTTTCATAGCTGTTTTCCTACCTTTAAAGCATAATTTGATCTCTATTTAACCTTTTTTTGCCAAAAATATTAGGTTACACTGTCTTGGATAGCGTTAAGAGGAAAAAATATGCCTAAGAAGGACCATTCAAAAAAGAACGCTTTTTTAAAGTTAGAACTGCTTGTCCTCTCGGCACTGCGCAGACAGGATTATTATGGGTATGAAATCTCTGGTATTATCCGGGAGCATACTCACGGCATGTTTGACATTAAAGATGGTGTTCTCTATCCGCTTCTTTACCGTCTCGAACAGTCTGGATACATCAGCAGCTTCACAAGAACCGTTCGAAATCGGAAGCGCGTGTATTATCATCTTGAATCCAAGGGGATTAGCTACCTTGATCAGCTGATCGTGGAGTATCAGTCCAGAATTAGTATCATTGATGAGTTTATCCAATGGTCTAAGCAGGGAATTGAAGCTGATCAACCGAAGTAGTCTGAAGATTATGAAGCGCTATTGATTTAAATTCGCGAAGCCATAAAGCTTCGCGTTTTTCTTTTAAACAGAATTTTTTACGAGGCAGAATTCTAAAAGTGATCTAACAGTTATTTACGGAAAGTTGAAATAATCTGAAAAAAAGCATGACTTAAAAGAAAAACAGGACTTAAAAGATGGGGCCGCTGATCCATGAGAAATCCTATGATGCGATGATTCTATAAAGCAGCATCACAAAACATGAAAAAAAACCGGAAATCTTTTTGATATCCGGTTAGAACGAACAAAATATAGAACTTAATTTTCAATATCGTTTAATAATTTATCCGACCAGAACGACTTCTTTGAGTTCTGGGAATTCATCAAGAAGCAGCAATCTGATTCCGGTTGAGAAATCTTCACCCGCCATCATACAGCCTGCACAGGCACCAAGGAATGTAACATAGGCGATGCCTTCTTCGTCAATTCCAAGCAGTTCACAATCACCGCCATCGTGCTGAATATAGGGACGAATTTTATCGAGAATCTCGTTGGCTTTTTCTTCCCATTTGGTCCGTTCAGCCCGATTCAGCAATTCCCCTTCTTTTAATGGTCTGATTTCGATATTGTCATCCTGTATTGGATCGGTATCAATCGTTACAGGTGCTTTTTCTTCAACGCTCTTATTTTCTTCCGGCATTTTATAACCTCCAGTTTACTAAGGTAGGAATTGGATGTCCCTGAATCCTTCTCTTTGTTTTTTGCATAAGATTTAAATATTTTATGCCTGTAAAAACAGGGGAGCAAGAAGGATCGGCAGAATCAGTCCCACAAAGAACCCACCGACAACTTCAATGAACTTATGCCCCAGGACGGTTTTGAGCTTTTCCTGATAGACTGGATCGCTTAATGGAACATTCATCATATCCCGCAGATCTTTGACGAGCTGCTGAGTCAGTTCAATATTTTTGCCTGTGTAATAACGAACATGACAGGCATCATACATAACAATAAAGGAAAAAATACATGTGACCGCGAACAGGGATGTGTTGAACCCATTCTGAATTCCGATCGAAAGTGTCAGAGCGGTTACGGTTGAGGAGTGAGAAGATGGAAATCCACCGCTCGCATAAACCCATCGAGGGTTCCACTCACCGGTTTTATAATAATGTGAAAATACCTTGGCGACCTGAGCAATCAGATTTGCGGTTAATGCGGTCACCAGAGGATAAAGGCACTGATCTTGCATACAATCAGTATACACCTTAGAACAATAGCTTTCTTCAGCAAAACTCAACGGGATGAACCGGTTTTCATATTCTTCGGAATCATTCAATGGAAGTAAATAAGTTTATTTCAGCAGCGCAATTCATTGCTATAATGAAAACAAGCAATAATGAAGGAGGAAATCAAACATGATTTCATTGGATTTAAGTCACGCTAAATTGAATGAAGATGTCGCTTCCTGGCAGGAAAAAGTCAATGAAGTTGACGCTTCTCTTCAGAATGGAACCTGCGCTGGAAACGATTTTATCGGATGGCTCCACTGGGATGAAAATTACGACAAGGAAGAATTTGCCCGTATTCTCGAAACTGCAAAAAGAATTCAGGAGAATTCAGATGTTCTTGTAGTCTGCGGAATCGGTGGAAGTTATTTAGGTCCCCGCGCTGCGATCGAAATGGTCAATGGTCTTTACCCGGCGGATCAGAAAGTTGAAGTAATCTACACGGGAAATACATTCTCGAGCACTTACATCAACCAGGTGATGGAATACATCAAGGATAAGAGAGTTACAGTGAATGTAATCTCCAAATCCGGAACAACAACAGAAACCGCAATCGCTTTCCGCATTCTCGAACAGTTCATGTGGGATAAATATGGTGAAGAAGCGAAATCCCGTATCATCGCTACAACAGATAAGGCAAGAGGAACTTTAAAGAATCTGGCGGATACGAAAGGTTACGAAACATTTGTTATTCCAGATGATATCGGTGGACGTTTCTCTGTCATTACTCCAGTTGGATTACTCCCAATTGCGGTTGCAGGCATCTCCATTGAAGATTTGATGAAGGGCTTAAATGAAGGTATGAAAGAATATGGTATGGCAGATCTGAATCAGAACCCAGCCTATGCCTATGCGGTAGCCAGAAGAATCCTACAGAATCAGGGTTATGATGTTGAAATGTTTGTTGAATACGAGCCTCAGATGCAGAAAGTTGCTGAATGGTGGAAACAGCTGTTTGGTGAATCTGAAGGCAAAGACGGTCTGGGAATTCTTCCAGACTCTGCTGTCTTCTCAACTGATCTGCACTCTTTAGGTCAGTTCATTCAGGATGGTAAAAAAGTCCTGTTCGAAACCAATCTGTATGTTGATCAGCCCCCTGTAGATATTCCTTTCCCATCCGATGAAGCCAACATGGATAATATGAATTATCTGGCAGGAAAGAATGTGGATTGGGTCAATAAGATGGCTGCTCAGGGTACTCTTGAAGCTCATGAAGTGACTGGAAATGTACCAAATATCGTTTTAACCATGCCTGGAATGACTTCTTATGACTTTGGAAATATGTGTGCTTTCTTCTTTAAGGCCATCGCGATGACAACCTTACTCAATGGAAGCAACCCATTCAATCAGCCTGGTGTTGAAGTTTACAAGAAGAATATGTTTAAGCTTCTTGGAAAAGAATAAGGATATTTTAATCCTCAGATTCTGAAATCGAATGGCTTCATATTCGAAAAACAATCAAATAAAGAATCGAAAATAAGAGCTGATCTGATGATCGGCTCTTTTTCTATCCGCTTGTGATCCAATGATCTGTTTTCTGTAGAAAAATATGATCATTTATGCCGGTTATATATGGAATACTTATCGATACTTTCTATTAACCATCGCTTGATGGCTTTGCCTGCTGAAAATAAATCAAATAACGGAAATTGCATCACCTGTTAGAGCCTGTAAAAGAAATATAATTTTCTATTTTGATAATCCACTGCCGAATAATTCAAGTAATATTATAGACAATTGAATGTAAACAGTTGTTCTCTATAAATAAACAGAATGACAAAGAATTTAAGTATATTGATGTTCGGAAATGTCGTTATCGTCATATGAAAATAAATGGACTGAGATGGATCCTGCTGCCTGAAACTTTACGGAAAATAAAAGAAGAATGTTCGGAGTCAAGTTATTTATTAACATTTTGGGCAACCAAACAATTAACAGTTTGGGTAATGAATTGGGGGAATAGAGAGGGGTCAGGTATTAACTATAGCAGCCAATACCTGACCCCTCTCTATTCCCCCAATTTGCACTCGCGCGGGCGCCTGGGGGGAGGCCGGACTGTTTAGTCTTCTCGAAATTCAAATTGCTTATCTTTCAGACGATAGGAATCCCCTACAATTTTGAAAATCTCACTATGGTGGAGGAGCCTATCCAGAATGGCATTTGCCAGGACGGCATCCTCAAAGATTTCATCCC
>Ga0209694_1003444_pt1 | contig 10331 bp, 8 predicted proteins | sample GluameincwithD2O_FD_187499 | JGI IMG/M metagenome (GOLD analysis project Ga0209694, IMG submission 187499) | Mouse cecum microbial communities from Vienna, Austria - Glucosamine amended microcosms incubated with D2O (SPAdes) (version 2) | ecosystem: Host-associated > Mammals > Digestive system >...
GTGATCCGGCTCTGGCAAATGCATTACTGGATCGGCTTTTACATCATTCGAAAGTGATCAAGATACCTGGAAGATCCTACAGAACAAAAGATCTCGTTTCAGAACTGGAAGAAAGGAGGAGGGAGAGCTAGGCGCGCGGGTATAGGAGAAGACACTTTCCATGGAAAGTGTCTTCTCCTATACCCCACCTACTGCAAGAAATGGTAACTTTCTCACTGCAATAATTGGCACATTTTATCTTGCATTTAACAGCTCCTCCACCATAGTGAGATTTTCAAAATTGTAGGGGATTCCTATCGTCTGAAAGATAAGCAATTTGAATTTCGAGAAGACTAAACAGTCCGGCCTCCCCCCAGGCGCCCGCGCGAGTGCAAATTGGGGGAATAGAGAGGGGTCAGGTATTGGCTGCTATAGTTAATACCTGACCCCTCTCTATTCCCCCAATTCATTACCCAAACTGTTAATTGTTTGGTTGCCCAAAATGTTAATAAATAACTTGACTCCGAACACATCATAAGCAAGCTGATTCTTTCCTGAATTTTTGCACATATCGAGTTATTTTGAAATTTTCGATTCAGCCATAAAATGAGCGGAAGGCATAGAGAAAATTCTGAATAATCGTTTGGAGATAACAGTAAAAACACGATTAAGGAACAGGGTACTCTCCAGTCTTTATGTTTATTCAAAAGAACTCGAAACAAAGTGAAGATAAAAAGGCGAAGCAATACCGTATTCCAAAAAAAGCATTCACCATAGATGACGATCAAAACCAGAACGATCCAGTCCATACAAACAAAACTAATATCCAGAAATCTTTTAAGGCCTTTACGAATCAGATCAAATAACCCTAAAAGCGGTAAGCCCATTCGGCTGATCCATTCTGAAACCTCTTTAAAGGAAATACCATAGAAAAACAATCGAATCAGTTTTCCCTGCTTGCTTTCGGGATCAAAACGATTTGTTAGAGCACGATAGATTCTCGCTCGAAGAGAACCAGAGTCTGCAAATCTTTTCTGATTTTTCATTGAAGATGAATAAGCAATTCCTTTTTGCTTCATCCTCTTTTCAAAGGAAAATACACCGGGATTATTCAAGGATTCGATTCGATCAAATTGATTCAGTTCGATAACATCCTGAAAGATCAGATCTGAACTCTCATAGACGACAACTTCATGCTTAAGCTCACCAGAAGGATTCATAGTTCTTGCGATCGCATAATTTGAATGACTTGAAGTCACCAGATATTCTCCTGGTTCAGGTTCATTCATCTCAAGAGATCTGTTGATCTCAAGAGTGATGATTGAAAAGAGACTTAATATAGTCCAGACAACAACCGCAATGATCACCAAGCGCTCATGACGAAATCTCAGAACCAGAAAAATCAGAATGACGACAGCACAAAACAGACGAATCAGAGGATCGCTAATCCAGAAGAGCCCCCAGAAGAAAAACGCAAGAAGGAAAATCAGCGAATTCACAGACAGATTTCCTCTTTAATTCGCTCAAACATTTTTTCTCCGATACCCTTCACATTCATAATGTCTTCCAGCGTTTGAAATCCCTGACTCTCACGATACTCAATAATTCGTCCAGCGATCTTTTCACCAATCCCGCTAAGAGTCATCAATTCTTCCAACGAGGCTGAGTTGATCGAAATCTTTGCTTTCTGCACTTTCGTTTGTGATTTGGGAATTACGATGACATCTTCATCCTTCACCTTTTTCATCAATGCGATGGAAGAAAGGTCAGCCTGTTCTGTCGTTCCTCCAGCGACCTGAATCAGTTTTTCGATGTCTGCATCTGTCTTTAGCTCATAAACTCCAGGTTGATTGACCTCTCCTTTAATTTCAGCCTGCAAAGACAGCGGACTAGCGCGATCAAGCGAAACCGGCTGATACCTTCCCCACCAGGAGTATCCAAAAACAAGAACCAAAGTCAGACTGCCAAACAGTTTCTGAATGTTGTTCATGCCTTCTTATACACCGGATTTTGATCACGGAAAAAAATAATTACGAATAAAAAAGTTATGAACAGGAAAGTTAGCAGCAAGAAAAGAATTATGAATAAGGTACAGACAAGGCATTTACCTGTAAACCAAGAAGGAAAAATAATCATCTGTATGAATGAATCTTGAAATGAGATTTACTACAGGAAGCCTGTTTCTTATCCGATCAGAAAATTTGACTTCAAGAAACAGAATTTGTTTTGAAGACATTGCTCAACCCGGTATATTGTAATTGTCCAAAGAAATGACCAAGAATCTTTGCAAAGAGAGAAAAAGAAATTAATCTGGAGGAAGGAAAAATGATTCATTTTGAAAGAGAAGTCTGCGAACCCGATCTGATTGAAGCGATGCTTGATATGTTCGAAGTGGTTGTCCTGTCGCTTAATGACGATGATGGATATCCATACAGCGTTCCAGTGAACTTTGGTTATGAATGTTCTGATGATGGAATTACTTTCTATATTCACTTTATGAAGCGTGGACATAAAGTCGAACTGATGCGTAAGGATCCAAGAGTGACCTTACAGCTGTACGCTTGGAATGACTTCTTTGATCATCCATATAAAGGCCATAAACATGACTACCGAAGTGTCAGCGCCAAAGGAAATATCAGAATTATCGATCTCAAGGAAAATCCTGAACTGTTTGAACATAGCTATCGTTTGCTCATGAGCTGCAATGGGCGAACTCCTAAGCCACTTTCCGAACACAAAGGCATTAACGCAATGAATATTGGTGAGATTTTCTGTCCATGGGATAAAATCAGTGCAAAATCCGAATTCCCACTTCGAACGGTTGAAGATGTTCCGTTCATTAACGTTTATGAAAGGCCTGAAGACAACACACCATTCGATATCAGCGATATTATCGCTAAAAGAAAAAAGCAGTCCTGATATTCAACGTATTTTGAATCATAAAAAAGTATTCTGAAAAAAAATGAAGCCAGCGATCACCATTCGATCTCTGGCTTTAATCTTATCCGTGTTTTGAAATGAATTTATATCCATTTCTCATTGCAAAGCTATCTGCCAAATAACAGCTGTTCCCGAATGGACACCTAACATGTGAACCTTATGAGGAGCTGACCTGGTCGCGTTTAAACAGCCGGCCAGTCAAAGAAAGCTTCGTTGGAATTGACGAATTTTCGATCTCAAGCAGCTGTGCCTGGATCTGCTCAAGCTTTTGCAGTGATTCATCTTCAAGAGGAGCATCCAGTTCTTTTTGAAGTGAATGTAAAATTTCAAGAGCCTGATGTGCCTTATCCTGTTTTAACAAGGCGCTTACTGTCAGCAGAACATTCTTATAATCATGACGGATTTTCTGAATTTTCAGGTCATTTTCCCGAAGACTTTCGAAATACTGATCCTGAAAGCTCATTATTTCCTTTACATGACGAAGTTTGTCCAGTGTCGCTTTTCTGGCCATGATGCTTGCGATTAAAATGATGACAAACACAACCAGGAACAACGCGATGGAAATCTGGATAGACCGAACAACCATTTTATCGCCAGTTCGCAGTACTCGTACCAACAGAATCGAAGCCGGACCTAAAACCATAATAGCTAACAGAAGCGGCTTTGCGATTTTATCCCAGTTGATAAACGGCTGCCTTAGTAAAATGACAATTCCTGGTCTTAATAAAGCAAGCAGCAGGGTTCCAATCAGATAAATCTGCAAATGGATTTCCTGAGAATAATCAATTGAAACAACAGTTTTCGCTGGAATACAGCTTAAGACGATTACTTCTGCCAGAACGTTGCTGATCTGACAAACAAAAACCCAGAATATAAGATCTTTCCACTTCGCTTTGTAAAACACTTTAATTAAACAGGACACTCCAACCAGATTCAGGATCAGGCTTGCAACCGGCTGAAGTCTGACACGGTTTGGATATCCTGGCATGACTAATAAAAGACTTAAAACCCAGAAACAAAAGACACGTCCTGCAGCTTTCAGCCAGTATCTCTTCTGGTCTGTCTGACTTTTTCCAAAAGCCATTTCCATCATAATTCCAACAAATAAGCCATCCAGACTGACTAGAAAATATTGCAGGAAAAATTCTAAATCTATACTCATACGCTGCTGTTATTCACCAACCCTTTCGAAAATTCAAGTTTTGAAGCGGACTTATGATTCGTCAAGTGAATTAAAGCTTCATATCGATTGCTGCCAACATATTCACCACTGAAATTTCCATCGTATTTTCTGGCAACCGATCGTAAGATCTGCTGACCATATCCCTGTCCATAAATCTTCTTCTCCTTATTCTGAAGAGCCGTATTGCTGCAGGTAATCACCAGCAGATCTCGAAGCAATCGGCCTTCCAGTTCAATTATCGGCTTATGTTCCTTAATATCTGTTTGTATATCTGTTTTCCGTTGATCTAAATCAACACGATCGAGATACCCTCTTTTTTTAACTTCTGCATCTTTTTGGTATTGAATGCAGGAGTGAATCGCATTATCGAGAAGATTCCCCAAAACACGGCATAAATCGAGTGGATCAATCTCAAGTTCTGCCGGAATTTTTAATTCAGTTTTCAAAACAATTCCATTCTTATTTGCTTCCTGCGCTTTTGCAAAAACAATCGCATTCACGACCCGATTGACTGAGTACTTTTTCTTTTTACCGCTGGTCTGATCTTTGATTTCCTGATTTGCCATTTCAATTGCTTTTTTTGGTTGACCGCTTTGAACCTGATTAATCAAACTTTCTATAGATGAAGAATAGATATTTCGAATATCCAAAACTTCATGATGATTCTGGTTCACCTGTTCATACAGTTGCTTTTGCATTCTGGAAAGCTCAATCGATTGCTCAAGCTCAATATTCGTTTTTGAATGGATGGAATAGAAGCTCAAAATGGCTCCAGGAAGAATCACTCCACCGATGGAAATGAATAACCGTAAAATAGCGTTCATGTTATTGGGAGTCGAACGAGCTTCATCCAAATCGAAAACCACCAGTAAATAGAACACCAGAAAAGCAGCACACAGCCAGATCAATAGCAAAATCTCTGAATTGGAATCCGCCTCTTTTCTGGTTAGAAATAAAGCAACGATAATCTTAGAGATTAATGCGATTAAATGAGTAGTCAAAACGAATGGAATCATCATTGTTTGCGTCCAGTCTGAAGCAGCGTTCATGATATCCGGTTGCAACAGCATAGCGATCAGTTCAGCAGTAGCCGCACTGACATAGTAGAAGAAAAATGACAGCAGAGCTTCCTTAACTGAAGAACGATAATAATAGACGTTTAAGAATACGACTCCAGCGATATTAGCCGCCAGATTCAGCATGGTCCAAATTTTATAATGAAGAATATATGACGGAAAGCAGATAACGAGAGCTAAAAGCCAGTAACTGATGATTCGTCCCAATAGAAATCCTCTTTTCGGATAAGACTTTCGATACAGAATTTCCATCATGATTCCAGTCGACAAACCATCCAGACTCATGACAAGATATTGCAGCAGATACATCTGCTCACTCAATCCGATCACTCCTTTCATTTTGGTTTCACTTCAGAAAATTTCTTTGAGATCGTACAAACAAGCCAAAAAGTTATAACTTTTAAAGTTTATTCAGCATCGATCATCATAAGCATCTGAATTGACACTTCCTGTTTTGTATTTATATCACAATCAATTATATTTTGGACGACAAACAGTAAACGAAAGCAGAAGTTATCTTTCATTTCTCTCAATATTTCCAGTCAAGTCCAAATAACGACATAATTCAACCACTTTTTTTGAATAAACGAATTATTTTAGTTGGTTCTCAGCTTTTCATTGCTCGCTTTCCTGGAAATTCCTCAATGTAATCCATCTGTTTTCAATAGGTACTTAGGACTCTTGCTTAGTTGATTCTCGAAAAGAGCGAGCCCTAAAAACAAATCTCCTGCAAAGAAAAAGTTCCCCTCCTTTTCAGGCAACGGGAACTTTTCAGACACATACATCGATTCATGCATAAAGACAATAATGAATTTTCAATGCAAGTCCAATCTGAAGCGAATACATCGATACAGGCAATAACTTATAACTCTGATATCTCGCCCGAAAATTCAACATCAGGCCCTGGCTTCTGGTTGACCAGATGAATGATGGCTTCATAACTATGGTTTCCATTATATTCCCCATAGAAATTTCCATCGTATTTCTTCGCCACGGACTGCAGAATCTGCTGACCATATCCATGTCCGTAAATCTTCTTTTCTTTATTCTTTAGTGCCGTATTGCGACAGGTTATGACCAGAAGATCATGAACGACTCTTCCCTTTAAAATGATGCTAGTCCTTGTCTTTTCTGAATGAGGACTCTGCTGAACATGAATACAGGAGCGAATCGCATTATCTAAAAGATTTCCAAAAATTCGGCATAGATCCAGAGGATCGATTTCAAGTTTTTCCGGAATCCGCAGCTCGGTTGAAAAGTGAATATTTTCTTTAAGAGCCTGTGCTTCTTTTAATAAGACAATCGCATTAACCACTCGGTTAATGCAAATTGTTTTTTTGTTTCTGGTTGAATCGTTCATTTCCTGACTGGTAAGATCGATGGCATCCTTGAACCGGTTGCTTTCAACCAGGTTGATCAGCTGTAACACCCCCTCTCGACAGTCATTGTGAATCATCAACCGTTGTTGATGATTCTGGTGGTTCAGATCATATATGTTTTTTTGAATCGATAGAAGTTCAATGGATTTTTCCAGTTCACTTTCTGATTTTTGATTGACTACATTAAAGCTGAGCAGAGAGGCAGCGAATAGGATTGAACTGCTGGTAATTAATGTTCCAAATAATGACTGTACATTGTCTTTTCTTGAATGGTCAAAATCCAGATTCATTACGACGATCAGATAGAAAAACAGAAATGCAGTGCTCAGCCATATGATTAGCAGGATTTCTGATTGAGAATCCGCCTTTTTGCGTGTCAAGGAAAACCCAACCGCAATCTTTGCGATAAGTCCAATCAAGATCATCGTCATGATAAATGGAATAATCATTGTTTTTGTCCAATCCGGAGCCATCTGAGTCAGATCCAGCTTGATCAGCAAAGTCAGAAGTTCTGCAGCCGCAGCAGTTGCATAGTAAAAGAAAAACGCCAGGAATGCTCGTTTTAGATTGCTTCGATACCAGTAGATATTTAATCCGACAATTCCAATCACGTTGGCCGCCAGGTTGATCATAGGCCAGATCCGGTAATGCAGCAGATAAGAGGGAAAACAAATGACAATGGCCAAAAACCAGTAACTCAAAATTCGTCCAAGCAGAAATCCCCGTTTTGGAAACGCCTTTCGATAGAGAATTTCCATCATAATTCCAGTGCTGAGTCCATCTAAAGTCATCACAAGATATTGTAGGAAGTAAACCTGTTGGCTCAAAACATCCTCTCCTTTCATTTTTCGGGCATTGATGATCGTCCTAAATTACAGAATTCCAGAGATTTCAGGTATCTGTTGAAATTTCAGATATCCCTACTCTAAAAAAGATCTCGAAATATCGACATGGTATTTCGAGACCTTTAGGTCCTGCGATCTTATTTTATGTTAAATGATCGTACCTGAAGCTGAACCCTTTTTCAGGCAGGTTCTTATTCTGTATTCAGTAAACGATAGCTTTTGTTTGAGAATTTGAAAAGTCGACTTCAGAAACCGGTTTCTGATTGACCAGATGGATGATTGCTTCATAGCAGCCATTTCCAGCGTATTTCCCACAGAAATTTCCATCATATTTTTTGGCCACGGACTGCAGAATCTGCTGCCCATATCCTTGTCCGTAAATCTTCTTTTCCTTATTCTTTAGCGCCGTATTGCGACAGGTAATGACTAAAAGATCGCGAAATAATCTTCCCTTCAGGACAATCTCTGTCTGGATTTCCTGAGATTTTTTTGAATCGTTTTGTTGAAACTGAATGCAGGAACGAATGGCGTTATCTAAAAGATTTCCTAGAATCCGGCATAAATCCAGAGGATCGATGATTAGATCTTCTGGAATCAACAATTCGGTCGTTAAGGAAATACCGGCTTTTCTGGCTTCTGCTTCTTTAGCCAGTACAATCGCATTTACAACTCGATTGGCACAATAGGTTTTTCCTTTTTACTGTTTTGCATAATTTCCTGGCCAGCCAGTTCAATCGCATTCTGAGTCTGATGGTTTTGAACGTAATCAATTAGCTGACCAATCGCATTGGAGTAATTATCTCGAACAACTAAAATATCCTGATGATTCTGACGAAGCTGCTCATAAAACTTCTTCTGCAGCGATGACAGTTCAAGAGAACGGTTTAATTCCCGATTTGAATTGGTGTTGATCACATAAAGACTCAGAATAATTCCGGCTAAAACAGAAAATCCTGATCCGATAAACAATCCCACCGAATATAAAAGCTCATTGTTATATTCGTTATCAACGCTGAATATGACTAAAAAATAAGCCAGGATATAAGTCATGCTCAGCCAGATCAGAACAAGGAGCGCTGAATTCGTGTCTGCTTTCTTTTTTGATAACAATAAGGCGACAGAAATTTTGGCGATCAGAGCAATCGCAAACGTAACCATAATGACTGGAATAAATAAATTCTGAGTCCAGTCAACTGCATGAAAGAACGCTTCTGGAAACAACAGTAAAGTGATCAGTTCCGATGAAGCAGCTGTCACAATATAGAAGAAGAAAGCAAGGAATGCCTTTTTAAACGAGCAGTGATAATAGTAGATATTCAGATATACAATGCCTGCAATATTTGCCGCCAGATTCAAAGATGGCCATATTTTGTAATGCAGCAAATAAGAAGGTAAGCAAATCAAAGCGGCTAAAAGCCAGTAACTCAGAACCCGGCCCAGCATGAATCCTCTTTTTGGATTAGAGCGTCGATAGAGAATCTCCATCATAATTCCTGTGCTTAAGCCATCCAGACTCATGACAATATATTGAAGAAAAAACATCAGTTCATTCAAAAGATCATCTCCTTCCAAATTGAATAATCATCTTTCTATCCATGTTCATTTCAATGTTTATTTCAATGTTCATTCGCTAAATCTCTGAACTTAACAATCGATCTTACGATAACTGATCCATTTTGCTTTTCCGGATCCTGATCCAACCGTTAACTATAATGAAAAATGACAGGTCAAAATTAGACAGATCAAAAATAGTATACAGCTCTTCAGTAAGGATAGAAACGAAGAATTCATCTGAATACCGATATAATTGAAGAAAACATAAAACTGGCAACAAAACTAAACCTTGAAAGCCACTGAAACTTAAGGAGGAACAATATGAATAAACCTGCAATCGCATTTATCGGACTTGGGGTGATGGGAACCGGTATGGCCAGAAATTTAATGAAAAATGGCTATACTGTCCATGCCTGGGCCAGACATCCTCAAAAGCCGAATGTTCAGGCCTTGAAAAATGAAGGAATCATTCTTCACGAAACGCTGCAGGAAGCATTAAAGCCAGCTGATGTCGTGATTACAATCGTAGGTTATCCGCAAGACGTTGAATCACTTTATCTGCAGCCTGATGGAATTCTTGATCACCTTGAATCAGGAAAGTATGCGATTGATATGACGACATCAGATCCTGAACTGGCAAAAACCATCCATGAAAAAGGCAGAGAGCGAGGAATCCACGTTTTGGATGCCCCGGTAACCGGAGGAGATTCAGGGGCTAAAAATGGAACACTCAGCATTCTGGTAGGAGGCAATCCCGAAGACTTTGAAACTGTTCTTTCAGTCTTTGAAGCGATGGGAACAAATATCCGGCGGTTTGGAGAAGCCGGCAGTGGGCAAAAAGCCAAACTGGCCAATCAGATTCTGATTTCCGGAACGATGGCCGCTCTAGCAGAAGCCTGGACCTACGCCAAAGAAAGTGGTCTGGATCTGGAGCTTTTATACGATGCCCTCAAAACCGGAGCGGCAGGAAGTAAGTCAATGGACTTATACTGGCCAAGGCTTCTAAAAAATGACAAAGAACCTGGATTTTATGTTAAGCATTTCATTAAGGATATGAATCTTGCCCTCAATCAAGCCGAAAAGCTGGACCTGGACTTACCAGTCCTTGAAAAAACTCGCGATGAATATGTATCGCTTCATGAAGATGATCTAGGAACCCAGGCCCTGGTGGATTATTACGATCCTAAAAAGAAGTAGCTTCAACCATCTCAATCTGGATATTCATACAAACCAAAGAAGAACCAACTAAAGGGGCTGTTAAATTTCGACTGATTTTTCATCAGCGAGATTTACAGCCCCTTTTTCTATGCTTTTTATCTGATTCAATCCTGTTTTATGATGTGTTTTTCCGCTCAAGTCAATTTTTGAACGCACT
>Ga0209694_1003448_pt1 | contig 10325 bp, 7 predicted proteins | sample GluameincwithD2O_FD_187499 | JGI IMG/M metagenome (GOLD analysis project Ga0209694, IMG submission 187499) | Mouse cecum microbial communities from Vienna, Austria - Glucosamine amended microcosms incubated with D2O (SPAdes) (version 2) | ecosystem: Host-associated > Mammals > Digestive system >...
CTAAAGTCAAAATCTTTCGCTCACAAATGCGTGGTGTCCGAGACCGAGACTTCTTCATCTTCCGACTGGTCAAACTCTACGCCTAAAAATTTAACACTTCTAATTGCCCAATTTAACATATGCACCGTGCTTTCGGCTTGACCCATTATTCCTATATATGGATTGCCAATATGAGGGACGGGATTTCGACTTGTGATGATGGCGTGATGGGGTTCCATCATAACTGAATCACGGGTTGAAATCCAGCGCTCAGATTGGATAAGACATGTATAGGAATAATCTGAACACTTACTTAATCGTAAAAAATAAGTTGGTAAAAAATTTATGAAGGATTTTCGTGGGATTTATAATTCATCTTGCTGGTGCATACCGAGGTATGTAACTAAAAGATGAAATATAAATCACCGGAAAGACGAATAAATTTTACCAAGTTGTTTTTTGAAGATTACTTAGTAATACAAACCGAGCAAAACAAGAATCATAGTTAAGCAATCGAAATAGCTTATTTAATAGCGCATAATCCTTTCCCAGGATCTGCCTATCCTTCGATATCTACCTTTTCTGTCGGGGCGGAAGGGTTGTCAAGCATATTCAAAAGAAGCTCCGCACCTTTCTCTCCAAGCTTGTAATAGTCCGGACTCTCTACATCGTCGGCGTGCCTGACCGAAGACGCTATTATCCCCTGAGGGTGCATGTGCAGGAAGACAAGCGACATCCCGTTTCTTTTAAGCGAAAGATAGACATCTCTATTTTTCTCTAAATCGCACACCGCAACAATCATGCCGTCAACCAAGGCATCGTTCATCATTGTCAGGTTGTCTCTCTCCCTTTCATGGCTACCCTCCGAGTTGGCCACCATCATGCTCACCCCCTTGTTGTGCAGCAGACGCTCAGCTCCGGCAAGGATATGAAGGGTCGAGCGGTCAACCATCTGGTCAACCACCACCCCGATTATATTTGTGCGACCGCTCCTTAGGCTGACGGCGAGTCGGTTGCGCCTGTACCCAAGATCATCTGCCGCCTTGAACACGATATCCTTTGTCTCCTGACGAATGTTCTTGTCGTCGGCAAGTGCTCGAGACACCGTTGAGGGAGATAAGCACAGATGATTCGCAATGTCTTTGATAGTTACCCTTTTCATAAATAGAGAGATTTAAATTTTCAGGGCCAAAAGTCTGTCTCCAAATTTAGGATGCAATCAGCGGACCTTAATTACTTTATTGCCGCCTATGCAACAATTCCCAAAAATTAGCATGCATTAAGCCATTCTTGGTGTGCCGCTTAATTCAGAAAGTAACTTTCGGTTGCAAAGATAATGCGTATTTTCTCTAAATGCAAATATTTTGCACATATATTTTCATAAATAAAACGTTTGCAGATTTTTCAAACGTTTGAAATCCTTCTTAAGCCAATTTTTTACATTAATAATTTGTTTTTAATTTGTTATTGTGATAATTTTGCATTAAAATTAAAGGAAACCCAAATTTTTCCTTTGGTTTTCTCCTCATTTATGATCTCTCGCTTAAAGCAGTAATTCTCATTCAACAGCCTCTTGAGGCAATGTTTTGTGGAGTACTGACGATTAAGATAAAAATGGATAATTAGGTGTAAATTAAAAATTAGGGAACTGATAAAATCAATTATTAAAGCGCAAGTGGCCGGGACGTCGTGACGATGCTCCGGTCGCAAAATTTTTATACGTGCCTATCTTTTCCAACGGTCATAGAAAACCCGGGAGAGAATCCTTTTACGTTCTCTCCCGGGCTTTTCATTACCTTAATGACGGCTCTCCAGTGCCAATTTTAGGCACTTCTCAATATTTAAAGCCGTTTTCAGCCTAAAAATCAATTTTTTGAGTGTGTTTGCTACACTTGGCATATGAATCATTCTGTCCCATGAACTGTGACAGCTAAAGCCGCTCTAAGAGCGCGTCGTCATTGGCGCTCCGTAAGCTCCCAGGTCTTTGTCGAGGTGCATTTGCCGTCAACCCACTGATTGCCTACCTTAAACTTGAAATCGCCCTCCTCAAGCGTCCAACGCCCGTCGGCTCCGACAAAGGCAAGGTCGGATGCGGGTATGGTCAAGGTGACGCTCCTGCTCTCGCCAGGCTTTAACTCCACCTTGTCAAACGCACGGAGCCTGATATTGTCGGGAGTTGTCGATGCCACGACATCCTTGCTGAACAGCAACACAGGCTCCTTGCCTGCCATATTCCCCTTGTTGGCAACGTCCACAGTGAAGGTAAGCGCGTCTGAAGGCCCGAACTCAGCCTTATCCAGTTTCAGGTTTGAGTATTCATAGTCGTTATAGCTCAAGCCATAGCCAAAGGGCCACTGGATGTTCATTTTCGCGTCGTAGTTGTAGTTGCCTTCCATAGCCTCGTCTATCTTCTCGGAGGTCTTATGGTCGTAGGTGTAGAGAGCGTTGACGTATTTAGGATAGGTGATTGGCATCTTGGCTGAGAAGTTGGCCTTCCCGGCAAGCAACAAAGCCAGGGCGTCGCCTCCGTAATTGCCGGGCAGCAAAATGTCTACCACTGCCTTTGTAAGCGGCACAAGCTCCCTGACTATCCTCGGACGTCCCTCATTGAGCACAAGCACAACCGGTTTACCGGTGGCGGCAAGCTTTTTAACAAGCTCTGTCTGGTTGGCCGAAAGGGAGAGGTCGTCGATATTGCCAGGGGTCTCGCAATATGAATTTTCGCCAATGCAGGCAACAATGACGTCTGCTCGCGAGGCAGCGGCTATCGTGGCCGCCATGTTGACTACGGAATCCTTCTCCCAGCTGTCGCCTGGCTTCGTGCAGTAGCTGACTCCCTCGCTGAGAGTGACGTTGTCTTTCCCGAATTCGTCGCACATGGCCTCATATATCGTGTTGTAGTCGACTGCGCACTGGTCTGCCTTGTCGCCCTGCCAGCTGTAGCTCCAGCCGCCGTTGAGCGTACGCATCGAATTGGCGTTCGGACCGGCCACAAGAATCTTCGATCCCTGCTTGATGGGAAGCACTCCGCCTTCATTCTTGAGAAGCACTTCCGACTCTATGGCCGCCTCAAGCGCGGCCTTGGCAAACGCTTCAGAGCCGAAATCGGGATATTCGGCTATCTCCTGATAGGGTTTCTCGAAAAGACCGAGACGATATTTGAGACGCAAAACGCGGCTGACGGCATCGTCGATGCGGCTCTCCGGCACTTTGCCCTCCTTGACGAGCTCGATGAGATCCGTGCAGAAACTCGTATCGTAGGGCACCATCGACATATCGATTCCGGCGTTGATGGCCATGGCTATCGCCTCCTTCTGATTGGCGGCAACTCCTTCACGCTGATAGAGGTTGTTGATATCGTTCCAGTCCGTGACGATCATGCCGTCCCAGTTAAGTCCCTCCTTAAGCCATTCCGTCAGCAGTTTTTTGTCTGCGTGGAATGGTATGCCGTTGTTCGAAGCAGAGTTTACCATCACAGTCAGGGCCCCGTGGCGGGCGGCGTTGACGTAAGGGGCAAAATGTTTCTCCCTCATTTCAGCCTCGCCGATGTGGGAAGGCGTGCGGTCTTTTCCAGATGCAGGAACGCCATACCCCATGAAATGCTTCACGCATGCCGCGATGTGCTGCTGATCGATATGATTTGGGTTTTCTCCCTGCATACCCTTGACGGCTTCCGCACCGAAGATGCTGTTCATCAAGGGATCCTCTCCGAAGTTTTCCCACTGACGGGGCCAGCGTGGATCGCGTCCGAGATCCACGACCGGAGAGAAAGTCCATGGCACGGATGCCGCCCTCGTCTCGTAGGCGGTCACCTCCCCTGCCTTATGGGCAAGAGAGGGATTAAACGACGATGCTATGTTGATGTTCTGGGGAAACAGTGTGCCTCCTTGTACGTAGGTCACGCCGTGGATCTGGTCAAGTCCGAAGATACATGGGATGCCAATCTCCTTCATCGATATTTCCTGCACCTTCACCATCAGGTCATGGTAGACCTCCGGAGTCTGGGCAACTCCCATCGGGACATTGAGCAGCGACCCTACTTTGTGTATTCTTATGATAGTGTCGAGTTTCCCTTCATCAAGGGTGAATTTGCCAGTGCCATAGCTCGCGGGCATATCTGTCACGACATCTATCGTGATCTGTGTCATCTGCCCGACTTTCTCTTCGAGCGACATCTTGGCAAGTTTTTCCTTCACCGCCGACTCGATTTTTTCATCTGATGGAATGGCGGGAGCCACGTTTCCACTCTTGCTTCCGCAACTCATATGCGAAAATGCCATACCGGCCAGGGCTATGGCAACGAGTCCGGTTTTTAGTGCAAATCTTTTCATAGGGTTAACTGTTATGTTGTTAAATTGGTTAAATCATGGATATGTCAAAAGCATGATGCCCGAGAAGCAAAACGCATAGAATATATGCCGGAAAATTATGTCTCAAACATTGATTTGCATATTATCTTCCACGCATCTCCCATTAAAGAATCATTGAAATTCAGATAATTCCAAACGTTATCTACAGGTTGTTGACAACTTTTGCCGGGATTGTAGATAAGTCAGACTGACACCTCCCCCTTGATTGCAGGACACGGATCATATCCTTCAAGTTTGAAATCCTCATATCTGAACTTGAATATGTCGGCAACCTCGGGATTTATTTGCATCTTGGGAAGCTGACGTGGCTCACGTCCAAGCTGCGTTTTTACCTGCTCCAGATGGTTTTTATAGATATGCACGTCGCCAAACGTATGGATAAACTCCCCGGGTTGCAGTCCGCAGACCTGTGCCATCATCATCGTCAGCAATGCATAGCTGGCGATATTGAAAGGCACCCCAAGAAAACTGTCGGCGCTTCTCTGATAAAGCTGTAGAGATAGCTTCCCATCGTTGACGTAGAATTGGAAAAGGGTGTGGCAAGGTGGTAGGTTCATGTTGTCGAGGTCAGCCACGTTCCAACTGCTGACTATTATCCTGCGGGAATCGGGATTCTCCTTGATAGTCCTGACCGCTTCCGAAATCTGGTCGATAAACCCGCCGTCATAATCAGGCCACGACCTCCATTGGAAGCCGTATATGTGCCCGAGATCGCCGTCCGGATCCGCCCATTCGTTCCATATCCTGACCCCGTGGTCCTGAAGGTATTTCACGTTGGTGTCGCCGGCAAGAAACCATAGCAGCTCATATATGACGCTTTTTAGATGGACTTTCTTGGTGGTCAGAAGAGGAAAACCCTCGGATAGATCAAACCTCATCTGATAGCCGAACGTGGAAATTGTGCCCGTGCCTGTACGGTCGGATTTTTCATGGCCATTGGCCAATATGTGTCGTAATAAGTCAAGATACTGTTTCATTTCGCTATATTTTTGAGCGTCCCACCTTGCGGATCAATGGCGTGCCTCGTCGGTTGCGATTTGCCTGGAATCTTATCGCATCGTTGGGACAGACTGCTACGCAATCAAAACATCTTACGCACCGCGAATTGTCGACATATCGCCCGACTACCTTCACGCATTGCGACTTGCAGATCTCTTCGCATTTCATGCAATTGACGCATTTATCTGGATCGATTTCGATATGCATAAGCGTGAAATCGTGGAAGCAGCCGAGAGCGGTCCCGATCGGGCAAATATCCGTGCAGAATCCTCTCCCCGTAAATAGGGCGCATATGGCTATCAGCACGGCCGAGATAATACCCGACGCTATTCCGGCGCCCATCCCGATTCCGAGTGTCATCCATGTCGCTTCAAGAAGCGACGGATTGATCGCCGCGCAGATATTCTTCATGATGTTCCACGGCTCAAGCCAAAACGGCACCGCCAGAACGCCGGCCACAAAGCAGACGATATAGACAGCGAGTACGTGATAGCGCGTCTGGCGCGCCGGCTTATAACTGAACGGCTTACTGGACTTCGGCAGCCGTCGGCGCAGGCGTATGACTATGTCCTGGAACGTACCGACCGGACATACCGTGGAACAGTAGACCCTCCCGAGGAGAAACGACACGATAATCCAAAACAGCGTGGCGCCCATGGTGGCGGCTATTGCAGAGGGCACTACCTGCGACCTTTCCACAATCCTGCCCACATGGAAAGTGGCCACGCCAAACGCAAGGTAGGCTATGGCTGCCGCGAAAAACATCACGGACAATACTATCCTTATTGTTCTCAGTCCTTTCATATATGAAACAGGATTTAGTGATTATGTCATTTCGCGGAGGGACATCGCATCTGCCGTTCCGCATCTTGCGGCGGAATCAGCGTCGTTTCGCTTTCTGCTGCTCGCGGATCATCTGCTGCTGCCTACGCTGCATCTCCTCCATCTTCGCCATCCAGCCACTCTTTTTCTTAGGCTTCTTGGCGTTTTCTGCCATTGTCCTGCGGACGTCTTCCTCCTTTATTATAAAGCGGAAGGCATAGGTCTGCGCTATGGTGATAAGCAAGGACAGGAAGTAGTAGTAGCTCAGGCCGGCCGCATAGTTGTTGAAGAAGACCATGAAGAACACGGGCATCAGATACATCATCCATTTCATGCCCGGCATCTGTCCCGGGGAATTCTGCATGTTGACACGTGTGTAAAGGATGTTCACGACTGTCATGAGCAAGCAGAACAGCGAGATGTGATTTCCGAAGTATTCTGTCACGAGCGGGATGTTGCCGCTCCATGAGATGATTGCGTCAGGAGCCGACAGGTCTTTCACCCAGAGGAAGCTCTCTCCTCGGAGTTCAATGGCCGAGGGGAAGAACGTGAAGATTGCGAAGAGGATAGGCATCTGAAGCAACATCGGAAGACATCCCGACATGGGGTTGGCTCCGGCTTTGTTGTAGAGGGCCATGGTCTTCTGCTGACGCACCATGGCGTTTTCATTCCCGGGATATTTCTCGTTGATGGCCTTGATGTCAGGGGCAAGTATTCGCATTTTGGCCTGGCTCTTGTAGCTCTTGTAGGTAAGGGGGAAAAGCACAAGCTTGATGAGGATGGTCATAACCAGGATGATTATCCCGTAGTTGTGGATAAACGAGCCGAGGAAATTGAAGAGAGGGATCACGACTCCGGTGTTGATCCATCGGAACACCGACCATCCGAGCGGGATAAGCTTGGTCAGGTTGAGGTCCTCGTCCGCAACGGTCTGCTTGTCGAGGCTCGAAAGGAGAGGATATAAATTTGGGCCGATAAAGAGAGAGAACTGAGCTGGCACCTCCGTATTCCAATTATAGTCGTTGACCACCGCCTGAGCGTCGAGGCTTTTAAGGAAATAAGGACGGTCTTTGATGATGGCGGTCTGGAAATCAGCCGTATTAAACGGACGGTCGGCTATCAGCACTGAAGAGAAGAACTGATTCTTAAAACCGATCCACCTCACCTTCGCCTTTCTTTCCTCCTTTTCGCTCTTGTTTTCGGAAAGGTTCTCAACGTCGCCACCTGCAAACTTGTAATAAAGAGCTGAATTGCGTTCCTCAAACATCTTTCCCTTCTCCTGGCGGATAAGGTCTTGATGCCAGTTGACTCCGAGATTGCGGTTGTTGCTTTCGATTATGCCTGCGAGGTTTTTCTGCACCACGCGAATTCCGACTACGTAGCTGTCGCCTTTGGGAAGGGTGTATTCAAGTCCCCAATAAGCATCCTTGCCCAAGGGGAGCGACATGAGCACTGTGGAATCGTTGGGCATAGAGGGAGTGAAATAGAGTTCGCTCGTGCTGACTCCCTGGGGAAGTGGAAGCTGGAAATCGAACGAGTTGGTGGCCCCTTCGAATATGACGACCTTATCTTTGCGCTCTTTGCTTTCGTCGGGGGTGAACTCAGTGTAATAGTTCTTAAGTTCCGCACGGGTGACTGTGCCCGACTTGGCACTGAATTGCAGTTTGAGCACATCGTTCTCGATGTTTATCACGCTGTCTTTGCCGGAAAGGAACTTGGCAAACTTGCCATACCTTCCCATCGAGAGCGAGGCCGCACGCACAGCCTCCACCGCCTTCCTCTGCTGCTGCACCGTCATCTTCTTCAAGTCGGCCCGGCATATGTCGCGCCAGTCGAGGGTCTCGCCGGCTATCGTGACAGTCCCGGTGACGGAATCGCCAACGGCCACGAGATTGACCACCCCGTCATTAAGACGTGAGGCACGGGTGCTGTCGCGAAGCACGACCGTCTCCCCATGGTCGATTATATTTTTCACAAGCCACTCCCTCTCCACCGAGGTCAGGGAATCTATTGTGTTAGCCACCTGGGCCGACATCTCCGTCGCCTCCTCCGTGCCGGAATCCTCCGAAGGGGTTTGACGCGGCGAAAGCCACATGAATCCGAAAAACACTGCCGCCATTAGCAGCAATCCGATGACGGTATTTTTATCCATTCTTTCTTAACGTTGTGCGTTGCTATTAGTCGTTGTTATTGCTTGTCTTTATTTTCCACCTTGCTCTCCTTATGGGCGATGGCAGCCTTCATGAAGCTAATGAAGAGCGGATTGGGATGGAGCACGGTGCTTTGGTATTCGGGATGGTACTGCGTGCCGAGAAACCATTTCAGCCCCGGGACTTCCACCACCTCAACGAGGTGGGTGTCGGGATTTTCTCCTACACATTTCATTCCCGCTTCCTCAAATCTCGACCTGTAGTCATCGTTGAATTCAAAGCGATGACGGTGGCGCTCGCGGATATCAGTCTTTCCATAGGCCGAAGCTACGAGAGAATCCTCGCGAAGCCTGCAATCGTAAGCGCCGAGACGCATCGTGCCGCCCATGTTGGAAATACTCTTCTGCTCCTCCATCAGGTCGATGACGTTGTGGGGTGTGTGGGGGTCCATCTCCGTAGAGTTGGCGTGCTCAAGGCCAAGGACGTTACGGGCGTACTCGATGACCATACACTGCATTCCGAGGCAGATTCCGAACGTCGGGACATCATGCTCGCGGAGCCATTTCAAGGCCACGAACTTACCCTCTATGCCGCGTTGTCCGAATCCGGGGGCAATGATAACTCCGTCCATATCCTTCAGCTTCTCTTCCACGTTTTCTTCCGTCAGACGCTCTGAATGGATATAGACGAGGCGAAGTTTCCTGTCGTTGTAGGCGGCGGCATGGCCAAGCGATTCGCTTATCGACTTGTAGGCATCCTGAAGTTCAACGTATTTTCCGACAAGACCAATTGTCACCTCTTCCGTAGCCCCTTCAAGCTTATCCAGGAAATGGCACCATGCCGACATATCGGGCTCACCTTCCGATGGGATTCCGGCTTTTTCAAGCACGATTTTGTCGAGACCCTGCGAGTGCATCATCAGAGGCACCTCATAGATGGTGGGGGCGTCGAGGCTTTGTATCACGGCCTCGGGGGCTACGTTGCAGAACTGGGCCACCTTGCGGCACATCCCTTGCGGCAGCTCCTTCTCCGTGCGAAGCACGAGGATATCGGGTTGGATACCGGCCTGCTGGAGCATCTTTACGCTGTGTTGCGTGGGCTTTGTCTTAAGCTCCTTGGCAGCCTTCAGATACGGCACGTAGGTGAGGTGGACACAGATGGCTCTCTTGCCAAGCTCCCAACGCAACTGTCTGACCGCCTCAAGAAACGGGGTGGACTCGATATCTCCGACAGTTCCGCCGATTTCGGTTATGATGAAGTCATACTCGTTGCTCTTGCCAAGCAATTTGACGCTCCGCTTTATCTCGTCGGTGATATGGGGGATGATTTGCACGGTTTTGCCGAGATAATCACCGTGACGCTCCTTGTCGATGACGTTCTGGTATATCCTTCCAGTCGTGATATTGTTGGCACGCGTCGTGTGGATGTTGGTGAAACGCTCGTAGTGCCCGAGGTCAAGGTCGGCCTCGTGTCCGTCGACTGTCACGTAGCACTCTCCATGCTCGTAAGGATTGAGAGTCCCGGGATCGATGTTGATGTAAGGATCAAACTTTTGGATAGTAACCTTATAGCCCCTCGAAAGAAGGAGCCTTGCCAAAGAGGATGAGATTATCCCTTTTCCAAGCGACGACACTACGCCGCCAGTGACGAAGATGTAGTTTGTTTCCACGTTCTTTTTTCTATGTTGAGACAGAAGTCGCAAGGGCTTCCCTACGGAAGACCCTTCCTCCGCATTCTAATCGCAAAATTAATCATTTGATTCATATTATGCAAATAAAATACGCCTTCGGCATACAATGTAGAGTCAAGTGGCAAGTGCAAAATTAGCAAATCATTCGGAAGAACTCAATTTTCGGTGTTGAAAAACCTAATTTTTTTCTCGGTCTCTCATTGATTTGGTACTGAACTTTGTTAAGTTGATCCTGGGAGACAAGTCTGAAATCAGTGCCTTTCGGGAAATATTCTCGCAATATCTTGTTCATGTTTTCAATCGCGCCCTTTTGCC
>Ga0209694_1003458_pt1 | contig 10295 bp, 9 predicted proteins | sample GluameincwithD2O_FD_187499 | JGI IMG/M metagenome (GOLD analysis project Ga0209694, IMG submission 187499) | Mouse cecum microbial communities from Vienna, Austria - Glucosamine amended microcosms incubated with D2O (SPAdes) (version 2) | ecosystem: Host-associated > Mammals > Digestive system >...
CCAGCACCACCAGCCCCGCCAGCAGGGCGATCAGCCCGGCCCGGCCCTTATTCCCCACAGAGGATGTCCGCAAGCTGCTCATAGGCGTCCCCCCACAGGGCGTTGGGCTTCAGGCTGAACATCCGCCGCTCCAGGGTGTGGAACCGCCCCCCCTCCACCGCGCTGAGGGAGGCCCAGGCGGGGTTGGACAGGAGGGTCTCCTCCAGGTTGGCCTGGGCCGCCGCCTCGTCGGTGCCGTGGTAGACGGCAAAGATATAGTCCGGATCGGCCTGGAGGATGGCCTCCAGGCTCAGCTCCTCCAGCAGAGCGCCGTCCTGGTCCGCGATGTTGACACAGCCCAGCTCCTTCAGCATGGGGCCCAGTACGTTGTCCTCGCTGTTTTTCACCTTCACGCTGCTCCCCGACACCTGGATGGTCAGTACCGAAGGGGCGAAGCTATAGGCAGCCCTGCGCAGTATGGCCCCGTCCACCTGTTCCTGGACGGCGGTCCCGTAGGTCTCATAATTCTCCGGGTGTCCGGTGAGCTGAGTAAACAGCGCCAAAAGGTCCAGGTAGTCCTGGAAGGAGGACACGTCGAAGTAGGCGGCGGGGATGCCGGCGTTGTCGAAGGTCTCCTTCAGCTCCAGGTTGGAGGGGGACAGGCTGCTGGCGATAATCAAATCAGGCTCCGCCCCCAGCACCAGCTCCACATTGGGCTTCATAGGGGAGCCGATGTTGACCACCTTCTCCCCCAGCTCCAGGCCGTAGGACTCCCAGGCGTCGTTGGCTGTGGCGGCCAGGGTGTCCTCTCCCCCGGCCAGCGCCCACACGTCGGCAAAGCTGCCGATCATCACCGCCGCCCGTTGGGGCGGGTCGATGGAGAAGTCCTGACCCAGGGCGTCGGTGAAGGTGATTTTTCCCGACTCCGAGGGTGTGGCCGCCAGCTCAGACTGAGCGGGGGGCTGGGCCGTCTGCCCGCAGGAGGCCAGCAGAAGGGAGAGGAGCAGAAGGGAAATAAAAACGCGTCGTTTCATAGCCTCGATATCCTTTTCGTAAATGGCGTGTGTAGGGGCGCATATTATGCGCCCGCGGGCGGCCAAAGGCCGCCCCTACATGAGCGCGCCGTTTTGTTTCAGGGCAGGTCCCGTTATCGCGGGCGGGTAATACCCGCCCCTACAGGGCGTTCAGCAGCAGTCCCAGTTGTAGAGCACCCGGCTGAAGTCCAGCTTCTCCAAATCCGTCCGGGCAATGAAGAAATTGCACACGCCACAGTCCCCCCAGAGGATAGAGTAGTTGTTCTCCTCGTCCCGCATGGAGTCGATCTGGAGCAGCAGGGTGTCAAAGGGGCTGTCCTCGGTCCGGGGGTCCTCCTGAGTAAAGCTGGGGTAGCCCAGCATCCAGTGGCCGCCGTTCATGCAGCCGTCGTCAGTCTCCTGGAAGAACTCGAACAGCTCGTCATAGGCGTCCTCGTCCAGAAACTCGTAGGATTCCTTCTCCCCCATGTCCACCCCCATCACCGCCTGGACCGCCGCCCGGAAGGCGTCCTCAAAGACAAAGGAACGGTCGTTGGCGAAGCTGTCCTCCCGCTCCGCATAGATGGCCAGCTCCTCCTCCAGGGGACTGACCCTGTAGTCGTTCACCAGGCCGGGAACGCCCAGTGCGGACACCTGGTCCGGGGTGACGCTTCCGTCAATTTCGGGGTGGTAGACCACCCGGTAATTCTTCTGGTCCGGGGCGTAGGCGAAATTACAGCCGAACATCTCGTCCAGCCCGATGAAAAACTGGAGCAGGCCGGTTTTGGGGAAGGGCTTGTCCATGTCCTCCGCCCCGAAGTTGATCTGAGCCAGCAGCTGCATGGGCTGGCCCTTCTCGTCCGCCGGGTAGGGCTGGCTCAGGTCCCAGTAGGGCAGTCCGCCGATTTTGCTGTCGGTCAGGCCGGGGGTCTTCCCCCGCTGGACCCGCAAGCGGTAGGCGGGGACTTTGGTCCGGGCCTGGATGTCCTCCAGCAGGGCCTCCAGAGGGACGGCCCCCTGGTAGGGCTTCTTCCGGGACACCGGCCGGGCGGATTGGACCGGGTTGTGCTCCTCAGCGAGGTAGGGGGAAAAGTCCATCTTAGCGCTCAGCCCATCCAGCAGTTCCGTATGGATCAGCTGTTTTTTCTGCGGCAGACGCACATACCGCAGCTTGGGCAGCTCGCTCAGCAGAGAACAGTCCCAAAAGTTCGTTTCCCCCGCGTCCAATTTTTTCAACAATTTACAGCTTTTCAGAAACGCATAATCCTTATGGCTAAAGCCCCAGGGGAAAATCAGGGTGTGCAGGTTGGGCAGCTCCCCCAGAATGTCGAAGGCCCCCGCCTCAATTTCCAGCCAGTCCCCTACCTGGTTACCATCCCGCCATAGACCAATATCAGGCCATCTTTTGATAGCCTTCACCTTTGTCAGATCGTAGGGCCTGTTGGGAAAGCCCGCCGCCTCCTCAATGGCCTTCAACAGCCAGGGGTCGATCTTCTTTATGTCCACAAGCGTTCCTCCTTAAAACAGGGCGGCCCGGCCGGGCCGCCCCGCGGTTTTTGTGCTTACACGTATTTGGCAATGATGGCGTCCCGCTCAGCGGCGTGGTCCGCCGACCACCGCTCCCAGCGCTGTCCGGCGGACGCCGCCGCTTGGCCCAGCTCCACCAGCAGGGCGGGCAGGTCGGCCTCCAGAACGGTGCCCACCTCCTGGCCGAAGCGGGCCTGGCCCAGCTGGTCCGTGCCGTTGAGGAACATCTTGAAGGCGGGCTGAGGCTTCTTGTCCACCAGCTTCACGCCCCCCTGGAAGCCCATGGCCCCCGCCTGGTGGGCGGCGCAGCTGGAGGGACAGCCGGAGATGCAGATTTTGGGCAGGGCCCCGTCAGGGATACCGGCCTCCCGGACGGCCTTCACCACCGTCTGGAGGACGCTCTGGCTGTCCCGGACCCCCTGCTGGCAGGTGGCCGCCCCGATGCAGGCCACGCTGTGTTCAAACTCAGTGGCGGCGCTGTCGCTGGTAGCGGCAATTACCTTCTCCGCCTCCGCGGCGGTGAGATTGATAATATACAGGGTCTCATTAGGGGCGATGCGAATCTCGGCCCCGGGGATATTTTTCAGCAGCTCATAGAGCTGGCGGGGCTTCTCCACCGGCAGCAGTCCCCCGACGGGGTGATACTTCACGGCGTACATGCCAACCTGCTTCTGGGGGATGGCCCGGGGGTGGTCCACCGTGCCGCTGTTGTCCCGGGCAATGCTGGCGGGGGCCTCCAGGTCTTTCAGTTCCAGGCCGCCCTCCGCCTTCCGGGCGGCCACGTTTTTCAGGAAGGCCTCCTTCAGGCCGTCGGGGCCCAGGGTGTCCTGCATATAGCGGGTGCGGGCGCGGGCCCGGTTGTTGTAGTCGCCGTGAGCGCAGAAGGTGTCCACCATGGCCCGGACGTAGTAGAGGACCTCCCTGGGGTTCACATGCTCCTCCACCAGCACGCCCATAGAGGGCCGGGCCGCCCCCAGGCCGCCGGCGATCCGCAGGGCGAAGGTTCCGTCGGGCTGGGCCAGGAAGCCCATGTCCCGGAAGGCGCTGTGGACGCAGTCGTCCACCCCGTTGCAGAAGGCGATTTTCAGCTTGCGGGGCATCCTGATGTCCCGGCAGATGGACAGGAGATATTTGGTCACCGCCTCGGCGTAAGGGATTACGTCGAAGGCCTCGCCGGGCTGGACGCCGCTGAGGGGGCTGGCCATCACGTTCCGGGGGTTGTCGCCGCCGCCCCCCTTGGTGTAGATCTCACAGCCCACCGCCTCGGCCATGAGGGCGGGCACCTGATTGGCATTCAGGTCGTGGAGCTGGATGGTTTCGCAGGTGGTCAGCTTCATCCGGCCCACCCGCTCCCGCTCCACCACCTCGGTGAGGAATTTCAGCCGCTCCAGGGTCAGCCGCCCGCCGGGCAGGCGCAGGCGGAGCATGTGTTTGGAGGCGTCCCGCTGGGCGTAGGAGCCCAGGCCGCCGGACACGCCCTTGTAGGCCTTCCGGTCGATCTCCCCCTGGTCGAAAGCGCGGATGGTCTCCTTAAAGTCCTCAATCTCTCCGCGCAAGGTATCGGTCCACTGCTTGTTCATATGGTTTTCCAGCCTTTCCCTAATTTAGTCTGTGATTCCCCGGGATGCCTCCGGCGGATTATAGATTAGTTTTCCTCATTATACCAAAAGCAAAACCGGGATACAATCCCCGAGATATATTTTTGACAGCTGTTTTTTGCACAAAACCGCCTGTCCGGACATAGGCTGAGGCGTAAAATTGTTAATATGGAGGGTCGCTTATGACTGCTTTGCCACATATTGAATATTTCCTGGGGGCCAACTCCCCCACCGGCTTTTACTCCCTGTATGACCACCTGCTCCCCCCGGAACAGGCCAGGGCTATATACATTTTAAAGGGCGGACCCGGCTGCGGCAAGTCCACCCTGATGCGTAAGGTGGCCTCCTGGGCCCAGGAGGCCGGGCTGGAGACCGAGTACATTTTATGCTCCGGCGACCCGGATTCCCTGGACGCCGTCGTCTTCCCTGACAAGGCCGCCGCTATTGTGGATGGGACCGCGCCCCAGGGGGTGGTTCCGCAAGGACACAACGGGGGCTTTGTTCCTTTTCTTGAAAGAAAAGGAACCGAAAAGAACTTTGGCGAAAAACTTCGTTTTTCTTCCAGTTTTATTTTAGAACTTCCAGAAAACTTTGACCTCCTGCTGGCCCGTCGCTGGATTTTTCTCTCCGATTTCAATTTGCTCCACCAGTCCGACAACCAGCTCCCGTGGAACGGTCTCCAGCTTCAAAAGCTCCCGCGCCCGCTCCATCAGGTCGTTCCGGTCCTCGGAACAGTCCCGCTCCGCCAGCTCCTCGCCGATGACCGCCAGCCGCCGTTCCAGGCGGCTTTTTTCTTGCAGAAAAGACTGGTTCAGCTCCACGAACTGCTCCTCGCTGAGGATTCCGGCCACCTTGTCCAGATACAGGGTTTTCAGCGCCTGACTGCGCTTCTCCAGCTGGACGGACAGGCTCTTTTGTTCCTGCTCCAGCGCCTCCCGGCGGGTGTCCTTCCGGGGCCGGAGGTCCGCGGGGTCCAGCCGGTAATAGGTCTGGACATAGTACCGGATGCGGTCAGAGATTAGATTGACGAGCCGGTCCAGCCGGACGGAGTGGCGGGTACACAGCTTTTCTTTGCCGCTGTCGGCGTACAGCCTGCATCGCAGATAGGCCCGCTTGCCGTTGGAGCACTTGCTCATGGTGGAGCCGCAGTCGGCGCACTTTACCAGTCCGGCCAACAGATGCGTTTCTCCAGTTCCATCCGTCCTCGTCCGCAGCTTCAACCCCCGTTGGACCGCCTCAAAGGTCGCCCGGTCGATGATGGCCTCGTGGGTGCCCTCCACCCGGTACCACTCGCTTTCCGGCGTGTCGATGACTACCTTGGATTTGTAGCTGACCTTCCGCCGCCGCCCCTGGATCATCACGCCGGTGTACATCTCGTTGGTCAAAATCCGCCCCACCGTCACCTTGTTCCACAGGCCGAAGTCGTTTTTGATGGGGTGGTTGCAGGTCCAGCCCCGCTCCGCCTTGTAGCGGGTGGGGTTGGGGATGCCCCGCTGGTTCAGCAGATGGGCGATGTTCTGCCGCCCGTGGCCCTCCAGGGACCATTGATAGATTTGCCGCACCACCTCCGCCGCCTCCGGGTCGGGGATGATGTGGTTTTTGTCCGCCGGGTCCTTCCGGTAGCCGTAGATGGGGAAACCGCCGATGTACTTGCCCTCCCGCCGCTTCAGGTCGAAGACCATGCGGACGTTTTCCGACAGGTCCTCCAGATACCACTCGTTCACCAGGCCGTTGATCTGCCGGGCCTTCTTGTTGCCCTTGACCTCCGTGTCGGCGTTGTCTGCCACCGCGATGAACCGGATGCCCCAGATAGGGAACAGGCCGTGGATGTATTTCTCTACCAGCTCCATATCCCGGGTAAAGCGGGATTGGCTCTTGCAGAGGATGATCTGGAATTTCTTTTGTCTGGCGGCCTCGATCATGCGGTTGAAGTCGGGGCGCAGACTGTCTACTCCGGAATAGTCCTCGTCGCAAAAAATCGAGTAGATGTCCCACCCGTGGTCGATGGCATAGCGGGTCAGCAGCGACTTCTGGTTCTGGATGCTCTCGGATTCAGGCTGCTGCTTGTCCTCGTCCTCCTTGCTCAGTCGTGTATAGATCGCGCAAAGGATTTGTTACACCTCCTTCAAGGTGTAACTGCTCGGTATCATGATACCTCATGGGCAGCTACAAGGCAAAAAATTATTTTAAATGCCTTTGCCGATAAAACGACAAAGGCATCATTTGTGGAGTTCTTTTGTGAGCCATGTAGTAATCGTTCGATAAATCAATTGTTCGTCTGCTTTGGTTATCGCCATGTGATGCTCGCTCAAAATCAAAATCGGGTCTTTCATCAAAATCGCCTCCAGCAAGATTTATGAACCCGATCCCTCAAACATACCAAAAATATTTTCAAAGTGAAGAGGGACAACACACTTGGTGTTATCCCTCTTCACAACCATTCACGGCAAATAAGATTCAGAAGAGCTTTTTGTTCATTTGGAACCTCGCCGCTTATGACTTGCTCCAAAAGTCCGTTCAGTACTCTCCCGACCTCCGGACCTGGGGCAACACCGGCGGCGATCACGTCCCGGCCATTTACCGCTAAATCTTTTAAGCTGAAACACTGTCCCTGGTCGACAATCTCCTCCGCCTTGGCCTTCATATCCTCCAGTTCGGTAAGTCGATTCTTCACCAGTTCATAAGCCTGTCCCATACCATCCGCCCGTTTGACCTCCAGGAGCTGAAAAAATGTCTCCGGCCCCAGGCGGCTCAGCCATTTGCGGATGGACCGCTCCCGGTTTGGAATCTGGACGTCGTGGTACTCCGCCAGAGTAACCACCCGCTCCCGGGTTCTGTTGTCAAATTTCAGCCCCCGGAGCATCTCATCAGCCAGTTTGGCACTAACAGCTGGATGACCATAAAAGTGGTCAATCCCCTTCTCATCAGTAGATTTGCAGCTCGGCTTGCCGATGTCATGGAGGAGCATGGTCAGCCGCAGGATCAAATCAGCGGGAGTGGCCTCCACCGCGTGGATGGTGTGCTCCCAGCCGCCCCAGCAGTGCCAGGGGTTGTTCTGCTCCAGGGTAACCAGCGGTTCCAGCTGAGGCCAGAACTGGCAGAATACATCCGGATACTGCCGCAGAATTTCGCTTACATTCGCTCCCACCAGCAGCTTGCACAACTCCACATTGATCCGCTCCGCCGCCACGTGCTCCAGCATGCGGCGGTTTTCGTGGATGGCCTGGGCGGTCCTTTTCTCAATCCCATAACCAAGCACAGCGGCAAACCGCAGCGCCCGCATAACTCGCAGGCCGTCCTCCCGGAAGCGGTGGGCAGACTCCCCCACACAACGAATCAACCCAGCCTCAATATCCGCCCCGCCGCCGAAGGGGTCCCGCAGACTGCCGTCCAGCCCCATGGCGATGGCGTTCATGGTAAAATCCCGGCGGGCCAGGTCGGCCTCCAGGCTGGAAACAAATTCCACATAATCCGGCCGGCGGCTGTCGGAGTATGGCCCCTCGGTGCGGTAGGTGGTGATCTCATAAGGCTCGCCGTCCTCCAGAACAGTGACAGTGCCGTGCTTCAGCCCGGTCTCAATGATCCGGCGTCCGGCAAAGCACTTCTCTGTTTCCTCCGGACGGGCGGAGGTGCAGATATCCCAGTCGTGGGGTTCCACCCTCCGGAGCAGATCCCGCACGCAGCCGCCCACCAGGTATGCCTCATGGCCGGCATCGGTAAGCGTTTGGAGGATTTTCTGCGCTCCAGTGGGAATCTCAAATTTCATCCCGCACCACCCTCTCGTTGACCTCCATCTGGAACGCCTCGATCCGGGCCAGATCGGGCGCCTCCGGAAGGGATGTATGTTCTCTGGCGTAGTCCAGCCGCTTTTCCAAGCCATTGAGCAGATCATAAAAGGCGGAGTTAAAGGTATGATTCTCTTTCTGGTAACGCCCGTTCCGGATATCCATCAGCAGGTCGTGGTCCGCCGCCCGGCAGGTGACGATCTCCTCCTTCTCCAGAATATCCAGGCACATGAGATAGAGCCGCACCAGATGCATGGCGTGCTTGTTCAGGTGGACGTCGTCCTTTTTCTTATTTCTGTGGTGGATTTTATCATAGTTTCGGGTGATCTCCACCAGCTCGCTGACCATACCGGTGAGGGTGCGCAGGGGCACCTGCTCCATGCGGATATCCGCCACCACCTGGGGGCTGCCCTCCACATCGGCCACGGACAGCCTGATCTGCTCCGGGGTGAAGCTGCGGTAGCGCTCCGGAAAAGTAAAAATAGTATTCTCGCAGGAGCCCATGATGTGCCGCTCCTTGGCCTCGGCGGGGTAGGCATCGTGGGCCAGTGCGTTCTCCAGGCGGCGCAGCTGCTGGTTGGCGTAGCCGCCGAAAGAGACAGCCGCCCGGCGGGAGAGGAACATCTTCCGCTGGTCAATGAGTTGTTTTCCGACGGGCGTCAGCACCAGATAGTGCTCCGGCTTGCAGCCCAGCAGCTCAATGGTATTGGGGTTGCAGCTGATCAGCAACGTGAGCAGCTTGTTGAAGGCGTACACCGTGGTATCCGTCTCTGTATCCACCACCTGCTCAAATTGACCCATACCCAGCAGGTCTGCTTTGCTGTTCAAAGTACAGCCCCGGATGTCGATGTCGGATCCCTCCACGTTGGTGCCATAGGCGTGGCTGCCCCCATAGGTGAGGAAAATAATATTCTTCCCGAGACACGGGTCAGTTTTTAAAAAATTGTACTCTGGCCGTTCAAGCAGATTCAATGTATTTTCCTCCATGATCTCAAAGATGCTCTAATATATCCTCCAAAATTTCTTGCAGCCGTCCCTCTCCCCTGAAGGAGCATTTGACGACTAATCCCTCACTGCGAAAGAAATACGGATTACCATTCATCTACTGAATCAGACTGGCCAACCGCTGTTCTGGAGGCTGCGAGAGATCAATGTGGATATCTTTAATATCCACCAGTGTTGAGGGATCAATATCCCGTACATCTATTTCCCGCATTTTCTTCAGGTGTTCTTCTAAAGTCATTCCGCATGTCTCCCGTCGAATAAGGATGGAATGATTATAGCAGAACCACACGTTTTCTACAACGATTTAAGAACACTTTAAGTTTAGTTTTATATATCTGATTTCATTGCGGCAAGCAGTTCGTTTTGCAGGGCAAGGCAATATTCCTCCAAAAGTCTATCATCAATCGCATGTTGGATAATACCGTAGGGTGGAAAATGATAGTTGCATTCAGATACAATAGATCTTTTGCGAAATTAAGCAAAGCGGTCAAAGTTGCAGATACCAGCAATCAAGGAAAAGCGGAGAGCAAAGCGCTTTTTCTGGATGCTGACCCTGCGGCCAAAGTCAGCATTTTCGCAAAGAGCCAGAGCAGCTTTACGCAGAACGTTCAAGTTGAGCGGGGACATATTACTTCTGCATATGAAGTCAGGAAAGCGTTGGATGGAAGAAAAAGCTGGAAACGAGAGGTGGACAATACTGTAATTTACGCATGAATGACTGAATCTTATGAGCGATTGCTCTGATAACGCCATGGCCGAGAATTTCTTCTCTATCCTCAAAACAGAATGTATCTACCGCCAAAAAATCAAGACTTTCCAGCAGGCTAACCATCTCATTGACGATTTCATTTATTTCTGCAACCATGAGCGCATCCAGTTAAAAACTGGAGTGGCGCCGCTTGAACGGCGCCACTCCGCTTAAACTTCTTTTTCTTACCCAGGGCTCTTTTTGTGCTGTCCGCACAATATGGGGCGGTTCAGACAAGGGAGACTTCTTTTTTAGGCTTACGACAGCAAAATCCGGTCGTTGTCCAGATCCTCGCCCACCCGGGCCTTGAACCGTTCCAACAGGTCGTTGACGGTCATATTCTTCCGCTCCTCCCCCTGGACGTCCAGAACGATCCGCCCGCTGTCCATCATCAGGGTGCGGCTGCCCAGTTCCAGGGCCTGGTGCATGTTGTGGGTGACCATCATGGTGGTGATTTTGTGCTCCGCCACCACCTCCCGGGTGATTTTCAGCACCTTCTCCGCCGTGCCCGGGTCCAGGGCGGCGGTGTGCTCGTCCAGCAGGAGGATTTTCGGGGGCACCATAGTGGACATGAGCAGGGTGAGGGCCTGGCGCTGCCCACCGGACAGCAGCCCCACAGGCTGCCCCATCCGGTCCTCCA
>Ga0209694_1003459_pt1 | contig 10289 bp, 8 predicted proteins | sample GluameincwithD2O_FD_187499 | JGI IMG/M metagenome (GOLD analysis project Ga0209694, IMG submission 187499) | Mouse cecum microbial communities from Vienna, Austria - Glucosamine amended microcosms incubated with D2O (SPAdes) (version 2) | ecosystem: Host-associated > Mammals > Digestive system >...
GGCAAAAGAAGGATAAAGGGCAAGGTCGAGATAATCATCGACAAAGGAACTGACAGTAGTGAAGACAGAATCCATCTCAATATGAGGGAAGAGAGAATGGAGCAGTGGCAAACGGCCCTGAATCGAGTTATAGTGTGTTTGGTAATTTTGTTTATTGATCATGAACATATTTTACCAAAAAAGGCACCTCATCCATTACGGATCAGGTGCCTCTTTTTATTTTTGGACTGTCAGAAATTTAACAGCCCCTTTTGGATGATTATGAGTATTGCCTGATTAATTCAGCATCTGAAGGCTAAAGACCTGCAAAAGCCAGATCATCGCATTGAACTTCAAGTTCTTCTAACGATACTTTACCGTTCACGTAATCTTCACAGAGCATTAATTCTTTTTCAGAAACCGTTTTTCCACCCAGAGATGCAACAGATAAGGCTTCCTGAACCTGAAGTTTACGATCATTTATTTCTTTTTCAGTCATATTGATTTCCTCCATTTATCTTAATTTTGAAGCATAAAAAATTGAACGATTTATTCGTTTTCGGATCACAAGATTCATGCATCTTCTTGAGTATGAATCAGGAGCCATTTAATTCCTTTAGCGAGTCTTTGGATCGGATTGGTAAAGTGATTTCCCGGGTTTAGCTCGAAAACAGAGTCAACATTTGAATTTTGATAGTGATCACACAGCTTTTCCATCACTTGGCCTGTGGTCTGTAAAAATGGATTGCTGACTTTGGCTTCCTTGTTTCCAAGCGAAAAATAAACGGCCTTTACACTTGAAGCAAGTTGGTGGCTTAAAGCGTAATTTTCAAAATCTGGATACCAGACACTGCCCGAAACGCAGGCACAGCCTTCAAAGCAATTGGAATTGTAAAGAGAGTACAGAGCAAAGAGTCCTCCCATCGAATAACCAGAAATAAGAATGGTCTTTGGCTTTTCTTTCAGTTTTGATAGGGTCCATGGAATGATCTTTTCATCCATCGTTTTAAGAAGCTCGGGAGCCTGGCCTGTAAAATGATCATTTATCATCACAACAGGATCATGAGCCCATGGAGAGAGTTCTTCGTCCCATTGTAAATTGGTAATACTCAGAAGATTGAATTTTCTGCATTCAATCTTCTGGCAGGCTTCGATCAGAGCCTGATCCATCTTTTCAAAAGCAATCGCTATGACCAGTGGAGCACTTTCCTTAAGAACGTCCAGCTGAATTGATTTCTGATCTATGGTTGTTCTGTAAATCGTAAAGGTCCAGTCCGTTTGTAAACATGAATCCTGTTTTTCCATATGGTTTCACCGCTTTTCCTGATAAATCATCATATCTTTATAATCTATAAATCCGGATTGTTCATACAGCCTACGGCCTGATTCAGTTGTTTCCAGATAAATTTTTTCAATGTCTCTTTGCCTCGCCTTTTCGACCAGCCAGTTGACGATCAATGATCCGATGCCTAGATGTCTGTATTTTCTACGAGTAAATATGTTCATTAAATAGGCACAGTTTCCATTTATATTATCCGGAGAAGGAAGTTCATGATGAAAGATCACTGCACCAGCAGCAGCCAGATTGCCCTGAACATATGCCAGTCCAAAAACAAGGGTATGATCAGCAAGATGTTTTCTGAAGTAATCAAGATTTTCTTTTTTCAGCACATCATAGAGCGCCTGATCCTCAGGCATTTTTAAATTGAAAACTTCATTCAGTGTCTCCATGCGGATCATTATCAGCGGTTCTAGATCCGAAAGATCAGCCTGTCGAATGGTCAGATCGCTTGTATCCTTGTATTGATCAATTACAGATTTTTTCTCATTAGAAGTAATCATCATTCTGATTTTCCTTCTTTTAACACGACTGGCAGGGCAGTCTGATCAATTTTGCCATTGATGTTCAGGGGGAGTGATTCCATTTTGATGAAGAATTCTGGAATCATATAGTCGGGAAGTGATAAAGCACAATCTTTTCTTAATTTTGAAAGCGGCTTATCTATCTGATCTTTAAAGACGACATATGCGATTAGATAAGGAAGATTGTTTTCATCCGTTTCCGCTCTTACGCAGGCCTGATAGATATAGTCCAGTTCACTTATTGTATTCTGTACTTCCTGAGGCTCTACTCTTCGGCCATCGATCATGACCTGTTCATCCTTGCGGCCAATGAAAGCCAGATTGCCATCTTCCATCCAGTACCCCAGATCACCGGAGCGATATCCTTTTCGATTCAGGTGATCCATAAAGAATGCCAAAGATTCCTTTGGCCGGTTTCCGGAATAACCAGCACTGACTCCATCTCCATAGATCAAGATTTCTCCGGGTTCTCCGATCTGACAGAGCTGGCCATCTTTATTGACGAGTTCAATTTGAGTATCTAAAACGCTGTGGCCGATTGGATACGTTCCATCGCTTAAAGCGGTATGTGGGCGAATATGGAAATAAGAAGCGCATACTGTAGTTTCTGAAGGCCCATACGTGTTGTAGATCATTGGATGATCTTTATCATTTACAAGTTTATCAATGTAACTTTCCCGAATGACATCGCCTCCAGAAATCAAAAGGCGGATACAATCGGGAATTTCTGGCAGATCATTCATTTTCAAAAACAGGTAAGGGAATGAATCGATTTCGGTGATCTGATGCTTTTTTACAAATTTCATCAGTTCTTCGATATCATCCTTGATTGATTCAGGAGCGATGACCAGGCAGGCACCAGAGCATAAGGTTGTAAAGACCTCTTCAGTAAAGATATCAAACGAACAGACGGAATACTGCAGCATTCGGTCGTTTAAACCCGGATGAAATTCATGCCTGAAAGCCCGGATGTAGTGGCAGATATTTGAGTTTGTGACCATAACGCCTTTTGGCTTACCAGTCGATCCAGAAGTATAGAGAATATAAGCAAGATCTAAAGGCAAAGCATAATTTTCTGTGGTTAAAAGCGTGTCATCTATTTTTAAACGAAAGGACAGCTCATCAATCAGGATTGGTAGAAAACCCATCTTTTCGATTCTTTTTCTGTACTTTTTTTGCGTAAGAACATATCTGACTTTTGATTCAGAAAACATATATTGAATTCTGCGGTCAGGTAAAAACGGTTCAGCCGGAACATAGGCACTCGCGTTTTTAAGCACTGCAAGCATACTGGCAATCTGTCGATAACCATGATCAAGAATGATTCCAAATCTTTGCTTTTGCTGAGGTAAGCTGGCAGCGATCTCACAGACAATGGATTCAAGCTGTTCATAGGTAAAAGTCTGCGATGAATCAATTAAAGCGGATTGTTTTGGATATGAGCTCACTGTCTTTTTAAATAGTCCATAAACCGTATTTTCTTCAATTTCTCCTTTCGTCCATTTGTCTTTATTCATCAAAAGAGCCTCCCCATTCATCCTATTGAATGATCTATCACTAGTTTAGGTAAATTCAGATCCCTTACTGTCCTAAGTTTATCGGGAATTTAATTTCCCTGATCATTCAGGTGCTCAATCAAATCAAGAAGATAATTTCGAATACTGCAAATATGAAAAGAATGAGCCGCAGTTTCCATAATAAAATCATAGATACTGTTTTTTCCGTTTTTAATATTTGAAGTCACATCTTTCACAGATAAATGTAAGACCATAAGAAAAAAATTCAAAACATTTTAATAGGTGCATAAATGATGTCTGATTATGAGATAGACTCAAGATAACAAAGTGAAAGAAAGTAAAGAAAATACCGCTGAGTTTAAATTTGCGGTTTATAGGAAAGTAGAGATCGAATCAGGTCTTCCAATAAAGACCAAGGAATAAAGATAAATTTCAACGACAGGAGAAAAACGATGAATAATAAAAATTTAATCAAATTAACGGCTTCAATGCTGCAGGAAGTATATTTTGCGGTTGAATATAATCTCGAGCATGAAATCGGGGAAGAAAAACGAAATCAAAGACTCCTGAATGAACTTGAGATGTATATGGACTCAGGCTGCAATGATCTCGATCAGGATCTGATCAGTGAACTTTTCATGGTTCTGCTTGAAAATGATATTTATCGATTTGATGACAATATATCCAATTCCTGCACTCGCTCCTTTTTTGCAGCTAAAAATGCCAATTGTATGGAATCGAGTTTGCTGACTGGTTCCTATGCCTGAAAGAAACTCTCAGAAAAAGGCGGCAGTCAAAAAGCTTTGATCTGTAAACGCGATCAGAGCTAATTTTGTCTTCAGACAAATTGTGTTTAACGGTCAAGGCAATCATTGAAGCTATTTCCTGAAGATCCGATAAGATGAATATAGGACAAATATTCATAGACAGACTGATCCCATTCTTTAATCTTCGATCTTTCAAATCATTCGTTACAGCCAACTGTTTTAAAAGAGAGAGCAGTGATTGTTGTTATGTCCATCTGAATGAAAAGTCCATTTAGATGGTAACGGATTTAATAACAAGGAAGATTAATCAAAGAAATCTCTCAACGGACAACAATGGTTTGGAATTTTTGGTAATGGAAAATCTTATCTGTGCCATCGATGAGGCTTTTTAAAATATTCCAAACCCTAACCGAATCTTTTTTTGAAGAATGCAGGATCGGCTCTGGGAGGAAAAAATATGAACCAGACACAATTGAATCGAATGAAAGATGGTTTAGGCTTTATTGCTGCATTGGACCAGAGTGGTGGAAGTTCACCAAAGGCATTGGCCCGATATGGCATTAAAGAAGATTCCTGGAAAGATGAAGATGAGATGTTTGATCTGATGCATGCGATGAGAACTCGTATGATTAAATCCCCATCGTTTAATGCAGATCGGATTCTGGCGGCGATCCTTTTTGAGCAGACAATGGATCGAACCATTGATGGATTATATACTGCAGACTATCTCTGGGAAAAGGAAGGAATTGTTCCCATTTTGAAAGTCGATAAAGGATTTGCTCCTCTTAAAGATGGAGTTCAATTGATGAAACCAATCCCGGATCTTCAGAAGACTTTAGACCATGCAAAAGAACGTCATATTTTCGGAACAAAAATGCGTTCTGTCATCAAGGAAGCAAATCCAGAAGGAATTAAGAAGATTGTTGACCAGCAGTTTGAAATTGGAAAACAGATTGCTGCAGCAGGTTTGGTCCCTATTCTTGAACCAGAAGTAGATATTCGCATTCCAGATAAGGAAAAAGCAGAAGAACTCTTGCTGAAAGATATTGAAGAGAATCTGAAAAAACTGCCTGCAGATACGAAGCTGATGTTTAAGCTCTCCATTCCAACAAAGCCTGGTTTTTATTCTGAATTGATGAAGGATCCACATATAGTCAGAGTTGTAGCTTTATCTGGGGGATATTCCAGAGAAGAAGCCAATCAGATGCTATCCCAAAATCCAGGATTGATCGCTTCTTTTTCAAGAGCTCTTTCTGAAGGATTAAATGTTGCTCAAAGTGAAGAAGAGTTTGATCAGACTCTTGCTGATTCCATCGAATCGATTTATCAGGCATCTATAAAGTAAGATCGTTCAAATCAATTCTCGAATCGAATTTCATTCATTATTTTTTGAATCACAAAACTCGCCCGGCTATTCAGCCGGGTTTTAAATTGTGATAGGAACAAAAAAAGTTCAACACAATTCAGAAGAAACTGACCTGGATTCTACGTCTACTTTAAAACAAACTTCTTATTGTAAGTATGTCTCAAATTTAGAACTGATAAAATATTTCTCGAATCGATAACTTCACGGTTGGAGTGATGAGAAAAGTAACACTATATAATAGATGATGGCTTATTCTATAAAGATAGTAAAGGGAGTAAAAAATGATGAAATTTCCAGATATTGATTTTGATGCGATTGGTAGAATGGTCGATATGCTTGATGACAATCAGAAAGAAAAAATCACCAGTATGGCCAGTGATCTGATGAATCACACCATGAACAATTTGAATCCAGAAGATGCTGACCAGAATCCAGAAGATCAGTCGCTTGACTATACAGAGTATTTTAATATTTCTGATGATCTTGTCAGTAAACTGGATTCAGATGCCTTGTCCGCTTTAGAAGCAGCCAGTGATTTAGCCCAGTTTTATGATGAAATTCCAGAAGCTGATTTAAGTGCATCGGTTTTGTTTTTATCAAAGGCTGCATTAATTACGCTCCGTAATAAAGCAGGGAAGATATTAAAAAATAATCAGATCGATGGATTTAATTCTCCTCAGTTCATGAGCTTAGGCGAATTCCTGACGCAGATAAGTAATCTGGATAATAAAAAGCTCAATAAACTGCTGTGTCTTACGGAAAGGCAATTGAAGAAAATTCAGAATGAACTGATGCAGATCGAGCTTCTTTTATCGAGGGCACAGTTTGATACCATCAGAAAAGAGGATCTTGACTATGCAAAAAGCATTCTCATTGACGATCAATTGTTGTTAGATCTAGCCAATATCAAATTTGTGGCTGAATCAGCTGATTTCACCCTCTAATGCTTTGAAAAGATTCTGCATGATCAAAGAAAGTTCTTTTCTACTGGTATGCAATATCCAAAAGTTACAAATGATACCGTAAAGATTGATCATGAGAAGATTGATTAGATTGAACTATGTCAACTTGTTTCAGGTCGGACAATTATCGATCGGAAATCAGAAAAGGAACATGATAAAAAATGCTTCAGATCAAAAATATAAAAAAGACTTACCACACTGGAAACCTGATACAAAAAGCGCTTGATGATGTTTCTCTGAATTTGAGAGATAACGAATTTGTCGCTATACTCGGGCCTTCAGGATCCGGAAAGACCACCTTGTTGAATATCATTGGAGGTCTTGATCAATATGATGATGGAGACCTGATTATCAATGGAATTTCCACTAAGAATTACACCGATAAGGATTGGGATTCCTATCGCAACCATTCGGTTGGATTTGTTTTTCAGTCCTACAATTTAATCCCTCACCAGACTCTTTTACAGAATGTAGAGCTCGCTTTAACAATCTCCGGAATCTCAAAAGAGGAACGCAGAAAACGCGCTATAGAAGCTTTAGATGCCGTTGGGCTAAAGGAACAGATGCATAAAAAGCCCAGTCAGCTCTCTGGCGGACAGATGCAGCGGGTTTCATTAGCACGAGCTTTAGTGAATAATCCGGATATTCTGTTGGCGGATGAACCTACTGGAGCCCTGGATACGCAAACCTCTCATCAGGTAATGGATCTGCTTAAGGATGTGGCCAAGGATCGCCTGGTTGTGATGGTTACCCATAATCCGGAACTTGCGGATGAATATGCAACGCGGATTGTAAAAGTTCGCGATGGAAAAATTCTGAATGATTCAAATCCTTTAACCAGAGAAGAAACCGCCAGACTCTCCGACCAGCCGGAACATAAAAATCTTGGAAAGACTTCTATGTCTTTTCTGGCCGCTTTATCCTTGTCATTCAATAACCTGAAAACCAAGAAAGCCAGAACGATATTAACTGCTTTTGCCGGATCGATCGGTATTATTGGAATTGCATTGATTCTTTCTTTATCTACGGGGGTTAACGATTACATCACTTCAATTGAAAAGGAAACTCTCTCGGAGTATCCCATTCAGATTCAGAAGATGACTTCAAGCATGATGAGTATGATGATTTCGATGATGTCAGATGATCAGGCTCCAGATGGTGACTACGTTGAAGAATTTCCAACCTTAAATATGATGGCAGGCGGGAAATCAAGCAATGATCTGAAATCATTTAAGAGCTATCTTGATTCACATCAGGAACTTTTAGATCCATATGTTCGAAGCATAGAGTATAAGTATTCGCTGACTCCTCAAATTTTCCGCTATGAAGATCAGGATATTTATCAGGTCTGTCCGGATCCGGTGACTCAGGCGATGTTTGGAAGTTCAGGCATGGTTTCAAGCATGTTAACTTCAACATCAATGGCCGAGATGTTTCAGGAGCTGCCTGAAGATCCAAACCTTTATCAGAGCCAATATGAACTCAAGGCGGGAACCTGGCCAAAAAATGCCAATGAAGCGGTATTGGTTCTGGATTCAACCGGTTTGATGTCCGATGTTCTATCGTATTCATTAGGCTTAAGGTCAGGGAAAGAGCTGGATGATGTTTTAAAAGTACTGCAATCCAAAGATGGTGGAAAATTAGATGTTAAAAAGGAACACTGGACCTATGATGATATTCTGGGCCGTTCATTTAAGGTTTTGAGCAGTTCTCAGTTCTATGAATATGATTCAAAATTCAAGGTTTGGAGTGATAAGAAAGATAACGCAGATTTCCTGAAAAATGCAGTGGATAAGGGAATTGACCTGAAGATCACTGGAATCGCTTCACCTGCAAAAGGAGAATCGGTTACGATGCTTACCCAGGGAATCTATTACACTCCTGAACTCATGGATCAGCTGATCAAAATCGCTGCTGATTCAGATGTAGTGAAAGCTCAGCTCAAAACCCCGAAGATAAACATCATGACCGGGGACGAATTTGGCAAGAAACCCAAAGACAGCGCTTTTTCAAATGAAGATCTCTTCACGGTCGATGAAAAGGCATTTGCCGAAGCATTCAGGATTGATGAGTCAAAGATGAATCTTGATGCATCCGCTTTTTCAGACATGAACATTAATCCAGCAGATCTCAATCTTTCTGGAATCATGGACTTCAGTTCTTTGGCGCAGGCATTGCCGGCAATGAATGCTGAAACGTTCAATCAGATTATGAATGGCGCAATTAAACCAGTCACTGAAGAGACGATGAAGGAGATTTTTACTAACGTATATAACGGATGTGATGAATATTCTAAAAATAATCCTTCCATCTCTCTTAATAATATGGCTCAGGGAATACAGGCCTATCTGAATTCAGAAGATGTAAAAAACTATGTAAGTTCAGAAATTAATTCCATCATTCAATCTTCCGGGGTGCAGATTTTTGATCCAAAGGAACTTGAAGATTTATTCAAGTCATTAATGCAGGGATATGTTGAATTTGCTAAAACACAGCCGGATCCAACGGACTTTGAAACGAATTTTGCAGCGTATATGAATTCGGGAGCCATAAGTGCTAAGATCGGTGCTTATATTGCATCGATTCAGAACAAACTAGGTTCTATTCAGGTATCGAATGAACAGATCACTGCAATTCTGAATCATATTGCTTCTGGATATGATGCCTATGCCAATGCCAATGGGTTTGCGAGTGCTGAGTCAGTTTCTAAAGGGTTTTCTGATTATCTGGCTTCTGAATCCGGTCAGGCATTAATTGCGAGTGAAGCTGGAAAAATTGTGAATACAGGAGTCATTGAAAAGAATATTCAGTCTTTAATGTCTTCAAGTATGGAATCAGCTGGCTCTGCTCTGTCTTCACAGATGTCTGGTGTGATCAATCAGATCATGACGAGTGTTTCCTCATCTTTGGCTGGCAGCTTATCGACCGGGATGGGAAATCTGATGAATGGAATGCAGGATGCGTTCAGTATTGATCCGAAGGCTCTGGCTAAAGCGTTCAAGATGAACATGGATGAATCCGAGTTTTCTGAACTGATGATGTCCATGGCCAAGGCTGAGGAAAACTCTTATGAAAACAACCTCAGAAAGCTTGGATACGTAAATCTAAGTGATCCTTCAGAAATTGATATCTATCCAAAGAGTTTTGAAAGTAAGGATGAAATCGATCAGATCATCACCAATTACAATGAACAGGTAAAAAAAGATGGGAAAGAAGATCGTGAGATTTCCTATACCGATATGGTAGGAACCATGATGAGCGGAGTCACGGATATCATTAATACCGTCAGCTATGTCCTGATTGCTTTTGTTGCGGTCTCTTTAATTGTCTCTTCCATCATGATTGGAGTCATTACCTATATTTCTGTTCTTGAACGTAAAAAGGAAATTGGAATTTTACGCTCCATCGGAGCCAGCAAGTTCAATATCTCAGAAGTGTTCAATGCGGAAACATTCATTACTGGTCTTTTATCCGGCCTGATTGGAATAGGGATCACCTTATTGCTCCTGATTCCGATTAATATGGTCATTCATACCCTGACTGGAAACAATATAGTCAACGCCGTATTGCCTCCTGCAGCTGCAATTGGTTTGATTGTTCTATCTGTCATTCTGACCATGCTTGGTGGTTTGATCCCAAGTCAGAAGGCAAGCCATCAGGATCCAGTAGAAGCGTTACGATCGGAATAATCAAAACATTCTTAACTTTTAGGGGCTGTTAAATTTCTGACAGTCCAAAAATAAAAAGAGGCACCTGATCCGTAATGGATGAGGTGCCTTTTTTGGTAAAATATGTTCATGCTCAATAAACAAAATTACCAAACACACTATAACTC
>Ga0209694_1003480_pt1 | contig 10212 bp, 6 predicted proteins | sample GluameincwithD2O_FD_187499 | JGI IMG/M metagenome (GOLD analysis project Ga0209694, IMG submission 187499) | Mouse cecum microbial communities from Vienna, Austria - Glucosamine amended microcosms incubated with D2O (SPAdes) (version 2) | ecosystem: Host-associated > Mammals > Digestive system >...
TCTGGTAAAAATTCAAAGATTGGAAACCGAAGGCAACCCGGACCATTCCGTCCGCATGATGCCATCGCCGCTCGAGAATCCCCTGATCCGGAAAAATTTCGCCACTCAAGGCCTAAAGCTCGATCTCTCCATTAAATTCACCTTCGCCCGTAGGCCATTCATAATCCTCCCAATCGGTAATCTGACCGCTGGGCGAAATCTCCTTCGCTGTGAATTTCAACAATATACCATAAGCGACGCCTTTCAGGAAGCCATCGGTCTTTCCGGTATTTTTGGGTAATACAAGCTCAACCGGCCAATCGGTAGCCTTTTCGGTCGAAACCAAAAGGGTCAATTTTTTGGTCGAACCATCCGATGCAGGCAAAAGCGGCTCGAACATGGCATAACCGCAGGCCGTTTCGTTCTTCTTCGTAATACTGCCCGAATCCGTATCGACAGTTGCGAGAGGCAGTTCCAAAGGATAAGTGATCGCATCGTCCTTATCGGCCGTTTTCGCCACGAGCGACAGGTTTTTGTCCGAATCCGAAGCATCGGCTTCCGGCGTAAATACGATCTCACCGTCTTTCGTTCCGGGCAAGGTGACAGCACAGATCTTGGCACCTTCGTCTTTCAACTTGATGCTCGTGATCTTACCCCACGCTTTCTGCGCATCTGCATCTACGGCATAAGCCATCACCTTGATTTGGGTCAGCAAATGCGAAAATGTGAGCAACTTCGCAGAAACCGTAGCGTAATCGCTGAACATATTGCCGGCTTTCTTGCTGCCCTCGGCAGCATTCGACAACATGATATCCGCCTCACCGTCGACCTTGAACGATACAACGCCCGAAGCATAGGTCACATCGTCGGCGGGTGCCGTCGAAACAGCCGGATACCACGCGATGAGCTCCGTCGTGTCGCCATTCGCCAGATAATGCTGTTTGGTTCCGAACGTAATCGCGGAAACCTTGTCGGTCGCACCCTCAGCAACAGCCGCAAGTTTGGCTTTCAACACATTGCCGGCCGCAACAGTCGAGTACGCAGGATATGTCAACGGTGTACCCGTCTGATCGCGACGCAATATGCTCAGATCCAACTCCGAGTGTTCGGAATTGATGATCGCACGCGTCTCGGTAGGCAGCGAAGCATGAACCGGAGCGTCGGGTGCAACGGAAAGCGAAACACCGGCGTTCAGGACGATCTCGACCAATCCGCCGTCGGGCTCTATGGGCGAAACCCGCTCCTCGGAGGCCGAAGAGGTACATCCCGCACCGAACACGGCGGCAGCGAATCCTGCAACCAATAAATCGGCAATTCTTGCGTTTAATTTCATTGTCTTTTTCTTTAAGTGTTTGTCATCCGAAATCGAGCGAAGCATACCCGATCGCGGGATGACTGTCGCCCCTTGCGGATGGATGGGGACAACATTCAACCCCATCCATCCGGAGCATAGCGCGGAGTTCTTTCCGGGTTTTCCTCAAAAAGATTCTTTCATCTTTCTCCCGAAAACTCCGCAATAGAGCGTATATTAGATGACTTCAACCTCACCTGCATACTTCTCGTCCCAATCCGTTACGGTAGCGGAAGCGACGATCTCCTTACCGGAGAATTTCAACGTAACGTCGAATCGCTTGCCTTCGGTGGAACCAGCGTAAATGGTACCGGTATCGGGATTCGTATCGTTCGAATCGAAGAGACCGCCTACGATCGCTTCAATACCATCCTCGTTCTTCTCCGTATAAATTTTCAACTTCATGTTCGTGATCTTCGTACCGGTCGATTTCGTCGTGAACGGTGCAATCATTGCATAAGCGATATACTTGGCCGAGGTTGCATCTGCCACCGTTTCAGGAGTAGTGGGAGCAGTAAACGGAATTTCAACAGGACCGTACAATACACCATCGGTATCGGCATCTTTCTCGTCCTGCGTAGAAATCTTCAGATCGTCGAAAACCAACGACGGAGTAGCATCCATATTCAATGCGCAGTGATAGAACGGAGTAACCATATCAGCTGCCGCACCCGAAACCGTAGCCGTAGCATCTTCCAGTTTCACCGTGCAAGTCTGATTCACACCATCGGTAACACCGTTTACAGCGATCAACTCGATTTTGGTGATTTTACCCCAATTAGCCTGCTCTTTTGCAGTCGGAGTGTAAGCCTTGATGTTCACCAGCGTCAGTTTGTGCGCAAACGTGAAAGCAGGATAAACCGTAGTCGATGCTTTGGTCTTCTTGATATCCGAATTGTCGTTCATCTTCGTAACAACAGCTGTCATGATGTCCGTCTTACCGTCGATAACGTACTCGGCGTTCAAAGAATCGGTACTCAATTTCCAACCTTCCACGTCAGGATCCGTAGCGGGATCGTCGAGTTTTGCCGGAACGAGACCCACCATATACAACGGATTGTCATTGGACGGATAGTACTGCGGATCAGCCTCATACTCAACAGGAGTAACACCGTCTTTCTCTTTCAGGAAACCGACAGCGGCAACGGGATAGGGATGATCGGCATCAGCACCTTGAGTGGCAGCCGAAATAAATTTCATATAACCCTGTGCGGCAATGTTAGCAGTTGCATACGATACATAAGCGTTGCTGTTAGCAACATCCAATTTGGTTGCATAGACATAAGCCATCAAGGAGTTGCCGGCCTTGTCGTCCAAAGAACCCTCGAACGGAGCACGAGATTCTACTTTCGAACCGGAGACGATCTCGACGTCGCCGACAGAGACCGTCGGACGCTCGGCCAATTCGCTCTTCGCACAACTTGCCATTGCTGCAACGGCAAGCATCAGAATAACTTTTTTCATAACTCTTAAAATTTAAGTGAATAAAGTGTTTTAATAAATAATTGATTGGTTTTCAAATATATTCCTCGCTTCGCATCAGATAACCTCGACGAAACCCGAGCCGCCGAAAACCCACGGCTCCACGGTTGCTCCGACGAAAATTTCGGATTTCTGACTGAAGGTCAACGTAATCTTATAGGATTTACCCGCTTCGAAAGCAACGGCCGGTGCCGACGGGCGAATCGTGATGTTCCCGTACCCTACCCCATCGATGGTCAACTCGACCACGAACGAATTCAACCCGGGCTGCAACATGATTTCCGAACCGATCTTCTGACCTTTGGCCGGCGTGTGTTCATCGGCAGGAACCGCATCTTCCGTGATCTCGATCTCGTCGACATCCGAAACGGACAACGACACCGGGGTACCCCAACCGGTCGTCGCTCCGGTCTCGATATTCATCTTACCCGATGTATGCACATCCTTCAAAACGATGCTGTTCAATTTCTTGCCGACAAAATTCCCCTCCGTGTCGACCATGACGAACGACAACTGCGTAAGTACATGACGGAATTTCAACGTGGTCGCATCCATCTTGTCGCGCCATCCGACCACGGGCAAAGCGTACATCACATCCTGCGTACCGTTCAACTTGAAATTCAATACGGGTGCCTGTCCGACGGCCGGATCGCTAACCGAATAACCGGCAGCGGAGAACGGATGATATGCGCAAAACTTCACGCCGGCATTTTCGTCGATCGGATAATAATATCCGCCATTCCAATGGATCGTCCCATCCTCACCGATAGAAGTCGTCCGGACATTCTTCATGATGACCGTACCGCCGTCGACCGCCTCGTCCGAGAACGGTGCATTGCTCCAATCTTCACCCGAACCCGACGTATGACCGGAGGTCCTGACGCCATAAATACCGATATTATCGCCAACGCTTCGCAAACCATCCAAATCATTGATGACCGTACGGGTAACAGAGGATACTCCCAACCGAATCGCATCGCCCCGCGTATCCAAGGTCTCCTTCGTGGAACACCCGAATGCCGTCCCACACAGCACCAAAATGATTCCGATGAATCGCAAATTCATTTTGTTTCTCAATTCCATATTGCGTGAACTTTTTTCTACACCTATTTTTATATAACCGTCTGACAAACCTTACTCCCGAAGTCGCCGTAAAGCCTAATAACTGCCCGTACCCGATCCGGAACCACTGTCATCCCAACCCTCGACCGAAGCTTGGATATCGCCCTCGATCGTATGCGTAACCTTGATATGCAACGCAAGCGGCAAATCATAGGTGAAATCGCCTTTCTCCAACTCTTTCAAAACGTCATCGGAAATATCGACGGTCGTCGTACGCTCCGATCCATCGATGGTCAACGTCAACTCCAACAAATGAGACTGAGCACCAGCAGGAATCAAGTCGAAAACATTGAACGAAGCCTTGAATACATTCGGATTCGTGGCATCGGCCTCGGTCTGGAATTTAACGCGGCCCGAAACAGGCAGGCACTGACAAGTGGAACATTTCAACGAAGCGGAAACTCCGCCGAGAACACCCCGACATGCACTGGCCGAAAAATCCTCCAACGTAATGGTGAACGTAACACGTTTGATCATATGCTTCGGAGATGCGACACGCTTAACCGTATCGAGATTCCCGACCGTCAAGGTCTTCGTATCGCCATCGAGACCGCTCGCCAAGAAGACCGAAGCAGGCGCACAAATCAGATCGCCGGCCTTGGCGACTCGCGTTTTCCCGAAGGAAACCGATTCGCCATCATCCTTGGCGATGTCGATCCGGGCATCCTCGAACTTGTCATCGTACAACAAATGCGCATTCGTGAAATTGCGGTTCATGACAACGACATGGTACGTCCCCTCCGGCAAAAAGCCCTTGAACATATGCGGAGTCCACGACAACGTCCGATCGTCGTATTCGCTCACACTCTCCTTGGGCCCATCGAATACCGAAGCACCGGTCTCCACTGAATAAAAGTAGAGCAAAGCGCATTTCTTGACATTCTTGCCGCTTTCATCGGTCGAAACATTTGCTTCGTCATCGAAATACTCATCCCAGTTCAACGCGATCTCGACATAACCTGCCGGAGTGCGCATGTTCAGATCCTCCTTGGTGCACCCCGCTATCGACAGCAGCGACCCGCAAGCCGCACAACCGAAAACAAGGTATTTTATCACTCCTTTCATAACCCTTTTAGACCTTATATTCCTTATCATCGACTCGGTCGCCCCCCCCTAGCGGCGATACGACCGGCCGAAACGATACACGATATTCAATTTCAATCCCGTCAATGCAAACTCGTTCTTCTTATCCGAACTGCTGTAATACAAGTGCATCCCATCCGTAAAGTCGCGGTCGTAGATGTCGTAATCCGAGCAACGGTAACCGCCACGGACGGACAACTCGAGGTACCAATGCTTCGACAATGCCTGCACGAAACCGAGCGACAGACCTGCACTCCAAAATGTTCCGGTATAATTCGTAGCGGTAGTGGTATCGGGCAAACGGTCCGTCTGCTTGTTGAAGTCGCCGGACTCCCCGTAAAGACCCAAGTAGAACCCTCGGAACAAACCATCCCGCCTGAACCAGAAACGAGGCTCGACACTGTATGCCGACTTACCCCAGAACTCCTTATCCGACTTATAGGCCCAATTGGAATACAAAGCAGTACCGTTCAAAGACCACCGCTTCCCGAAGTAAAACTCGCCCTCGATATTGGGCATGAAGTTCGTCCGCTTGAACTCGTCGGTAACACCTGCCCAAGCGACGAGGTCCGTCTTCAAAGCGAAGACAGGGTACAACTTCCGACTATCCTTCTTCTGCTTGACAGCGGCGCGATGAGCCTCCTCGGCGGCGCGACGCCGCTCCTCGATCTCTGCCTGCTGACGGGCCAACTCGGCAGCGCGAAGACGAGCCTGCTCCTCAGCAGCAGCCTGCTCGGCAGCGACGCGAGCAGCCTCGGCGGCGGCGAGCTGAGCCTCAGCCTCAGCCTGCTTCTGAGCGTACTCGGCGGCGATGCGAGCTGCCTCGAGGTCGGCGAGACGCTTCTCCTCTGCCTCGGCTGCAGCGCGCTCCTGCTCCAACACCGCCTGAAACTCCTCCTCACTCAAACTCCGCTGAAGCTTCTGCTCCATGATACGGTGCAAGTCGTAATTCACCGTGATCTCCACACGACGCAAGGCAGGGAAGAACTCCTTCAACATATACTTATAAGGCGCACCACCGGCCAACTCCATCAACTCCTTCTCACGGCCCTCGAAGATCCCAACGCGGTCGATCAACAACAGAACCTCGTTTCGATAACGCATGTCCGAATCGGCAACCATTTTATACAACTGATCCCAATCCTCGGCGACCCACGTCACATCTACCGGATAATGAGACGAAAGAGCATATTTGTTCTCCAAATAAGACTTGAATCCGTTCACCCGGTTCTGGGCCAAACGGTCGTTCGCCTTATAAGACCCCTCGATCGAACAATATCCGCTCAACCGAACCGAACTGACGTAAATCAGACTGTCACGGAAAACCTGCTGGATGAACTGATCCAACTTATTCAACTCCTCTGCGTTGTTCCCGAATCCGACTGATACTGTGGCGCTGCCCTGAGGATATGTCAGATAACAACTCATACTCTTATTCCCCTCGATGATCACCTGACGGTAATTCGAATCACTTAACGATAATACGGATTCGGGATTATCGGAAACAGGGCTACCTGATACGGACACGATCGGCAGAGATAAAGACAGGACGCATACGAATACCGGTAACAGCCGACATAAGACGCTTTTACTGCAAGATATACGTACGTTCATACGCATGAGGTCTTTATGTCGCATCGACCCCTCGCGACGGATACTGGTTGTAATTATAAAAAGAGAAAGTGTGGAGTCGAATTTCGTTTATCCGTTAGAAGGTTCTGACAAAACCCAAGCAAAGATAAACGATGCAATACCCCACACCGAAATAGATATGCGCGAAACACGGAACGTGTCGACCGGACAATATCTATAAAGGATGAAGCGCCATTCGTCTGCCCTCTTGCTTGTGGAAAACTGTCAGATTTTCTAACAAGGACGTGCGAAAAACACTTTCTTAAAAATATGTATACGATGAACGCTTTATGGCGTTATCATGTTGCAAAGGTAGTAATTATTTTCGAAAAAGAAACGGGAGAGCTTATTATTTTATTGCATATTTTGCGACAGAGGGCTATTTCAGGCGGATTTCGGACCCGATAACGAGAAAAAAACCAAGACCGTGGAGCGATGCGAAAAAATATCGTATCTTTACGCGATTTTCCCCGCGCCGGTCAATAAACCGGCGGTTCCGTACGTTTTCTATCGGCAATGAAAGAGGATTCGATCAAAATATTCGGTGCGCGCGTTCACAATCTGAAAAATGTGGACCTCGAAATTCCACGTCATAAATTGGTGGTTATCACCGGACTGAGCGGTTCGGGCAAATCGTCGCTGGCGTTCGATACCATCTATGCCGAAGGACAACGCCGCTACATGGAGACGCTCTCGGCCTATGCCCGCCAGTTCGTCGGGACGATGGAACGCCCCGATGTCGACAAAATCACGGGACTGAGCCCCGTAGTGGCCATCGAGCAGAAAACGACCAACAAAAATCCCCGCTCGACCGTCGGCACCGTCACGGAAATCAACGATTTTCTGCGTCTGCTCTATGCTCGCGCAGCGCGGGCCTACTCGCCCGTGACGGGCGAAGAGATGGTGCACTACTCCGACGACCGCATCGCTGAACTCATCATGGAGGGATTCGCCGGACGCCGCATCGCACTGATGGCCCCGATCGTCAAAGGACGCAAAGGGCACTACCGAGAGTTGTTCGAAACGCTGGCCCGCAAGGGATACATCCACGTACGCATTGACGACGAAATCCGCGAAATCACTCCCGGAATGCGGCTCGACCGCTACAAGATACACACGATCGATTTGGTAGTCGACCGCCTCATCGTCGGCGAAGAATCCCGCGAACGAATCGAGAAATCGCTCAAAGAGGCCCTGCGACAAGGCAAAGGCACGATGGCCGTTTACGACTACGGCACGGAACAACAACGGTTCTATTCGCGCCATCTGATGTGCCCCTCAACAGGCATGGCATTCGAAGACCCTGCACCGCACACTTTTTCATTCAACTCACCAAAAGGAGCCTGCCCCCACTGCAACGGACTGGGCATCGAGGCGATATGCGACATTGCCAAAATCATCCCCGACAAAAAACGTTCGCTGCGCGAAGGCGCGGTCGAACCGCTCGGAAAACACCGCAACAACCGGCTGTTCCTGTTGCTGGAAATGCTGGGGCGCCGCTATGATTTCACGCTCGACGACCCGCTGCAAACATTCTCTGAGGAAGCACTCAACGCAGTGATTTACGGCGATGCCGAACCCCTGACCATCAACCTGACCGAAATGGGCACCGCCGGCGGCGTACAGCTCCACACATGGGAAGGGGTTGCCGAATACATCAATCGCACGGAAGACGACGATTCGCCGCGCGGCCGCCGCTGGCGCGAACAATTTTTAGCCTATCGCAAATGTTCGGTCTGCAACGGCTCCCGACTGAAAAAAGAGGCGTTGCACTTCCGCATCGGCGGCAAGAACATCGCCGAGGTGTCGGCCATGTCCATCGCGGAGTTCGCCGACTGGATGGAACACATCGAAGAACACTTGTCGGACAAAGAGCGGAAAATCGCGCAGGAGATTCTGAAAGAGATCCGCGAACGGCTCCGCTTCCTGATGGATGTCGGGCTCGGATACCTTTCGTTAGACAGGGCTTCGCGATCGCTGTCGGGCGGCGAAAGCCAACGCATCCGGCTGGCCACGCAGATCGGCTCGAAGCTGGTCAATGTCCTATATATATTGGACGAACCCTCCATCGGACTGCACCAACGCGACAACCGGAAACTGATACGCAGTCTGGAAGAGTTGCGCGATGCGGGAAACTCGGTCATTGTCGTCGAACACGACGAAGATATGATGCGGGCAGCCGACTACATCGTCGATGTGGGTCCGCAAGCGGGACGCAAGGGCGGCAACATCGTCGCAGCAGGAAAATTCGACGAAATACTCCGTGCGGATTCCATTACGGCCGACTACCTGACAGGCCGCCGCCGCATCGAAATACCGGCCGAACTGCGCAATAGTTCGGGCGACAGCATCGTCATCCGCGGTGCGCGCGGCAACAATCTGAAAAACGTCACGGCTGAATTTCCGTTGGGCAAATTCATCTGTGTGACGGGTGTCAGCGGATCGGGCAAATCAACGCTCGTTAACGAGACGCTGCGTCCGATCCTCTCGAAGACGCTCTATCGCTCGTTCGAACAACCGCTGGAATACGATACAATCGAAGGCATCGAACACATTGACAAACTGGTCGTCGTCGACCAATCGCCCATCGGTCGTACGCCGCGAAGCAATCCGGCAACCTATTCGGGTGTATTCGCCGACATCCGCAAACTGTTCGAAATGACCCCCGATGCACAAATCCGCGGATTCAAGGCAGGCCGCTTCTCATTCAACGTCAAGGGCGGCCGCTGCGAGACGTGCCACGGCGCAGGGGTCGAAACCATCGAGATGAACTTCCTGCCGGACGTCTACGTCCGCTGCCGGGCCTGCGGTGGCCACCGCTACAACCGCGAGACGCTGGAGGTACGCTACAAAGGCAGGAACATCAACGAGGTACTGAACATGACGATCAACGCCGCCGTGGAATTTTTCGAAAACATTCCGAATATCCACCAGAAACTGCGAGCCATCCAAGAAGTCGGATTGGGATACCTGACGCTCGGACAACCCTGTACCACGCTGTCCGGAGGTGAAAGCCAACGCATCAAACTGGCTGCGGAACTCGCCAAACGCGATACGGGCCGCACGCTCTACATCCTCGACGAACCAACGACGGGCCTGCACTTCGAGGACATCCGATTGCTGCTGGAAGTGCTGAACAAACTCGCCGACCGCGGAAATACTGTCATTGTCATTGAACATAACCTCGACGTCATCAAGGTCGCCGACCATCTGATCGACCTCGGACCGGAGGGAGGCGCTGGCGGCGGCGAAATATTGGTTACCGGAACCCCGCACGAAGTTGCAAATTGCCCCCAAAGCTACACCGGTCAATTTCTGAAACAGATGGGAATATAGGCCTCCCACACTCATTTCGCAAGCCCCTGCCGCATACAGTTGCCGCAGGGGCTTAATCATTCGGATACAATATCTTAGCGTTTTATCCCTGCTCCGCATTGTCCCCTTGCTGACTTATCAAGCGACTCGTACGTCGACGAAGCGACGTACATAGCCGTGAAAGAGGGTTCTCAGATCGTATTGAAGCCCTGTACGATGTCATTCGACGCAGATACGGGTCGTATCGA
>Ga0209694_1003487_pt1 | contig 10181 bp, 8 predicted proteins | sample GluameincwithD2O_FD_187499 | JGI IMG/M metagenome (GOLD analysis project Ga0209694, IMG submission 187499) | Mouse cecum microbial communities from Vienna, Austria - Glucosamine amended microcosms incubated with D2O (SPAdes) (version 2) | ecosystem: Host-associated > Mammals > Digestive system >...
TCCGACAGGGGCAAGGTTTACCGCATAAAGGCTTACGAAATCCCCGAAGCGACGAGGATTGCGCGCGGCAGGGCGATAATTAATATCGTTCAGATTGCTCAGGACGAAAAAATCAACACCCTAATGCCCGTTCAGGAAGGGCTTGAAGGTCATATAGCGTTTGCGACACATAAAGGACTCATCAAAAAGACCAACCTTACCGAATTTGCGCGTATCAATAAAAACGGTAAAATAGCAATCAAGCTCAACGACGGCGACGACCTTATGTCGGTAGTTCTGACAAAGGGCACGGACGAGCTTATTATAGCTTCGCGTTCGGGCAAGTGTATAAGATTTTCCGAAAACGACGTCCGCGCCATGGGCAGGGATACTGCGGGTGTTAAGGCAATGAAGCTCGGCAATGACGACTGCCTTGTCGATATGCTTGTCGTCGACCCCGCAAAGGACGTGCTTACCGTTACCTCCAACGGCTTCGGCAAACGCAGCGATATCGAGGATTACCGCCTGCAAGGCAGAGCGGGTATGGGCATTAAAGCGGGAATTTTCAACGAAGTCACCGGCTGGCTCGTCAACCTCAAACAGGTCACGGAGAAGGACGACGTAATGATAATTTCCGACGGCGGCACGATAATACGTATGCACTGCGACGAAATTTCACGCATAGGCAGAAACACCAAGGGCGTAAGGCTCATGCGCTTGAAGGACGGAAGCGTGGCTACCGTCGCGCTTACCTCGCGCGACGAGGACGAAGCCGCGGAAGAGCTTTTGGAAGCCGCGCCCGAACTCCCGCCCGCAACGGAGGCTAAGGAAAGCGCGGGTACCGGCGTTGAGGACTTCGAGGAGGAAGCCTCCGCCGCGCCCGACGACAATACGGAAATTTAATTTCCGGAAATTGTATAATGAAAAAATGACAAATAAAAAATACGCGACCGAGAAAAGCGCACTTCCCATAGGGAATTAAAAAACTAAATTATTAAGACTTATACTTTCAAGCAAGGACAAAAGCTCTCGAACGATATGTTCGAGAGCTTTTTACTACAAACCTTTTAGAAAGATAAATTGAAATTTAGTTACGGCGCAAGTGATAATATAGAAATACTGCTTACCTGCTTATACTCAGCTTCGCTTATAACTTTTAATCTTTGATTTATGGCTCCATTATTTGGTGAACAATGCAATTTGTATTCCAAGTTTTGCTTTGTCCACGCATACCGATTAAAGCCTTTGGGAATACAATACAGCCGTTCCCCGTCATCGCCGCAAGTGTTATTCTTTTCGACCACATACCAAAATGAATTTTTTGCAAAATACCTTTCATAATATATGGCTTCCGCTTTTTTATCAGAAAACACTTCCGCACACTCTGACACCGTTTTAATAAAGTCGCACACTTCGTTTAGAGCAAAATTTCGGCGAATTTCAACGACTGACAACGGTTCACCTGCGGCATTGGCAAAATAGCCGTTACTTGTAACATCAAGCATTACCCATTTGCTCAACGTGTCATCGTATATTTCGGTTACAACGTGATTATCCATATCATAAGGCGAATACGGCATAATCCATACCCTACGCGCAGGAATTTTTAACGCAAGACACAATTCTTGCAAAATCTTTGACTTATTCAGACAGTTTATTCCGCAAGACGGTTTATTTAAACTATATCTCAATAGCTCTAACGCATTACAGCTTATATGATTATCAAAGTTGCCGTCGTGAAGAAGGCGTGGAGCAAAGTAGCGTGTAAGGTTTACTGCTTTTTCAAAAGAAGTGCCGTTGCCCGCTATCTCTTGTATTTTGTACTCTTGTTTGAGAACTTCAAACTCGGTACAGTCAAATTTATACGAAAGACTATCTTCTGTACCTTCGGCAAACTCGGAATTATTGAAAAGTATGCCTTTGAAAATATTTAATTCTTCTTGCCATATTTCTTTTAATTCGTTGTCGCCCATAGATAAATTTCTCCGCCAAATTACTGTTTATCTTACTGTCATTATATCACGAAAAATGAAAGAACGCAACCGATTGAATTTTGCGGCAAATATAAAACATATCTATATCTCACTAGGCTACGAGTAGCCTAATTCGTCCACGAAAAAAAGTACAGAAAAGGCACAGCTTAACGCCATGCCTAAACCTTTTTATTTGCGTTTTATTAAATTCCCTGTGGGAATTACGGTAATTCGCTCGTTTTTTGTTGATTTCGGTTTCTCTTTTAGCCGAGCACGATCGTGCTGTCTTTTACTATTTGCGTATCCTTCTCCATGTACCGGGTAGGTTTCACCGTGTTCCCCTTCGACGTAACCTTAAAGCCTTCGCGATAACCGTTGATCAGATACAACGAATTAATCACATTGTCGTTAATTACAACTTCGGCGCTCCCGTCGAACTCCGTTTCAGAAAACGGATCGCATTGCTCTGTACGCTCTCGTCAAACGTATTTCCGATGATCGATTTCCATGAGTGAGTTGAATTGCAAGTATGAAAATGAAATTCAAGAAGGCATTATAAATCTTTTTTGCAATACCTCGGGAAACCGCGCCGTAACGGCAACATCAATGCAGATCATGGGCACCGCGCCGAAGTTGGTTTCGAGCAAGGAATTTACGACGGGCGCGGCTATTTTCCGCCCCCAATCGCCGATCGGTGTTCTCGCATCAAAAAGCGGGGGACGCGCCCCCGCTTTTCGGTAATTATAAATTATTTCTTCATTGCCTCGACTTGCTTTGCAACCTCTTCCGAAAGGTCTTCGCTCTTCTTCTCCAAGCCCTGACCCATCACGTAGAAGCAGAAACGGTTAAGCTTGATCGCCGCGCCCGCTTTCTTGGCGGCGCCGTCGATGAGCTGCGCAATCGTAACCTTATCGTCCTTAACGAACTTCTGCTCCAACAGGCAGTTCTCCTCGTAATATTTCTTGATTTTGCCGAGCACGATCTTCTCCGCAATTGCAGCAGGCTTTCCTTCGTTGATGACTTCCTGCGTCATGATTGCCTTTTCCTTCTCGATAACTTCCGCGGGAACCTCCGCAGCCGTCAGATAGGAGGGCTTTGAAAACGCCGTATGCAGGGCGATGTCGTGCGCCAGTGCACGCGCTTCGGCGTTGTCCGCGCATTCGAAGTCGAGCATAACGCCCATCGTGCCGCCCATATGAATATACGTCTCGATAATTCCGTTCGTTTCGTAAACGGTGAAACGGCGCACGGAAAGCTTTTCGCCGATCACTGCCGTCTGTTCCTGCACGTAGGTCTCTACCGTCTTGCCGTTCATGCTGCTTGCAAGCAGCGCTTCGACGCTTGCGGGCTTCGTCGCAAGGATCTGCTTTGCGACCGCCGCCGCGATTTCATGGAATTTATCGCCCTTGGCTACGAAATCGCTTTCGCAGTTGATTTCGAGAAGCACGCCCGTCTTCCCTTCGACGAGAGCGTAAACGATACCCTCTGCCGCGATCTTGGAAGCACGCTTCGCCGCCTTCGCGATCCCGCGCTCGCGCAGAAGCTCCGCCGCGCGCTCGAAATCGCCGTCCGCGTCTACGAGGGCGCGCTTGCAATCCATCATCCCCGCGCCGGTCTGCTCGCGGAGCGTCATAACGTCTTTTGCCGTAAATGCTGCCATAATCATTCTCCTTGTTTTTCGTTTTAACAAATTTTCGCGAGGCGATTTCCGCCCCGCGCAGTAGTCTTATTCAGCCGCTTCTTCCGTTGCAACGGTCTCTTCCGCAGCCTCCGCCGCCTCTTCCGTTTCGACAACGGGCGTTTCGCCCTGGTTCGCCTCGATAACCGCGTTTGCGATGACGGACGAAATCAGCTTGATCGCACGGATCGCGTCGTCGTTTCCGGGGATAACGTAGTCGATCAGGTCGGGGTCGCAGTTGGTGTCCGTGATCGCAACGATGGGAATGTTCAGCTTGCGCGCTTCGGCAACCGCGATATCCTCGTTGTGGGGATCGACCACGAAGAGAAGTCCGGGCATACCGCGCATATTCTTAATACCGCCGAGGTTCTCCTGCAATTTACCCATTTCCTTTTTCAGCCCGAGAACTTCCTTTTTGGGAAGAAGGTCGAATTCGCCGTTCGCTTCCATTCTCTCGAGCTTTTCGAGATAATCGATGCGCCCGCGCATGGTCTTGAAGTTGGTAAGGCACCCGCCCAGCCAACGGGAGTTAACGTAATACTGCCCGCAGCGCTCCGCTTCTTCCTTAATGGCATCCTGAGCCTGCTTTTTCGTGCCGACGAAGAGAACGCTCTTGCCCGCTTTCACAGACTCTACGACGAACGTATACGCTTCTTCGATAAGCTTCGCCGTCAGTTCGAGGTCGATAATGTGAATGTCGTGCCGCGCCGCAAAGATGTACTTCTTCATCTTGGGGTTCCATTTTCTCGTCTGGTGTCCGAAGTGGACGCCTGCTTCGAGAAGTTGCTTCATGGTGATAACTGCCATAATATCCTCCGTTCTACCTCCCCTTCCGGTTTTGATTCGGCACCCGTTATCCGCATGAAAGATTTACGGACACGGAAGGCGCCAACCGCAAGGGTGCGTATTTACAGCCTTTTGATTATAACAAAAAAAACGGCTGAAAGCAACCGTTTTCTATGCGTAAAATCAAAATTTTTCCCGATTTTTCAACCCACGTATAATTGCGAATCCCGATGCCGTAGGAACCGGAGATCAAATCAACGTTTTCCAAAATAAGCTTCGTCTGCTTGCCTGCAACGTCGCCGTGCACCGCAAACGTTTCCGTTTCGGGCACCCCAAGCTTCGTGCCGTCCCACGTCCCGTTTTTAATAACGACGTCCGCACCGTTTTTAACGATATAATCGATATTCGTATTGAATTCGTTTTCGTTCAAATCGATCGTCAGGTCTTTTACAACGTCGACTCTCGTTGCGTTATCAATTTCCGATTTCGTAAGCGCAATGATCTTCATTTTTCTCGAACCATTCAACGTTTGCGTCGCCCTGAACGTCCGCATTGAACTGAACCGCGTAAACAGTAGCTTCGATTTGCGCCGTTTTATCCGCGGCGTCGTTGCCGGTGCTCGCAGGGAGCGCAAGCGTTACGTGATACGTAGCCGTATTGCTCGTCTTAAAATTCTTTTCCCACGCGGAGGCGTAAGCTCTTAATTCCCTGCCAACCTGCTTTTCTTCAGCTTCGTCGAATACGACCGTGCCCGTATCTTTGTTTTCGATTTTTACGTCGAAGGAGTTTTGCGTCATACCGTTTCCGATACTTTGCTATGAACGACGAGTTTATTTTTTAACAATAACAATCCGTCCCTTTTCCTGTCAAGTAATTTCAAAAATTTTTCAATTTTTTTTAAATTGCGACTTTTGATACGATCGGGCAACATTCTTCGCTTTGTTGCGAACGGCAACGGGGCACAGTCCGCGGCGCTTCGCCTTGGGGGATTTCCTCGGCGGCTGCGCCGTTTAATAACGGGAAAAAGATTCCAAACAAAAAAAGCGTTCCCGAACAGGGAACGCCGAATAAACAAATATCACCGCCGCGCTACGGATACGATCTGCGAAATTTTGGAAAGCAGTTTTTCCTTTCCGTCGCCCGTCAGCCCCGAAACGGGGATAACGTTGTCCTCGCCCAACGCGTAGGCGGAGGCAATCGAACGCACACGCTCCTTCTGCTTCATGCGAGAAAGCTTGTCGCTCTTCGTTGCGATCACAGAAAAAGGCAAAATGTGATAGTTTAAATAAGTAATCATCTGCATATCGTCCGCAGAAGGGTCGCGGCGGATATCGCCGAGCAGAAATACGTGGGCGATCTGCTCTTTTCTGCCGAAAAACGCGTCGAGCGTCTTGCCCCATTTTTCCTGCTCCGCTTTGGAAACGGCGGCGTAGCCGTACCCCGGAAGATCGGCAAGAATAAACGCGTCGAAATCGAAATAATTCACGAGCCGCGTTCGCCCGGGCTGCGAGCTCGTTTTTGCAAGCCGTTTCTGCCCCGCAAGCAGATTGATGAGCGTACTTTTGCCCGAATTGGACTTGCCCGCGACGGCGATCATCGGCTTGTCGGGGTGGATGAACTGCGCCGCGCTCGCGGCGGAAGTGATAAATTTCGCGTCAGCCACGGAACCCCTCCAAAGCAACCGCGAACACCTCGTCCGCATTTTTCACGCGCACGAAATTCAGGCGCTCGCGCACGGACGCAGGGATCTCTTCCACGTCCTTGGCATTTTCTTCGGGAATGATGATCTCGCGGATCCCGATCCTGTCGGCGGCAAGCGCCTTCTCCTTTAATCCGCCGATGGGCAACACTTTGCCTCGCAGGGTGATTTCGCCCGTCATGGCAACGTCCCTGCGCACAGCCTTGCCCGTAAACGCCGACAAAATCGCCGTCGCCATGGTAATGCCCGCGCTCGGTCCGTCCTTGGGAGTCGCCCCTTCGGGCACGTGAATATGAATATCCTTATTTTCGAAATCCGCCCCGTCGACGCCGTACCTATCGGCATGGGCACGGATAAAGCTGATCGCGGCGCGCGCCGACTCCTTCATCACGTCGCCGAGCTTGCCCGTAAGCAGAATTTCGCCCTTACCCTTCATGGCGTACGCCTCTACGGTCAGCGTGGTGCCGCCCACGGCAGTCCAGGCAAGCCCCGTTGCCGCGCCGACCTCGTTTTTATCGCGCATAAATCTGTCGCGGGAGTACCGCCGCGCGCCCAAAAACTCTTCGACGCCGCTCTGTTTTACGGAGATCTTTTCCGTTTCGCCGTTCGCAACGCGCATGGCGGCTTTGCGGCACACCGCTCCGATCTCCCGTTCCAGCGAGCGCACGCCCGCCTCCATGGTGTACCCATCGATAATCGCGCGGATCGCGCCGTCCGCGATCGCAAGCTGCTTTTTCGAAAGCCCGTTCTGTTTCAACTGCTTTGGCACGAGATACCGCTTTGCGATTTCCTCCTTCTCCTGCGGAGTATAACCGGAAAGCTGAATGATTTCCATACGATCCAACAAAGGTGCGGGAATGGTGTCGAGCGTGTTCGCCGTGGCGATAAACATGACGTTCGACAAATCGTACTCCACCTCGAGATAGCGGTCGCGGAAGGTGGAGTTCTGTTCGGGGTCGAGCACCTCCAAAAGCGCGCTCGAAGGGTCGCCGCGCAAATCGGAGGAGATCTTGTCCACTTCGTCCAGCAAAAAGACGGGGTTGGAGCTCTTGGCGTTTTTCAGCTCGTAAATAATACGCCCCGGCATCGCGCCGATGTAGGTGCGCCTGTGCCCGCGGATTTCCGCTTCGTCTTTCAGTCCGCCCAAACTCATGCGCACGAATTTGCGTCCGATCGCCCGCGCAATCGAACGGGCGATGCTCGTTTTGCCGACGCCGGGGGGACCGACGAGGCATAAAATGGGCGCTTTCAGCGTGCCCGTCAACTGAAACACCGCCAGATATTCAAGCACGCGCTCCTTGATTTTTTCCAGACCGTAATGGTCCTCTTCGAGCACCTGCTCCACCGTTTTCAGGCTCTTGCAATCCTCGGTCGCTTCGTTCCAGGGCAAGTCGATGATCCAGTCGATATAGTTGCGCAGCACGGTGTATTCGGGCGACGACGAAGGCATCCTGTCCATGCGCGAAAGCTCCGACAACGCCTTTTCTTCCGTTTCCGCAGGCAGCTTTTTAGCAAGGATCTTATCGCGCAGAGCACCGATTTCCTCTACGTTGTCGCCAAGCTCGCCGTGGATCGCCTTCAACTGCTCGCGCAGATAGTACTCCTTCTGCGACTTCTCCACGCTCTTTCTTACGTCGTCGCCGATTTTGCGTTCGAGACGCACGATTTCAAGCTCCTCCGCAAGATATGCCGTAAACGCTTGCAGGCGCGAAGGTAAGTCCGTATCCTCGAGCAGCATCTGCTTCGTTTCCTCTTTCAAACGCAGATAGTGCGCGCAGAGATTGACATACACCTCCGCGTCCGTTACCGACGACAGGGTGTTTTCTATTTCTTTGGTGATTTTTCCGTCGCTTGCGGAAATTTCCTTGACGAGATTTTTCGCCGTGCGCAGGTACGCCTCTTCCTGCACGGGGTCGCCCCGACGGGAAAAAATTTCCTCCGTCGTTGCAAAAAAGCACCCGTACTCGTCGCGATACCGCAGGGCGCGCGCGCGATAGACTCCCTCCACGTATACGCGGATCCTGTCTCCCGGCAGACGGGTGATCTGACGGATGCGCGAAACGGTGCCCACGCCGTAAAAGTCGGACGCGTCGATGCTCGTCTTGTCCGCGCTCTTTTGCATGACGATAAAAACGTACCTGTCGCCGTTTTCGGCGCGCTCGGTCGCGCTGACGGAAATCCCCCGTCCCACGTCGAACGCAACGCTTGCGCCGGGGAATACTACCTGCGTGCGCAGGGGAATGACGGGCAGTTCCTTAGAAGCCATATCCAAAGCGTTCCGTTTGATTTCTGTCGTTTGACTGATTCGCATAAGCTCCTCTTCGTGATTTAGTCCCGCAGCCGTTATTTCAAATCTGCCGCGATCGTCTTGGCAAGCGAGTCAAGCTGTGCGGCGGTTTCCTCCGTCGGCGCGGAAAGAATTTTTACCGTTTCGCCCAGCGTGCGCATATTTTTGCAGGCAGAAAGCTTTTCCTGCATCAGCTTGCCCGCCTGCGGCGCCCACGACCCGTTTTCGATAAACGCCGCCGTTCTGTTCTGATAGAAGTGTGCGGTAAGGTCGCTTAAAAAGTGCTCCATCGCGCCGAAAATACCGTTGTTCAGCGTAGCGCAGGCAAACACCGCGTGCGAATAGCGGAACGCTTCGGAAAGCAGCTTCGATCCGTGCGTCGCCGCAACGTCGTAAACGGCAATATTTTCAATCCCCGCTTCCGCAAGCTTGGCGGCAAGAATTTCCGCCGCATTCTGCGTGTGCCCGTATACCGAACCGTAGAAAACGGCGACGCCCTTTTCTTCGGGCTCGTACGCGCTCCACGTCCGATAGTAATTCAGATATTTCGCAAAGTCCTTGCGCCAGATCGGACCGTGCAGCGGGCAGACAAGCTTGATATCCAGTCCCGCCGCCTTTTTTATGACGTTGGTTACCTGAATGCCGTATTTGCCGACAATATTAAAATAGTATCTGCGCGCGTCGTTTAAAAAGTCGCGCTCGAAATGCAGCTCGTCCGCATAAATATGTCCGGGAAGCGCGCCGAAGGTACCGAACGCGTCCGCCGAGAAAAGCGTGCCCGTCGTTCCGTCGAAGGTGAACATGACCTCGGGCCAGTGCACCATGGGCGCGAACACGAATTTAAGCTTATGCTTACCCGTGGAAAGCTCGGCGCCCTCTTCCACTTCGAGCACTTCGTACCCGCTCCCCGCGCCGAAGTTTTTCAGCATCGCCGCCGTCTTCTTATTGCAGACGACCTTGACCCCGGGATAGCGGCCGATAACGCCCGCAAAGCTTGCCGAATGGTCAGGCTCCATATGCTGCACGATCAGGTAGTCGAGCTTCCGTCCGCCGAGCACGGCTTCCACGTTTTCGAAAAAGAGCTCGCTGATCGCATGATCGACGGTGTCGAAGAGCGCCGTTTTCTCGTCTTTGAGTAGATAGGAATTATAGGAAACGCCGCGCGGCACGGGAAAACTGTTTTCGAACAGCGCAATGCGTCTGTCGTTTCCGCCCACGTAATAAAGGTCGTTTCCGAGAAAAATAGAATTCTGCATATTTTGATTATACCACGTTTTTCCGTATTTGAAAAGCATCGGCACAATTTTTTTCTTATTTTACAAGATTCTACGCCGCACTCCGCGCTTCCCCGAACGACAATTGAGCGCCGTCATTCCGCCCCTTTTGCCTTCCGACAAAAAATCCCTTTTTATTCCCAATTCCGCCGCCGTAAACAAAAGCGGAGCGCCATACAGTAGAGCATACAGGAACGCGGAGGTAATTTCATGGAACTTTCTTCACTTATCGGAAAAGAAATACTTACTCCCACGGGAGATAAACTCGGCTACGCCAAAAGCGCATTCGTCAGCAGGGATTATAAACGGCTCTCCTCCCTCGTCTGCATCGACGAGGACGAGGAAGAATTTTATCTTCCCGCCCGCGCCGTGCTCGCCTCGGACGACGTGATCATTGCAGGCAAAGCGCGCCTTGCCGCGCCCACGGGTCTGCCCTGCCCCATTGGAACGCCCGCCTATTCCGAAAAGGGCGAGCACTTCGGCGTAGTGGGAGATCTGCTCGTCG
>Ga0209694_1003488_pt1 | contig 10177 bp, 13 predicted proteins | sample GluameincwithD2O_FD_187499 | JGI IMG/M metagenome (GOLD analysis project Ga0209694, IMG submission 187499) | Mouse cecum microbial communities from Vienna, Austria - Glucosamine amended microcosms incubated with D2O (SPAdes) (version 2) | ecosystem: Host-associated > Mammals > Digestive system >...
ACAATAATGCAGTCAAAAATTATTTTAATGTAGAAGACGTTGCCAAAAGTTTCCCCGTCGAACATCATTAGCACTATATAGAGAGTAAGTTAATGGTTCACCATTAAGCGTTTCTAATTGATCACTCGTTATCCTTAAGTTGCCAACACGTTCACCTTTCCAGATAGGTGCTTCTAGTTTTTTCTTTTTATATTGTGTTCCAATTGTATAATTCGTTTTTGTATCGTACGGACTCCAAATAGTTACATGTTGTGGCGTGAGCTTCATTGTTTTTTCAACACCATTAGCTACTTTACGTGTTGTTACTGATGATGGAACTTTTATTTTTTGTAAATGGTCCTCTGTCTTAAGGATCTTATATAAATCCTGCGTAGCCTTAAATCGGTTGTCTTTATTGCTCCCTTTTGAATGTAAGATAACAGTAATAATGCGATGTCCTTGATACTTACCTGTACTTGCAAAACAAGCTCCCGCACTGTCAGAAGTCCCCGTCTTCAAGCCATCAATCGTTACCCCTTTTACAGCGTACTGTTCTCCCGGTAACATCTTATTAAGATTTTTTTCAGTCTTAACTTGATCTTTCGCTATTTGAAATTTTACTTCTTTTTGTGCTGTAATTTGCAAAAGTTCAGGATAATGTTTTACAAAGTATTGCGATAAAATGGCAACATCACGTGCACTCATCGTATTAGCAGCATTATTAGGAAGATCAGCTAACTTAAAACTTTTCATATCTCCATTGTCTAATCCAACTGAATTGACAATATTTGTCTTAGTCATTCCAATTTTTTTGGCTTTTTGCATCATTTTAAGATTAAATTCATCGGTCCCATCCCCGGTAGCAGTTGCAAGTGCAACGGTAGCTCCATCAGCGGACTTTACAAGGGCTGCATTGATTAATGTCCGAACTGAATAAGATTGACCAGATTTTAGTCCGATTGAAGAATAAGCAGCATCATTAGAAATAGCCGCAATTTCAGGAGTTATTTTTACTTGAGTATCCCATGAGAGTTGCTTCTGTTGGATTTCATCTTCTATTACCAAAATAGTTAATAATTTTGTAATTGAGGCCACTGGAAGAGCCTTATCTACACTTTGCTTATAGATAATTTGCCCTGTTGAAGCATCAGCCATGATCGCTGCAGAAGCATCAATTCGATTATTTGCTAATACGGATTGACTTCCCACCATTAGCATCATGAATAGAGATAAAATAAAAACTGTTAATTTTTTCATAAAATCTATTCTCCTATTTTCTCCAAGTACGGTAAGATAAACTTAATAATAAATAATAAAGGAATTCATTATGAATAAAGAACTTAAATCGCTGCTTTTCATCTCAACTGGCCTATTCCTTATTTTTGTTCTAATTTTTAATCTTTATACATATAATGCTGCTAGATTTATTCCCCAAGCTAGCAAAACAAGCCAAATTCTTAACCAAAATCGGCTTCGCGCCCCTAATATCCACCGTTCCTCTGAAAATTGGACATACCCTAAGCTCGGTAACGCCCCTATTGAATTGATCGCCATCAAACAAGCAAAAAGAATTCTAGTTATTAACTCAAATAAGCGCCAAGTTATTTACATCATCCACGCACAGATTAATCTACCAGCACAAAAAAATTCTTTCCGCTTACTTCATGCTCGGGGGCAGCAAATTTATCATATTAATGGTTCCCAGCAAGCCATCGCTAAGAACTGGTTAGGCGTTAATGGTGGGAACTACATTGAAACCCCCGTTACAGACATGAATAATCATCAGGTCCCACGCAATCTACGAAAAGCACCCAAAATCGAAAACACTATTCAGGTGTCAACCCCCGATGCTAAATGGCTTCAAACTTTGCCTGAAAATACACCCTTAATAGTTAAGGAGGACTATTAATATGATTTCACGCCTAAAATATGGACGGTTTTTTAATCACTTACTTGGAAGTAATCTTATTTTGCTAATTATAATTAGCTTTTATAATCTTCTTACATACTTCATCCCATTAACCAAAATTTCAATCACTCAAATAATTTTCTTCTTTCTAATAATTGACCTACTCTTGATTATCTTTAAGATTTTAGCGTTACACAATTAGCCGACAATCTCAATCTTAGTACCGACTGGCAAATTCTTTTCCATCCATTGAGCGTCTGGCACCGAAAGCCGAATACACCCGTGAGAACCCTGCGTTTTTCCAAGTTTAGCAGCTTCTTGTTCATTATATTTTCCGTCCGCTTTAGTGGGAACACTATGGAACAAGTATTCTCCATGATTCTTCCAAGAAACGTAGTAATTAGCTCCCTCTTTCAATGATTGATTAAAAAAGCTATCTCCTCGCTCTTGTTGAGCATAAAATGTTCCTGTCGGGGTCGCGCTTTTCAGCTTACCAGTTTTTGGATCCTTTTTATAAATTCCACCTGTGCTATACATTGTGTAAATGACCTTTGAACCATCATACAAATATGTCCGATTATTTTTTAAATCAACTTTAATCCAAAAGTCCTTCACTTTATTCAAATCTGGATACGGAACTGTTTCCGAGGACTTATGCCAATCAATTGGGGTTCTCATATGACTTTCACTATTATCGATTTCCTTTTCTTGTGTTGGCTTTTCTTTTACTTGCGATTCAAATACTGCTTTTTTGGGATGTGCATTTGAAGCAGCATGTAATTCTGGACCAATTGCAATTATTGCTACTAATAAGCAAAATATTCCATAAATCCAATGCTTTACTCGTAAGTTCAAATTAATTTCTCCTTTACAGATAATTCAAAACATCACTATTATAATTATAGGAAATTTTTTATTCAATATACTTTAAAAAAGGTGTACAAAATGCGAGATAATCTTAAAGTTTCATACTTAACTGCTATCTTTTTCTTTATTGTTGCTATCATTTATGCAAATCTTGCGTAATAATCGTGAGGATTCTACTATGACATCATTTTTTTCATTCATATCAAATATTTGGTCTTATACCATTAGTCATAAATGGTCAAAGGATATTTTACGAGCTAACATCCTTTTTATTCTTTTAGTTATTATTTACGATCTTTTTCACTTTTCATTAAAAATAATTAATTGGCGGATCTTTTTCAAAGTATTTCTGCTATTAAATATTTGTTTGTTTTTTAAGTTCCTTTTAGATGGCATTGATCGTTATTTAAGGACACGGTAACTTTATAAATTCTTTATTGAGTTATCAATTTTCCGTGCTAAGATAGGAACGTAATTATTTATTTTCGATTTGAGGAAGGTACAATGCATTCATATATTAAATACTGGATAGCAGGAATAGGAGCATTATTAATTATAATGATTGCGGGGATGACTGTTCACCAGAAAAATCATTTCAATAAAAACGTAACCATCAATAATGTTGCCGTGGGAGGGCTAACAGCCAAGCAAGCTTTTGATAAGGTAAAGGGAACCTCAAGAGCAACTAAGGTATATGTTGACAATAAGCTAGTTTACCAAACTAAATCCATGAAGGCTAATTTTAGCAATAATGATGAACAAAAATTTAATCAAGCACTGAAAAAGCAGTTTACATTTTTCCCATCTCATAAAGCAACAAACTTATCAATAAAGCCAGATAACTTTGATCAAGATTCGTTTAATATTGCGAAAAACAAATTAACTAACAAGGTATATCAACTCAACACAAGTCGTAAAGCTCCCGTTGATGCTTACGCGGTCTACCAAAATGAGAAAGTTTCTGTAGTTCCTGCAGTTAAGGGTAATAAATATGATTTACAAAACGCTGTTAATCAACTAAATAATCAAGCCGGAAGTACTAAAATTAATATTACTTTACATAAAGAACAGCCGATTGCGGCAAATAGCAAAACCGTTAAGAACGAGGAAAAACAGTTAAATAAGTTAAAAGGAAAGGAAGTTACTTACCTCGTTCAAAATGAAAAGTATAACCTCACTACCAATCAAATTATTACCCGGGCAACTTATCAAAACGGCAAGTATCATTTCGACACTACGGCCTTAAATAAACAAGTAAAGAAAATCAATGAGAAACATGCAACTCTTGATAAGCCATTTAAATTTAGAACTCATTCTGGAGCAGAAATTACCACTACAGCTAATGGTTCCTATGGTTGGAAAATTAGTGAGAAAAAAGCTGGCAATTCATTAACTAAAGCAATTATCGATGGCCGCCAAGAAGTTGATGGCGAGCACGATATTGAAGGAAAAGGCTATAACACTGCTGGACTCGGCTACAATGTTACATCCAATAATGGTATTGGCGACACTTATGCTGAGGTTTCATTAGCCGACCAACGAGCTTATTTCTACAAAGATGGTAAATGTGTCCTTGAAACAGATATCGTTAGTGGAACTAATAATGAAGGCAACAAAACGCCAAAGGGAGTCTGGTATATCATGTACCAACAAAGTCCATCTGTTCTCCGTGGACAAAACGATGATGGATCAAGTTATGCAAGTAAAGTTAATTATTGGTCGCCGTTTACTTTAACAGGATGTGGTTTCCACGATGCTAGTTGGCGTCACAATTGGTCCAAGACTGCTTACTTAAGCGATGGTTCGCACGGTTGTATTAATATGCAACCAAGCGTGGCTGGTCAAGCCTTCCATGATTTAAAGCAAGATGAACCTGTTATTATTTATTAATACTCTAAGAGGTTGGGAACCCCCAGCCTCTTTATTATTTTAAAAGAACACCTAACCGGACTGTGGTGAAAAACTCGCAAGCTAGCTTACTTTTTATTCTCTTAATTAATATATACGTAAAAAATTCCCCTTTGCACCTCATAATTCTAAAATAGTGGTACAGTAAAAATGTATCTTAACCTTAGGAGGCTTAGATTATGACTGATAAAATTGTTACTGCAGAAGAAATGCGACATTACGATTCTTACACCATTAATACAATCGGTATCCCTTCCCTTGTGTTAATGGAACGGGCTGCCTTAGCCGTTCGCGATGAAATTTTACATGCTTTTCCGATTGCGCTAAAAGATGTGGTAGTAGTAGCTGGCAGTGGAAACAATGGCGGGGATGGAATAGCTATCGCACGCTTGCTTCATATTGCTGGTGTCCATGTAACAATCCTCAATATAGGGAATCCTAAGCATGCGTCTGCTGAACACCAAACACAAGAAAAGATCGCGCACTATTATCAAATTCCTGAAACTTCTGATCTTGCTGTCCTTAATAAGGCAACATTAATTGTCGATGCCATGTTTGGAATTGGAATCGATCGCACAGTAAAAGGAGCTTATGCCAACGCGATTAATGCGATTAATAACACGGATGCGGTTGTCGTTGCAGTAGATATGCCATCAGGAGTTAATACTGATACTGGAGAAGTAATGGGGACTGCTGTTAGAGCTACGACAACCGTCACTTTTGCCTATAATAAGGTCGGCTTAACTAAGAATGACGGAAAAGATTACGCAGGAAATGTTGTCGTTGCTAATGATATGGGAACTTATGCAGTAGACTGATTGTAATATTATTTACCAAGCCTTTTTACTATTAATCACTGAATATTAACATTATTATAATAAGTGACGAACGTTGCGGTGAACCAATTTGGAGGTAAACAATATGTCAGAATTAACAACCAAATTATTTATAGACGTAAAGAACTTTGAAAAATACCAATCAATGTTAAAGTGCCAAGTACATATTGAAGAAGAACGCCATGGTGATTATTGCCTACCTGGTTTTCCTGATCGTCACAATTTTCACCGTCTTCTCCGAATTTTACGTAAACATGATGACGGTTTAACTAGCAAACAACTAATTTACGACTTCAATTACCGGCCGAGCGACCTCGAAGATGCTACCAAGGCATTAGTAACAAACAATTTGGCAACTACCACCCCAATTAACGAGGAAGACTACAAAATTCAGCTTAACACTGAAGGTATCGAAGTTGCTGATAATTTGCTAAAGCGTCGTGACAAGATTGCTGAAGCTGCTTACCACACATTGAGTGAAAATGAACAACGAGAATTAGACCGGCTCGTAAACAAGCTAACAGAGGATTATGCGAACCGTGACGTAAATTACAACGCTCTTGGCAATATTTGCCATTAAAATGATATCCGATCAAAAAAGCAGCGACTAAGAGAATTTTGCTATTATCTCTTAGTCGCTGCTTTTCTGCTTACGTTTATTTTAGTTATTTCAAATATTCTGCCGGATTTGCTATAAAATCGCTAATTTTAATAGTTTTTGCATCCTTAGTAGCAGCATTCTTTAATTGGAAGGTTCCTTCCTCAACTTCACGAGCGCCAAACACTGCAAAGTACTTCGCATTACGACGGAAGGCCTCTTTGATTTGCTTACCAACTTTTACCCCGCTGTAATCTTTATCAGCCACGATTCCTTGCTGACGAATTTTACTGAGGACTTCAAATGCCATTTCATCCCCTTGCTGATCTGCACTCGCAAAGAAGACATCTAATTGATCTTGAGGAGCAAATGCAGGATTTTCTTCTTGGAGTAAGAGCATCAACCGTTCAACACCCATTCCAAAGCCAATTCCACCTTCTTCAGGGCCACCGAGCTGGCTAATCAATCCATTATAGCGACCTCCTGCACAAACAGTCGTGTAGCCGCCACCAAATACTGGTGAGTCTGACATGATTTCAAAGATAGTATGGTTATAGTAATCTAGTCCCCGCACCATATTGGTATCAATTTCAAAATCAATTCCTAATTTATTTAATAAGGCCTGCACTTCGTCAAAGTAAGCTTGTGACTCTTCATCAAGGTAATCAAGGATTGATGGGGCTTCCGCAACAATCTTCTTATCACCCTCATCTTTACTATCAAGCACACGCAATGGATTCTTATACAACCGTTCTTGAGAGTCTTTACTCAATTCATCATAATGAGGCTTCAAGTAGTTAATTAATGCTTCACGGTAATCTTCACGAACCTTCTTATCCCCAAGAGTATTAATAACTAATTTAACATTTGGCACCCCAAACTTTTTAAAGAGAGCCATTGCCATTGAAATAACTTCCACATCAATTTGTGGTGACTCATTGTTTAATGCTTCAACCCCAATTTGGTGAAATTCACGTTGCCGCCCTGATTGTGGTCGTTCATACCGGAACATTGGCCCCATGTAATAAACTTTATAAGGTTTAGGATATTCTGGCCCATAGAGCTTATTTTCTACGTAAGCCCGTACTACTCCAGCTGTTCCCTCTGGACGTAATGCAATATGCCGATCACCCTTATCATGGAAATCATACATTTCTTTTTCAACAATATCTGAAGTATCCCCCACATTTCGTGAAAAAACATGATAGTCTTCAAACATCGGTGTTCGAATTCCACGGTATCCAAACTGGTTAAAAACTTCGCGCGCATTTTGTTCTACTTTTTCCCAAATGCTTGTAGTTCCTGGTAAGATATCTGCAGTTCCCTTTGGCTTTTGATAATCCATATGTTTCCCCTTTCATTACGTACAAAAACAAAAGCCCTCTAAGACTTTAACAGCCTTAGAGGGCGATATTCATCACTGTCCCACCTCTATTTTACAGTAACCTCACAGTCACTGCCTCATGGAGTTGCGTTAACTCCTGACGATAACGGAATCACCGGAACAGACTACTAAAATTCATCCTTTCAGCTAGTAGAGGTGGATCATGCCTGCTTCCAGCTCTCAGCTCAACTGGATCTCTGTCAATTACACAGGCACTTTGTTTCTACGTCAATGCTTTTATAATATATTAGTGATTTTACCATAGCTTACAAATTTTGGGTATCATTTATCTAAATTAAGCTGTCGCTGAACTCGGTGTAAATGCCATAAATAAAGACAGATAATAATCAGAGTACCGGTCATTAGACAAAAGACTGAAATAAACAAAAATTGATAACTTCCTTTTTCAATGACAAATCCACCGTACAATGGACCAATCGCCCGTCCAACCGACATCATAATATTAAGCAGTCCTTGGTAATGCCCAGCTTCATCAACATTAGTCAGTTGCGCAATCCAAGCAGGCAGGCCAGCAAAACTGGTCATTTCACCAATTGTTAAGATTACAAAATCAATAACAAAAGCTGTCAGGGTCCGAGCAAAAATTAATAAGAGGAAGGATAAGGCAAAAATAAATATTCCCACAATAATTTGCGTCGATAACCGAACATAGGGACTTAACTTATTAACAAGTGGTTGTCCAATAATAATTAACACCCCATTTAATGTCCATAGCATACTATAGGCATAGAATGGAATCCCCATGTTTGTCATATGGACTGCCATTACACTTTCCCATAAAGAATAACTTAAATGAACCGTAATATAGTTTATGAGGATAAACCAAACTAAGATGATCCATCGCGAATGTAATTGGCGGGACCCATGATAGTGTTCTTGTATCTCTGAATTATCTTTAATTGCATCTACAGCCACATTAAATGTTAAAACTACTACTAGCATTAACAAGGCATAAAAGATTGTTGCTACAGCAAAAACTACCACTACACTAATCGGCAGAAGAACGCCAACCAGCAACGTTCCAATCACAACCCCAATATTAAAGGCCATATAAATATAATTAAAAACATAGCGGGAAGAATGATCACTAACCAACGTCCCATAAGAATTAACAATCGTGGCATTGATTCCATCACCAAAACTATTAATCGTAATTAGGACAGCATACCAGGGCCAACCATGAATAAAGATCAATAAGAATATCGCTAGCGTAGATAGACTAACTCCTAAGATGGCTGTTTGATATTGCTTCTAATGGTCAAACAACCATCCTCCTAAATAATTTCCCATCATCATGGCAATTGACATTATTAACATTACAAGGCCAGCAGTTGTCAAAGTTTGCCCAAGGTAATTATGAAGATACATAGTTGTAAGCGGCCATAAAAAAGCTGCCCCAGTGTTGTTTAACAGACTTGCAAGGGCAACCCATTTTAATTTTACTGTTTGCTGTTCCATTTTAACGTTCAGATACCATATCAGAGGAAGGTACACGTAAGAGCGTATAGGTTACCGCACTATGATTTGCTTTTAATCCTAAACCATTAATAACCGTATTTTTATACTTTACATCCATTACCGCTGCAAAAGCATGTCCTGTCTTGGCATCCTCTTTTTCTAATTGCTTTTTATCCCATGGCAAAGCACTCGCATCTAAGGTAACTATCCGTGATCCATCAGCAACTGATCCATACCGTGAATTTGTTGTGTATTTATCATTTCCAGCCCAGTACGTATATGACACAATTGGGTGCTTGCCGCTTTTACTACGGGTCGCTAAAACATAATAGAAGTCATCTGAATTATTTCCCATTTGAAGTGGACGATAAGTGATTGAAGTCCGTGTTTGTTGATGATTATTAATGTCAACTGGACGGAAAAATGTGAGATATGACATCCCCCCGAGCCAACATAACGAGACAACTAATAAGATCACGTAACGGATCACTAAATTTAATTTAAATACTTTTTTTGTCTTCGCAATCAGCATTAATTGTTTAACACGGATATAGTGGATTACATAACAAAAAAAGGCAATTGCACATATCCACGATAGCCATCCTAGCCAATTCCAACTCATAATTTTCAATACTCCATTCTCTAAATTATTTACTATGATTATCACACAAATTGATCCACTTGTCGTTAAATCTTAATAACAAACGAATAAATTTAATAAAATAACTACAAGGATAAGTTCAAACTGTGCTAAACTAATTTTTGGTAACAAACTGTGTCTTGATTTAGAATAAGAGATAAGGTTAGTATTATTTAATAATATACCTACTAAGGAGGAATGTTTTCATGGACAATTTGAGTGAGCTTGCTCAAGAATTGATTAATTTTGAGCGCGAAAATGACTTAAATGATAATGAAGTTGCTTTCGGCAGTCATTTATCTGTTGAACGAATTCACGAAATTAAATCATCCAATACCCCAGTAACTTCAGAGGAAGTCGAATTGCTTCAACGGTTCATGCAAAGTAAGTAACATAACCATTCATGCCATTGTGGCAAAATCAAAATTTAATACCTTCTAAAGCAGAACTAATAATATTTCTCTGCTCTAATCTAAAAAAGGATCTAAAAGAAAACATCACTTTCTTCTAGGTCCTTTTTCTGCTTATTTTGGTTGATAAAATTCAACCGGAACAAGTTTAGTTTCTATCTTTTCAT
>Ga0209694_1003494_pt1 | contig 10165 bp, 6 predicted proteins | sample GluameincwithD2O_FD_187499 | JGI IMG/M metagenome (GOLD analysis project Ga0209694, IMG submission 187499) | Mouse cecum microbial communities from Vienna, Austria - Glucosamine amended microcosms incubated with D2O (SPAdes) (version 2) | ecosystem: Host-associated > Mammals > Digestive system >...
CCGATGTTTTCTTCCCATGCCAGGCGCAGGAAAGCCTCGCCTCCGCGGGCATAGGCGGCATAGTACCACATTGCCGGTATGATCATCGACGCCAGGCAGAGGGCGCCGAGCCATGCCGCGGTCTTGAAAAAATTGTCGCGCATAATCAGGCAGAATATGCCCATGGCCAGGCAGGGCAGCAATGCTCCCACCGGCCCTTTTGTGAGCACGGCTCCGCTAAGGAGCAGCACTGTGCCGACAGCGCGGAGAGTGGAAAATTTCTCGCGCAAGAGGTACATTTGATATAGCCCGACGACTATGCAGGCCGTGAGCACCATGTCGACACGGCAGGCCACTGCCGCGCGCAACACTTCAAACGATGTGAGCGTAACCGCAGCCATCACGGCGGCGAAACGCATCCCTCGGCAGCGGGCAAAAAATCCGAAGCCTGCGGCAATCATGGCCACAGCCGCGAGTGCCGACGGGAGCCGCGACGTGAATTCATTTACCACGCCTCCGTTGAGCAGCAGCGAGAAACTCGCGATGAGCCATGCAAGGAAAGGCGGCTTGTAGGGGATGTCGGCACCGTAGCTCACGGGCAGAATCCAGTCGCTCGACTCGAGCATCGACACGGCCACGATGGCCTCGCGCGGCTCGCCTTTGGTGTTGAACAGCGTCTCGCCGAGCCAGGGCACAAGCACAGCCGCGCACAGCGCCGCCACGAGCCACACGGCCCGCCGCAGAGTCAAATCCGACAGTGCCCGCGCTATTTTTTGCCCGCTTTCCATTTGGCTTCAAGTCTCGGAATCATAATCGAGCACATGGCCTGCACCACGCCTCCGGCAAGGGTGAACGCCAATGCGTCGCGCACGGTGCCGTGGTCGTAGAACAGGAAGAAGGCGCCGGCGCAGAAGAAAATGGCGCTCCATTTTTCGAGACGGCGCATCCGGCGCAGACGTGTGGGCTCGCCCGCCGGGGCGTTTACGCCGATGAGGCGGGCGATAAGCGCGATGGCCGCGCCTGCGGCGTATATATAACGGAAGGGCGTGAAATCCAAACCCTTGAAAAGCGGCAGCATTATGCCCGCGGCTATAAGCAGCAGGCCGAGCGACGCCAACAATTCTACAATCTTGTTTCTTTTCATAAAATCGGTTATAAAAACATTGACAAAATTACATAAAACTTTTGATTTTTGCGTAACTTTGCAGCCGAATTAAGAGTGTGTCCAATATTTGACAGATGGAATCGCAAATTTCTGAAAATGTTTATTACATCGGTGTGAACGACCGCACTACCGCCCGCTTCGAGGGCTTGTGGCCCATACCCCGGGGGGTAAGTTATAACTCATATCTTGTCGTAGGCGAAGACAAAACGGCTATAATCGACGGCGTGGAAACGTCGCATGCCCTCGAGCAGATAGATACAATACGCCGTATCCTTGGCGACCGTCGCCCCGACTATCTCGTGATAAACCACATGGAACCCGACCACTCCGGGTCAATAGCCATGCTCCGCAATGCTTTCCCCGGCCTTACGGTTGTAGGAAACGCAACGACACTTTCGATGGTAAAAGGCTACTACGGAATCGATTGCGACACCCTGGCGGTGAAAGACGGCGACAGCCTCGCCTTAGGGGCCGGCACCACGTTGAGATTTTATCTCACCCCCATGGTGCACTGGCCCGAGACAATGATGACACATGCCGAGGAGGCTAAAACTCTTTTCACAGGCGACGCTTTCGGATGCTTCGGCGCGCTCAACGGTGCGATGGTCGACACCGACATGGATGTCGAGCCCTATTTCCCAGAGATGGTGCGCTATTACAGCAATATCGTTGGAAAATACGGCCGTTTCGTCAAGAAAGCCATCGAGCATGTCGGAGGCCTCGGCTTCGAAACAATATGCTCCACCCACGGTCCGGTGTGGCGCGAGCATCTCGGCAGGGTGGTGGACTTATATTCTGCCATGGCCGCATACGAGCCGCTCGACGAAGGCGCAACGATAATCTACGGGTCGATGTACGGCAACACCGCACGCATGTCCGAGGCCGTGGCCCAAGGCCTTGCCCGTGGCGGAGTGCGCAATATAGCCATGCACGATGTATCGGTGTCTGATGCAAGTTACATCATAGCCGACATATTCCGCCACCGCCGCATAGTCCTGGCCGCGCCCACCTATTCCGACGGGCTCTTCCCGCCCATGGCCGCTATAATCGAAGCAATGGCCATACGAGGGGTGTCAAACCGAAAAGTTGCACTCGTCGGTTCATACACATGGGCTCCGAAAGCCCTCAAAACCATGACCGAATCCCTCTCCGGCATCAATGTCGAGATAGTCGGCGACGGTCTTTCCATAAAGCAAGCCCCCGATGCCGACTCGCTCGAAGCCTGCCGTGAACTCGGCCGCCTTCTTGCCAAGTAATAGACAAAAGATATGAAACGCAGCTTATTGGCTCTTGCGGCGGGAACATTCGCGCTGGGCATAGCCGAATTTGGCATGATGGGAATGCTCGGCGATGTGGCCAAAGGGAATTGGAGTCGACATTGTAAAAGCCGGACATTTCATTTCGGCCTATTCGCTTGGCGTGGCCATTGGCGCGCCCGGCCTCGTCGTGCTTAGGAACATGCCCCTGCGCCGCCTGCTTCTGCTGCTGGTGGCGATAATAGCGATAGGAAACCTGTGTGCCGCGCTGTCGTTCAATTTCACCACATTGCTTATATCCCGGTTCATATCCGGACTTCCTCACGGCGCATTTTTCGGCGCCGGAGCCATAGTATGCTCCAAATTGGCCGACCAAGGCAAAGGAGCATCCGCCGTGGCAGTAATGGTCGGAGGCATGACCGTGGCCAACGTGATAGGCGTGCCCGGCGCAACATTCATCAGCAACATCCTCTCGTGGAGAATAACATTTGCCGTGATAGCCGTGCTCGGCGTTGTGGCATGGATAGGAATACGGTGCTGGGTGCCGGTATTGAGTCCGCTGCTCAACCCCGGAGGCGTGAAAGGCGAATTCCGTTTCCTTAAAAACGCCGCGCCGTGGCTTATCTACGGAGGCGTATTCTTCGGGCAGGCGAGCGTTTACTGCTGGTTAAGCTACATAGAGCCCATAATGACCCGTGTGAGCGGATACTCCGCGGCCGACATGACATGGATAATGATGCTCGTCGGCGCCGGAATGGTAATCGGAAATATGGCTGCCGGAAAACTTGCCGACCGCTACGGCGTGTCGAAAATATGCGGCGGGGCGGCATTGTCAGCCATGGTTATAATGGTAGCCTTCTACTTCACCGCCTCCGACAAGACAGTATCCGCTATTCTGTCCTTCCTTGCCCCCGCCATGCTCTTTGCCATAGGCGGACCGTTGCAATACGCCATCGTGAAATTTGCCAAAGGCGGCGAAATGCTCGGCGGCGCCGGTATCCAGATAGCCTTCAACGTCTCCAACGCCTGCGCCGCCGCTCTCGGTGGCATGGTGATAAACATGGGCTTCGGCATGGCCTCCCCCTCCTTGGCCGGCGCGCCCCTCGCCCTCGTCGGCGCCCTCATGCTCTACCTCCTCCACAAAAAATACCGCACCACCCCCGGCGTGTAATCCCTTCCCGTCAAAATATCGGTCAGGCGGTGATAAACAGCAATTGTCCCGGCACGGGTGATTTTTCGGCCGCATAATACTCCGATTCTGCTGTCATGAGCTGATGCGGAGTAGAGATGGAATCCGTTATTATCTGTCGCAAAAGTTTTCCGCGCAAAATTTTCAAACGATTAGAATTTGGCGTTTTCATTGCTCCGCCGGGCTGTACCTCTTTGAAATCAACAGTCCATACTTTGGCCTTCTTTTCCACGCGGCTCCAATCAATGCACCGTGAAGCGTCTCCGGGGAGCAGATTCAGCACATCATAATCTCCTTCGTTCTCAATCCAAGAAATCAAGCAATCGGTCACTTTTTGCGTCCAAAAAGCGGCAAGCGGCCGGACGTCGGGGGCCAATTGACACGAAAAGTCAAGTCTATACGATTTTATTATATCGTCCGGACGCAACAGCCCGTAAAGCGACGATACAATGCCGACCGACCGGTTGGTTCTCTCCCTCTCCATCACGCTTAGCGAAGAATAATCAAAAGCCTTGAACACAACGCCCGTAAAAGCCTCGATGGCTGCGCACCCCGTCTCCTTATAAGGAAAATCATAAATCATCTGCCGCAATTTGCGAGCCATAGGGACGCTTATCTTCACTTTTGCGGCAAGTTCATCGATGCTCATCGACTCCATGCTGCACATAATATCACAGGCCAAAGATTCAAGCACAGGCCTGTGATTCTCCAAAAACCGGGGCGATACCTGCCCTGTGCAAGGAGCCATACTTTTCGATTCAGCTATCAATACAATCATAAAACACGATAAAATATAAAAAAATAGTATTGAATTATTCTTACTGTCGTACCATACGCTATGGCGCTATAAGAAGAGTTCCATGGCGAATGGAATTGGGCGGCCGGAAAAATCGCGCATCAGTTTGTCGAAAGTGGCGTTGTTTTCGTGGCTGCATTCTCCCTCGCTGTGCCTTGATTAAACACATCGCTAAACCGGCTTCCATTGAACCGCTCTATCGTTGCCGGTTCAAGTTCGTCTATGGTAATCGGAGACAAATTGCGCCTGATGATGTTATTGAAATAGGTCGACGGCGTTTCTTGAGTAATATTCTCATCCATGTAAAAATAACGCGCTGATAATAAAAATATTGCCTGACCGCAGAAATACATCCGCCGTCAGGCAATCAACTGTGCATAGAGGGCCGGGCTCTATCTCTTAATCCACTTTCTTGACGTAAAAAAACTCTATCAAAAGACCACCGGACTGTTATTCGACAAATGGCATCATTGCGCCTTTTTTGACACAGCCCCATTTGATTGACAAAACCGGCTTCCGGCTCATGCCGGAAGCCGGTTACAATAAAACTGGTTAATGTAAAATCAATATGGCAATTGATTATTATCTGCCAATGATGATCTTACGGCCATTCTTGATATAGATGCCTGAGGGAAGAACGGAAGCATCAGAAACCTTGATGCCCTCTATTGTATAAATTGCATCGACAGCATCCTCAATCGAAATCTCCTCGACCGACGCGCCGATTTCTTTGGAAACCTTTACCATTGTATTACCGTCAACATCAAAGATGTAACGTCCATCCTCCGCAGGAGTCAAAGCAACATCATTAACCTTTACCGACGCATATTTTGCAGCGAACGACACCTGTGTGCCCACAAGGCATCTCAGACCATTTGCAGGCTCGAAAGCCGCCACAATGTCATGTAAAGCGTCTTCAACGGCAATACCGTCCTCAATATCAAATGTCACATCGCACTCAGCGGGGGCTCCTCTGAAGAATATTTTCAGTACGTCCCCATTCTCAAGATCATTAAGATCGAACTGGAATGATCCGGTATAAAGCGGACTCTGAAGCACATTGTTCAGATATAACTGAGCATCAGACGTGTCGTAGTACCAGCTATTGCCGACAATGCCGACACTCGCAAGTTCATCGAGTGCATACTCTCGAACGTTGTAACCGTTGTGAAGGCCAACCACAGCAGACCTTCCGACAGTGATGCTGAAGTTGCTCCACATGTCGATGTCAGTAACATAGATTGCAATCTTCTGGTCGCGCTCTATCTTGCTTGCGGCGATTCTGATTTCATCATCTTCTCCAACTGAAAGAAGATAGAAGCCGGCATAGTCATCAAACTTCACATTTTCTCCATTCTGCACAACCTGCTCCAATACATAGCCGTCGGCTGCGGTAAGAGCCAGATAGGGATTGGCTGCATTGACCTCTATTGTATTAGAACCATCCACAAGTTTGATAAGATTAGCCTCCACACCGGTCTGCTGTCCCTTATAAAGAAGAGCGGCGGCACCAATGTTGATATCGACAGAACATTCCACCATACGGTTTTTGACTGCGTCGACCAGTATATCGGCCGGACCTGTAACATATGTTGAATAAGTATCTGTGTAACCCATATACGGATGATTCGAATTATAGGCGAAATCAGTCAACTGATAGTCCGACTTGTTGAGTGTGATTTCAATTTTGCTTCCGAGCTTGACAGTGAAATTATCATAATCGGGATTCTCTACTGGCTCGCCATTGATTTTTATCTGCGATATGCATCCACGTCCATCGTTTCTAAAATCGAAAGTCAAGGGAACCGATTCGTCGGGGTAATCGGCAGTTATGGTCACAACCATACCCTCTTCTATGTCAAATTCCCAATCGCCGCTTGAAAACTGCTTTGGGGCAACCGATCCGGTTGTCTCGATTTTATATATCGGAGCCTCACCCCAGGGGCCTGCAACGGATGCATAGCTCATGATTCCCGGCAAGAACTCAACCGTATTCTCACCGGCTTTGAGGCCGGTTACAACCTTACCCTTAGGTTCGAGTGTCATATCAACACGCTCCGGGTTATCAATAAATACAGTAAAAGAACTTTGGGGCAGGTCCGACATTTTTATGGCGGTAATATCCATTGTGAACGTATCAATGCCATAGTCATCGTTCATGTTCATCTCGACCACGGTAGGATTTTCCATGGTCTGGCCGTTTTGCACGACCTTCTGAATGACAGCATCAGAGGCCGGGGTGACGAAAACATAGTTGTATCCACTCAGATTCTCGAACCTGTTCTCACCCTCCACGAGAGGTTTCGAAACATAGTTTACCATGAAATTGACCAACGAAGGGTCATTTACGGTCACCACAAGATCGTAAGCGCGGAGACCGCTGACACCTGCCAGCATAAGCAGCATGGTCATAATAGAACGTAATAAATTCTTCATTTGGGGGGATTTTAATTGTTTATGATGTAAAGAGGGCATCTTGCGCATGAAAGGCAAGATGCCCTCAGTCAGAGTAAACAGCAGGTTAGTTAAGAATCAATTTATAAGAAACCGACTGTCCGTTCAGCAACGTGAGACACCCGATATAAGCGCCCTTGGGCAGTCCGGCTGCATCAATGCGGGCAGACTTGACTTCTGTGTCAAAAACACTCTGGCCATCAATCGAGAAGAGTGTGAATCTGTTCACCTGTTCCCATCCGGAGATTTCAATAAATGTTGAGAATGTGTTGAGGCTGACCCCTATGATAGTTTCAGAGATATTGCCGGCACCCGAAGTATCGAATGATATTTCCGCAGGCAGAGAATCTCCCGACTTATAAACAGCGTAGACAGCGGCGTTATGCTTGCCGGCGGCGGGGGCTTCGAAAGTTATTTCATGGCCTGTAATATCGGTATCTACTACTTTCCCGTCAAGTTCCACGCGATAGCACAATTCTCTTGATGGCGCAAGAGCCGGAGCCGAGAACCAATCGGCAGTCTTGGGAGAGTAATCGTTCCGGTCTATATAGCCAAGGTCTTGACCCTTCACCCGGATCATCGGCGCATAACGATTATTGGCAGTTCCGAAATTATCCACCCAGAGACCGGCAGGCACACCGGCGTCGGGTTGTCCCTGGAATGTGAACTCTGATGTAGTCCAGAACTGACCCGGACGCAGACCTGAATCTGCGGAAATGCCACCGACTGCAAGACCAAGGAAACCGCCGTCGCAGCTTACACCAACATAGAAACCATTGGGTGCTTCAACCTCTTTCGGGAATATATAGGAATTCCAGCCACCGTCAACATTCGGCGCCCCTTCGACTCCGGCCAATATATCGGATGTAGGGCGACCGTTCTCATCAAGTGCAAGAACATATACATTTACTGTAGGATGCGGATTGTTGGTATTGTCGGTGTACCAGCTCACCTCCTCAATCACTGCATTATTATTGAAGGCAACACCGATAAGGCTTGTCTTATTACCCTGGTCGAATCCGAGTTTGTCAACAACAATGCCATCATCATACCCGAATTCATCAAGCGGTACATTCCATTTAAGAGTGATTTTTTCATCAGATATCTCATGCGAGAGATTTGCAGGAGCATTGCGTATTTCACTGATTGTTACCGACTCATTGATATCCTTGCTCACGGTCAGAGGTCTGTAACACGGCACATACCCCGCAGTCTCTATTGCGAAGTCATAGGCTTCATCGCGGTCATAAACCGCCGGGAAGACAAGCATACCTTCCGCATCTGAAACAGCCTTGTAATTGGCATATCCAATCAGACGGCCATCCAAGCCTGCGAGAGCGTTACCCTTCTCGTCGGTCAATGCGAATTTGACCTCATGACGGGAAGAGACAGCAAGATTGATATCGGCAGTTGAGACTGTGCCCTTTTCGACAGCAACCTTGACACCGGTCTCGCTGTCATGGCCATATGCATCGACTGCAAGAGCAACTTCTCCAAGGGCGACACGGTCGAGCGAATAAGTACCCGCAGCATCTGTCACGGCAAAATAAGATGTACCCTCAAGTAAGACGCGGGCGTTTGCGACAGGACCATTCTCGTCAGTGACCTTACCCTTTATTGTGCCGTAATTATCATTCTTGGTCCAATGGAAGTTTACTATGGCAATCTCTCCGGCAGGGGTGCCCTGTCCCGGATTCATAGGGTCAATCTCCTGCTTGTCATCGGTCAGGCTGATAGCGCAATCTGCCACACGTGGGTCATTTGTGGCATAGAACATTTTGAAGGGAAAGAAGTTTGTGGTGTTCTTTACAATGTAGACCACAATATTATGCCCTTTCCATTCAAAGGGGGTCTCGAAAGGAATATCAAATTCAACTTCCCCCTTAGGCAGATCCACAGCACCAGAATATACATGAGTCAGAGCGGACGGATCTACAAATTTACCATCGGAAAAGTTGTTACGGTCGGTCTCTCCAATCCATACATCAATTGATGGTGAGACAAAATCAGCATCATTCTTCATTGTGAAACTGATGCCTTGAAGAGTTCCATGCGACGCATTTACATCATTGGCATAGTAGAGAGTCTGCACCGCGCAATTCTTGAAGTAGTAATTCACAGGCGACTGCACTCCATAGCCGGTTGCCCCGGTATTGAAACCGGAGGGCATAATCCGGTCCTGTGAGTCGGCCACTACACCAATCTGACGTTCCACTGAACTATTATTGTCGATGTTGCAATCTGCTGCATATTCCACAACCGCGTGCATTCTGAAAGAAGCAGCCTCAGCGGGAGTCATTTCGAGAGAAACACTTGCCGATTCTCCCTTTGCTATTTCAGTTCCGGATGTTGAAGCAAGTTCTTTTCCGGTGTCATCAAGAAGTCGTACTTTATAATCAGATGCCGCGACCTTATCGGTTCCCAGATTTCGGAGATTCAACGTATATGAGGCTTTCTTTCCTGCTTTAAGAATACCGGGGCCGAAGAGAGTTCCGGCCTCGATGTCATGAGGCTCAGCAGAGCCTATTTCCACATTGTCAATCAGGATGCCATAGTCATCGACCATGAACTGCCGACTTTTTTCAACCTCAATCTTAATCTGACACACTTTGTCCTTATACGCGGGAACAGGTATGACCACATTAGCGAAATCATAGGAGAGGACATGCTTCATATTCCCATCTTCAGGCGCTATGCGGTAAACGCGCTCGAATGTCTTTCCATAGTCTTCCGACACATAGACATTGATTTTGACATATTCAGGGCGCGTAGGCATTGTATTGGAATCCGCACCCGATATGTCATATTTCTGAGCTTTGTAGGCGAAGGCAATCATTGGATCCGCACCCATATTGATATAATGGGAATATATATCGCATGTGTAGATAGTCCAGTTCTCCAGGCATGCGGAACCGTTAACTCCCTTTGATGGATGAAAATAAAAATCAGTATGATTCCAACCTGACGGAGTGCCTTTCTCAAAGTCCTCATACCAATAAGAACTTACTACACTTTCGGTGACGTTTCCACGGCAATTTACGGTAACCGTCGGGTTCAGAGGATCATTGGTCTTGATTTTTATAAAACCCTCATATGCACCGACCTTCTTTGAGGTAAGACGCACCTTGACCGTATCTGCCGTGCGTCCCTCGACCGTTGCTGGCATCTGCACTATCTCAAGTTCCGGACTCGATTCGTCGGCCTCAAGAGTGAGCGTGGCAGAGCCAATGTTATTAATTGTCAATTCCGCAAAAGCCTCATCTTCAGCAGATGTCTTGTCTGGGAAATCAAGGGTGGATGAGCCGTAGAACCGCGGAGCAGATTTG
>Ga0209694_1003500_pt1 | contig 10150 bp, 8 predicted proteins | sample GluameincwithD2O_FD_187499 | JGI IMG/M metagenome (GOLD analysis project Ga0209694, IMG submission 187499) | Mouse cecum microbial communities from Vienna, Austria - Glucosamine amended microcosms incubated with D2O (SPAdes) (version 2) | ecosystem: Host-associated > Mammals > Digestive system >...
AATTCATGTCCAGTTGGTCTGGTTGTATTTCCTGCGTAAACATCTGGATTAACTGAAGTGTTACTCAAAGTTGTCCACATTCAGGGATATCTTTCTTTTTTGTGTCCTTGACATGGGGTACCTTTCACAACTATCAGAGCATAAGAATAAGAAACCTTTCATCCTTAACTTTATCGAAAAAAAAGACTGTTTTCACAGTCTTTTTAAAATCATTCCAGATTTCTTCATCCGATTATTTTTTAGGATCAGCGATCGCCTGCACAGCTGAAATGACTGCCGATCTGAACCCTTCTTTTTCAAGCTGCATCACTCCGCGAATGGTGCTTCCGCCAGGTGAGCAGACATCATCCTTCATCATACCCGGATGATTTTTCTGATTCAGATACAGAACACCAACTCCTTCGATCATTTTCGCTGCAATCTCATAAGCCTGCTCGCGTTTGAGTCCATAGGCGACCCCAGCATCTCCTAATGCTTCAAGATACATTTCGGTAAACGCCGGCGCACATCCTCCTAAAATCCCGGCAATATTCATTTGTGCTTTTGGTATTTCCACCAGCATCGATACCGGTTCAAACAGTTCAACAAACAGAGCTTTTTGATCTTGAGTCAACGTACTCTGATTTTCATAAATCATGATTCCACATCCGGCTTCAATGGCAGTATTGGGGATGGTTGAAATATGATGTGAACCCGGAAGAAGTTTTTCAAGTTCTTCGCAATCGATACCCCAGGCTACGCTGACGATCCATTTATCACTGGCTGCTAGCAAATCTCTGCATTCCTGCATCGCATCAGCGATCATTTTAGGCTTGACTGCAAGAATAACAACATCTGCATTCGCAATCGCTTCTGCATTTGATGGCATTGGGGTGGTATTCAGTTTTTCACATGCGTCCATCAGACGATCATAGCTTCCAGAAGAAGCCAGAATATCTTCAGGATTGAAGACTTTTTTATCAATCCAGCCTTTGGCAATCGCCTGGCCCATTTTTCCAAATCCGATAATTGCTGCTTTCATCGTTTTACTTCCTGTTCTTTTCCATAAATTCGAGAACATCATCATAAACTTGCTGACGATTGATCTCATTTAAAATTTCATGCCGCATTTGCGGATATAATTTTGATTCTACATGGTCATAACCATGCTTAGCGAACTTATGAATCGTTTTCTTAAACTCATCCGGGCTGCCGATCACTGGATCATCAATTCCTGCAATAAAGAACACTGGAAGTTCTGGATTTTTTACTTTCCAGCCTTCATTGTCATAGACATCCATAACCAGACTCAGCAGATTCTGATATCCATTGAGAGTAAACGGAAATCCACACCGCTCATCTTTGTTAAAGGCTTCGATGTTATCTTTATTAACTGAAATCCAGCGATTTTTATCTTCTCCGGGAATCGAAGAGTCAAAACTGCCATCGACTAGTTTGGTAATAATGGCCGAATGCGATTTTCCACCCATCAATGAAGACATCTTCTTAACAAGCTTCAATCCAATCTTAGCTGCCGGGTTTTCATATACCGCACCGCATATAATTAATCCATCGATTTCATCATCATAGCTCTTGGCAAACTTGCGCACGACTAAAGATCCCATGGAGTGTCCAAAAAGAAATACTGGAACATGAGGATAGCGAAATCGAAGATCCTTGCTAACATCCCGAACATCTTCAACGATTGCTTCTCCGCTCTCATCGTAAAAATAACCAAGATCTGCAGGATCAAGGACACTGTTTCCATGTCCACGATGATCATGAGCAATGCAGGCATAGCCCTGCTCAGCCAGATAATTCATAAAATGTAAATAACGTTCCTTGTGTTCAGCCATCCCATGAACAATCTGAATAATCCCTTTGACTTCCTTTGCTTCAGGAACCACTTCAACAATGTCAATTGGAAGCCCATCGGATTTCGATCGAATTTTCCTTCTTAATTCCATTCTTAACACTCCTTTAATAAGCCATGCTCGTTTAGCAACCGTCAGCTCTTGTATATGGTTTGACAGTTGATTCTGTATAAAAATTTGTTTCTATTCTTTCAAACTATTTTCTTTTTGCGTCGTTTCAATATTAACAAAATGAGAAAATTTTTCTTGTTCCTGAATGAAGTAGCAATGAATTATTCAGAGTTCTTTTCTTCTCAATAAATTCATACCGTTTAACTGTGCATCTCTTCATGAAATTTTTAAAGGCATGTGAAAACCAAGAGAAAAGCTCTGTTCTCATTCAACGTGAAGCAAGAACAGAGCTTTTCTGATGGTCGGTTGATTCAGGTCAGATCTTTTAGATCCGCTCTTTAATCATACAATCATTCTTTTCTTCGATTTGGTTTCATTCAGTCTGACATCGAATGGATCAAGGTCAGTTTTCATTCTTCTGCTTTTCTTTGCGTTTTGTCCATACGTTCGTTTTATTCAGAAACACTGAAGATAAGAAAGCAGCTTGGCTATATCGAAAAGATTCATCGACAACTTTCTATAGAATTCGTTTTAATAACGTTTTCGATCAGCAGGAAAGACGATATACGATATCCATTTCTTTTAAAGTTCCGGAAATGTCATCGGATTGTCCCAGGTCCTGAAGAGCGCGGTAAATAAACTTCATCGCATCCTGGTGATCATCTGAATGATCATGCATGCTTGTCAGATTGACTGCAATTTTTTTCAGACCACTCCATAAACGAGTCTGCTGGGCTGTCTGATTCTGCTGGAAGGAATACAGCTGATTGAGATTGATAGCCGGTTCAAGGCAGCAATCTTCCAGGCAAATCTTTTTCTTTTCTTCATTGATTTCTTCAATGCGGATCAGAAGACTTTCCATATCCAGTCCTTCTTCTGAAAGAATACGAAGCATGAGTTTATCCGTATTCTCAGTTTTCTGATTTGTCTCGCATACTCTGGCTAATCCGTAAAGGGAACTAGCCATATAGTCCTGTAGCTGTTGTGTATTCATAATTCACCTTTCTGGCTTCTGCCATCTCTCGTCGATTCCAGAATCTGCTTTTAAGCTTTTGTGTCTGCAACGGCATGAATCAGAACAAGTCAGTAGGCTGATTATCGCTCTGGTCATGAATTCAACGCAAATCTTTTTGAAGTGCCTTATTCTCTTTTTCAAGCAGATTATTTATCTTTTCAAAAAAGAGTAGACTCTTCAATTCTAAGACTGGCTCATGCGTTTTATCGTGTCGATTCACTTTGATAAAAATCATTCCCGGATTAACTAGGAAAACCAATCATCCTGATATTGGATGAAATCTATTCGTTCAGTTTTCTGAGCTGGATCAGATGTAAATTCCGTTGCTTAAAATCTCAATGACTGGAATTTTGGCTGGCTGAAATCTCTGACATCTATAAATACACTCAAATCACTGAAATAGACATAACATTCTGGATTTGTGTTTATTTAATGGTTCTCTTTCTAGCGTTCTGAATGAAAACCAGAAAAATTCAGCCATATTTTGGGACAGACCAATCATTACGATTAAAGAAACTGATGAAATACAGTGTCCTTCAAGCGAATAAATCAAATGGAAATAATCTTTGAATCTTACGAACAGGAGCCCTTCCGTTTCATGTAAGCCCTTGTAGTGCAGATCTACCATTTTCATACTGAAAGATTATCAATCCGAATACTAATTTGACTGAGAACTTGAGAAAACGGTTACAGCTATAGTATAAAGGATGTAGAAACAGATTTTGGTTGCATAGACCACTAAAGGTTATAAAGTTATGATTACTTTCGATACTATCCGATTCTTTCAGAATTTATCAAAAGAAGATTTGATGATTGCCGTATCCCGTTTAAAAATACAGCATGAAGTGATACCAAAAGGACGGTCGATCTTTCACAGCGGCAACAGCCGGGATGAATTTGCGATCATTCTTTCCGGTATGGCTGCTGCGGAAGAATATGGGTTAAATGAAGAAAGAATTCTGTTGTTTACGGTTTCTGATCAGGATTTACTGATCGATTCTTCTATTCTTCATTCAGAACCCTGGAAAATTGAATTTCGAACAATGACTCCAGTCACCATCATCCGCATGAATTTTCAGGCTTTGCGCTCACCGATCAATCGGCTTGAACAGCTGCTGCTTGACCGGGTTTATGAAGGGCTCATTCATAATGCAAGAAAAATCAACCGGAAAATTCTGTTAATTTCACTGCCAAACCTGCGCATGAAAATTTTATGCTATCTCTGCCTGATCCGGCAGGAAGTGCCTTATGCTCATCCGCATGAAATCTTTGAAATCCCACTGGATCGGGCTTCTATGGCAAATTACCTGAATACGGATCGATCCGCTTTGTCAAAAGAATTGGGGAAACTGCTGCATGAAGGTATTATTGACTTTGAGAAGAATCGATTCAGTCTGCATATCAATGCTGACAAATATCTTGAAAGCGCAGGCGGATCCTTCACGAGGTGAGCACGATGAGTATGAGAATTATTTCAGGAAGTGCCAGAGGCACTCACATTGAAGCACCAGAAGGCCTCGATACCCGGCCGGTCACCGATAAGATCAGACAATCTCTTTTTAATATCTGGCAATTCGATATTCCTGGATGCCGCTTTCTGGATCTTTTTTCCGGTTCTGGAAGTATGGGACTTGAAGCGTTGTCGCGAAACGCAGATGAAGTGATTATGGTTGAAAAAAGCCCTAAAGCCGCAGCCGTCATTGCTTCCAATCTAAAAACCTGCCATTTTGAAAACCGAAAGGCCAAAATTTTGCAGACCGATGTCTTTAGGGCCATCGATGATCTATCCAATCAGAAAAAGACATTTGATCTGATTTATCTAGATCCTCCTTATACGGTTGATGAAATCTTTGAACCCGTCATGGATTCTATGGGAAAAGCAAATCTTCTTGATCCTGATGGAATGCTTGTGATTCGGACCAGAAAGGAAAAAGAGATGAAGGATCAATATGGAAACCTGGAAAAGTTCAGAGAAAAAGTGTATGGGATTTCTAAAGCTCATTTTTATCGACTGTCTGATTCCAAAGTTTGATCAACCGCACTTTGCCTGAAGATCCGAAAGCATTTCTGATCTACTGCCGCAAAAGCTAAATAAATACCTAAAGCCAAAAATAAAACGAAAGAAATAAGCAAAAAGTCAAAATTATATCCAACCCATTTGTTTTATAAACTCTACGAATAATGTCAATATTATCGATACATCTGGCCTTAATTCATGTTTTTGTTCATTTGAGAGCAGAAACTCCTTTCAAAAACCTGTATTTCACAAATTTGTGAAATTTGTTTTTCGTACATCTCAATGCACCCCGAAATTTCGGGTATAATTGAAACGATTCCAATACTATGGGTTTTCAAACATGCTAGAGCCAGCCATCTCTTTGAGATGGTAAAGCAAAATAGGAGACTAATTGAATCTATGCGCCGATTTTTAAAGAAACAGGACCTGATTAACACTGTCAATGAACTAGTCACAAAAAAGAATCCTCAGCTTGTCAGTATTTATAAGGAAGTAATGCTTTACCATTATTCGAAACAAAAGAAAGATACTCATAAGACCGTTGAAAAAATGCTGTTTGTTCCTGTGCGAATCAAACTCGCATTAGTAAATACATTTCTTGCTTTTGCCGCAATTATTCCACTCGAAGCTTTGCTTGGCAGAGGAATGAACCCTTTATTCTTTGCAGCAGCGATGACTCTACTGAGCATTTTTGTCTTTGCGGAAATGAGAACGCTCAAAAGCAAGCTTTCTGAACTCGATTCAGCGATGCCTTACATTCTGATCGACGAACTGATCGCCAGGAAAATCATCGTTCTTGTTCCTAAAAAAGCAGGCAATTCCAACGCAGCTGTCAAAGCAGCCAAATGATTCTGGCTGCTTTTCTTTTTGGGAAGGTTTAATCAATATGTTTTTAGACACTTCTCCTTTCTATGTCTGCAATGACTTTTTTTGCAAATCTTTTCCATTACTTCGGTATCGCTTTCAATGGTTTATTGAGTTTTCTTCATCTAAAATAGTTTTTAATGAATATCGAATATCCTCTTCTGCTCCTCTTTTATTGATTTTCTTAACTCAACTTTAACAACTCGGATTTTTTTCATTTGTAAGGTTAAATTCATGATGACAATTGATTCATTCAGTGTTACACCCGAATTTCCACAAAAAAAGCCGAATCTGGACGTTCATCATGAGCTAAAACGCTGAAATTCTTAATAAATGGTGGATTTATCATCAAAATCAGCATTGTTTTTCTTTATTTTGTCTTAAATCAAAACACAAATCTTCTACACATTCTTTACTTATTTTCCAATATAATCACATTGTGCAACATGTTTTTTGTGGTAATCCGGAAAGAAGGTGACCCCTATCGAAACGAATACTACCCATTATCTGTCATCTGAAGACTCTCAGGAAAATTCTTCCAAAGATCATATTCTTGCCTGTCTTTCGCCCGTTCCTGCCAACCAGAGAGTCATCCGTTCAGCTGCCAAATGCGCCAGCCTGTACAAGGCGCCCTTGACGGCAATTTTTATTGAAACGTCTTTCTATACCAAAATGTCCAGGGAAGAACGGCGCATTCTCAAGGAAAACATGCGTCTAGCCGAAAGTTATGGAGCCGATGTGATTACACTTCATGGAGAGGATGCCGCTTATCTGATCGAAGAATACTGCAAGGTCAATCATGTCACGCATCTGATTCTCGGAAGAACCTATCTGAAAAGCCAGAAGTACTTCAGAACTCATAATCTTGCCGATAAGCTGCGTGACCGAATGCCGGAAGTCGAATTCCATGTCGTTTCCAATCCAGGATACAGAGACAACCGCCTGCTGCGTTTTGACCGGACTCTGACTTATAAAGGAATTCTTCAGGATATTTTTATCTGTGCCATGATCCTGACTGCCAGCGCGATTATCGGTACTCTTTTCGATGAATATGGACTTGATGATGCCAATATTGTTTCTCTGTTTATTCTGGCTGTTGTTTTATGCTGCATGGCCAGTAAACGGGCGATCATGTGTGTGATCTGTTCCCTGATTGCGATATTTATCTTTGACTATATGTTTGTTGCTCCGCGAGGCGCACTGATCACTTATAACACAGGATATATGGTGACATTCTTTACCACTTTTGTTACGGCCCTTATTATTGGAACCCTGACTCAGTCTCTGAAAGCAAGCTCCGCTTCTTCAGCGCAATCCAGCTTTCGGACTCAGAAACTGTTTGATACGAGCCGGCTTTTACAAAAAGCAGCAGACCCTGAAGATGTCATTGCCGTTACGATTCGTCAGATTGCTGAAATGACTGAACGCAACACAGCCTTCTTAAAATACGAAGATGGAAAAATAGTATCCAGAACAATCTACAATCAGTACAACTCTTCAAAAATGATGGAAGAATCACTGAACCAGGAAACCGAGACTGCGCTATGGGCAATTGAAAACAAGAAGATCGCCGGGGCGAGCACTTTACATTACCGGGATTCACGTTTTTTATATATCCCCTGCTATACCTCCACCAGTCTTGATGGAGTGGTAGCCGTCGAGTTAAAAAAAGACGTTCTTGATTCTCTTGAAAGTACAGTCGCCAGAGCCATCGTCTCAGAAGGATCCCTGGCTTTAGAAAACATGGAATTGGCCAGAGCGGTAAAAAGCGCTGAAATCAAGGCGCAATCCGAAGAAATCCGTGCAGATCTGCTTCGAGCGATCTCGCACGACCTGAGAACTCCGTTAACTGTAATTAATGGAAATATCGGAAACCTGAAAGAATCCAACAGTTCCCTGAGTGAAGAGGAAAGAGACAGCGTTTATGATGCAATCTATGAAAATTCAGTCTGGCTGACGAACCTGGTCGAAAACCTCCTGACCGCATCTCATTTCGAGAATGGAACGATTCAGGTCCATCCTGAAATCGAAATGATCAGTGACATTATTGAAGATGTGCTCTTGCGCCCAATTCATCAGTCAAGCAATCGGAATATTGAAGTGGACATTGAAGACGATCTGCTGATGGCAAGAATGGATGCTCAGATGATCGCAAGAGTCATTCATAATCTGCTGACGAACGCGATGGAAAATACGGATCCAGATACCCGGATTCTGGTTCACTGCTTCCAGGATCAGGATGAAGCGGTCATTGAAGTCTGTGATGAAGGAAAAGGAATCGAGGACTCGATGAAACCGCAGATTTTCGATATGTTCTATATCGGAAACCGGAAAGTGATCGATTCAAGAAAATCAATGGGCTTAGGCCTGTTCCTGTGCTCTAAAATTGCTAAAGCACATGGCGGAACGCTGAGCCTGAGTGATAATGTTCCGCATGGATGCCGCTTTGCATTAAGACTTCCGTTAGTCAGTCTGCCTGAAAATGATGAAGTTTCAATGGATTTTGAAGATCCTGAGCCTGTGGTGGTAAACCCGGAATCTCTGCTTGAACCGACCCGGTTAAAACTTTCATCGATGATGGATAATCAATCCGGCGTTGATCCATTACCAGTCACCACAATGGATGAAAGTTATCAATCACAGTTTGAAAAAGGATTCTGATTTCCCATCAGAATTGCTGCGATAAATTAAAAGAAAAGAAAAGAAAAAGGAAAAGAGGTTTTGTAAAAGCTGCATTAATGCAGCCGCCATCCAGTGTCAAACCGGATGGCTTTTCTTTTTAACAAATCTGTGCAAGAAGCCCTATCTCTATAGCCGGAGCAGATTAAGTTTGTTTACTCCTTAAAAGATCTCATCCTGTTCATGTTATTGACAGCCTGATCTTTCAAATAGCTCATTTGATATTCATACCTGAAATCCCTGTTAAGTTTCGTTGTTTTCATCTTTTTGATTTTTGTATAATCCAGACAGACGGCATTCAATTTTTTAAGCTCTCAGCGTGATTCGATTCGTGACAGTCAGACTGAATATTTTGTCTATGAATCGCTCATTACCCGCTCTATGGAAAGTTTTTTTCATAAACTTGTTTTTTGTATCCGAATTAGTAAAAAAACGTTTTAAAATAGAGACACATCAGGGATGTTATTTTCATCTGTCATTTTGCTGCTTAGACGTCTTTTCACAGATTCGTTTTCAGGCAGGTGAAAGTTATTATCCCCTACTAATTTTGCCAGACTATATTCTATTGTTCATTACTTAGAATATAGGATGCTCTTATGGATGCATTTGCCATAAATCCAAGAATAAACGTTTAGAAAGGAAGCAGGACTCCTTCTGAATCCTGTGCACAGTTTTCGTATGACCAATCCAATGGTTTTAATTGTCGAAGATGACAATTCAATCCGCAATCTTATTCAGACTACTCTTAAAGCCCATAACTATCGCTATATCTCCGCCCCTGATGGAGAAGCTGCCATTCTCGAAGCAAGCACACACAATCCGGATGTCATGTTTCTTGATCTTGGCCTTCCAGACATGGATGGAATTGATATTATCGAACGTGTCCGTTCCTGGACCGATATGCCGATTATCGTTATTTCTGCACGGACTGAAGATACTGAAAAAATCAAGGCTCTGGATGCAGGAGCCGATGACTATCTGACAAAACCCTTCTCGGTAGAAGAACTGTTGGCACGCCTGCGTGTAGTTCAGCGCAGACTTCATTTAAACCCCGCAAGTTCTCAGAGTGATTCAACTTTTAAAAACGGTTCCTTGAAAGTTGATTATGCGGCTGGATGTGCCTTCTTAAACGGTGAGGAACTTCATCTGACTCCAATTGAATATAAGCTGCTGACTCTTCTGACTCAGAATATCGGGAAGGTTCTGACTCATACCTTTATTACTCAGAAGATCTGGAACAGTTCAAGACCAAATGATGTTGCCAGTCTTCGAGTATTTATGGCTACTCTGCGCAAAAAGCTTGAACCGAATAAAGGCGGACCTCAGTATATTCAAACCCATATCGGAGTTGGCTATCGAATGCTGAAAGTCGAGTAATCTTGCTGCTGACCAGCTCAATTCACTGAATTTTACTGGTTTCACTTTTTCGATTTTCAGAGATTTCAAAACCCGAACATTTCAAAATCTGATCAATCCCAAATGAAAAGGGGCTGTTAAATTTCGACTGATTTTTCATCAGCGAGATTTACAGCCCCTTTTTCTATGCTTTTTATCTGATTCAATCCTGTTTTATGATGTGTTTTTCCGCTCAAGTCAATTTTTGAACGCACT